>Ga0114918_10002281_pt1 | contig 17193 bp, 13 predicted proteins | sample LantaG_FD_87015 | JGI IMG/M metagenome (GOLD analysis project Ga0114918, IMG submission 87015) | Deep subsurface microbial communities from Baltic Sea to uncover new lineages of life (NeLLi) - Landsort_02402 metaG | ecosystem: Environmental > Aquatic > Marine > Oceanic > Sediment | place... | reverse complement strand
TTCTTCTTCTTCTTCTTCTTCTTCTTCTTCTTCTTCTTCTTCTTCTTCTTCTTCTTCTTCTTCTTCTTCTTCTTCTTCTTCTTCTTCTTCTTCTTCTTCTTCTTCTTCTCTTATAACTTCTTTCTTTCTCTCTCAGTCTCTATCTCTCTCGCAATGCTCTCTCAATGCTCTCTCTCTCCCTGCTTCTCTCTGCTCCTCTCCAAACGAAACCCACTCTCTAGATCGCCGAGCTCCGCGCCGAGGCCAACCAGCTCGAGGCCGCCGAGGTCGCCTACGCCCAAGCCTGCGAGGGGCTCCCGGCCCTCCTCTCCGCCGCCGCCAACACCGCTGCCGCGGCCGGAGGGACCGAAGCTGACGGCGGCGACGACCCCTCCTCCGCCTCTGCGGCCGCCGACGCCGCGGCCGAGCGCGCCGCCGAGCTGCTGGTCGGTCGCGCCACCGTCGCGCTCGCCCTGGGCGCGACGGACCTCGCCGCTTCGCTGCTGGCGCGCGCGCGCGGCGTCGCTTCTGCCTCTGGCTCGGTCTCGGCGGGCTGCAGGGCGAGGCTGGCGCTCTCGAGCGCCGGGGCGAGGTGGGAGGCCGCGACGGCGCTGCTCCGCCGGTGCGGCGTCGGAGGAGGAAAAGGCGGGAAAAACGAGAGGAGGAAGAAAGAGGCGGCCGCTGCTGCGGTCGGTGCTGCCGAGAACGCCAGCGGCGGAGAAAACGGCGCCGAGGCTGACAACGCCGGCGGAGGCGACGCCGCCAAGGCGATCGACCTCCTGGAGGACGCCCTCGAAGAGCTCGACGGGATCGAGACTTCCTCCTCCTCCTCTTCCTCTTCTCTTTCCTCTGCCGACCGCTCCAACCTCCGCAGGGCCCGCGCGCGCGCCCTGCGCGTGCTCGCGCTGGCTCACCTCGACGCGCGAGAGCCCGCGGACCCTGCCGCGGCGCTGCGGGCCGCGAGGGCCGCTGCCGAGCTCTCCCGCAGCGGCGGCGGCGGCGGCGGCGAGGGAGGAAACGGCTCCTCTTCTTCGCTCCCTGCCCCTCCTCCTCACCCGGCCCTCTCGCTCGTCGCCGTGCGCGCCCTGGTCGTCCTGGGCCACGCCCAGGAGGCCTGTGACGAGCTGCTGGCGCTGGCAGCCCGCGAGGACGCGGCGCCGGGGCTCGTCGTCGACGCCGTCGAGGCGCTCACGGAAGCCGGCTGCGGCTTCGCCGCCGGCGCGGTGCGGGCGTGCGCCCCCGTGCTGCTGCGCAGGGCCGCGCGGATCCCCGCCGACGCCAGCGCCGCCACCGCCGCCGCTGCTTCTTCGAAATCTGCTGCTGGCGGCGTCGAAGGCGGAGGGAAGGAGATAGACGCGGCCCACAGCCTCGCCGCCGAGGTCGCCGCCGCGCTCGTCGGCGCTCTGCTGTCCCCCCGCGGCGGGCAGAGCTGCCCCGGGGACGACGACGTCGAAGCCGCGCTGGCCGTGGCCGCGGACGACTCGACCGTGGCGGCGCTCGCGGGCGCGGGGATCGACGACGTCGAGGGATTCGGAGGGGAGGGAGGCAGAAACGGAGACGGAAACGGAGGAGACGGATTCGACGCCGCCGGGGACGACGGCGGCCAGGGAGCAGCCAAGCCCTCTTCTTCCTCCCTCTCTGCCGCCCGCAACGGCCGCTCCCTGCTCTTCACGGCCCTCTTCAACGCTGGCGTCTCCGCCTTCGACTCCCGCCGCTCCGAGGCCGCCCTCTCCCTGTGGCGCGCGGCCGCCGCGGCCTGCCCCGCCGCGCAGGCCGGGCGCGTCTCGCGCGCGCTGGCGCACGCGTCGCTGGCCCGCGGCGACTGCCGCGGCGCCGACGCGCACCTTGCGGCCGCCGACGCCGCCGAGCCAGGAGTCCCCGAGAACGAGTACGTGCGCCTGCTGCTCGGTCTCGCCGCGGCGAAGCTGGGAGGAGACAGCGGGAGCGACGGAGGCGCCTCCTCCTCCTCCTCCTCCTCCCCCTCCCCCTCTCTCGCGGCCGTCGCCGCCAGGGAGGCGGCGAGGGCCCTCGACGCGCTCGTCCGCGGCGGGGCCGGCCCGGCCGCGGTCCGGGCCGCGTGCCAGGCTGCCTTGGAGGGGGGGCTGCCGGGCGTAGCGCTGCCCGGGCTCGAGGCTCTGGCGGCGAAGCTGGCCTCGGACGCGAGCGCGGCGACGGAAGAGGCCGGCGGCGACGACGGCGGCGCCGGCGGCGACGGAGGCAACACCGCCAACTGCCGACCCCCTTCCTCTTCCTGCTACTCTCCGGGCTCCGAGGCGGCGGTGCTGCGCGTGCTCGCGAGGGCGCAGGCGCAGCTGCTCGAGGAGGCCGAAGCCGAGGCCGAGGCCGCCGCGGTCGCCGCCGCTGTCGGAGGAGGAGGAGACGACGACGACGACGACGGCGGCGACGCCGGTGGCAGCGGCGGCGGCGGCGAGAAGAGGAAGAAGCAGAAGAGGGAGAGGAGGGAGAGGACCGCAGCGGCCGCCGAGGCCTCTGAAGCCCTCGTCGCCTGCTGCCGCTCCCTGGCCCGCACACACTCGAGCGCGGCGTCTCGCCTGCGCTCGCTGGGGCCGGAGCGCTTCTACGGGCCCGCGGAGGCAGAGGAGGGGGCAGCGGGAAACCGAGGAGGAAGAGGGGGCGGCGGCCACCCCATCGTCGGCACCGCTGCGGCCCTCACGGCAGCGGCGGCGGCCGCCTCGACCGAGACCGCAGCCTGGTTCCGCGCCGCCTCCTGGAACGCTGGGCTGAGGGTGGCAGAGCGCGGGACCGACTTCGCCTCGGCGGCGGCGCTGTTCGGCGCCTCGGGGGAGCACTGGCGCGCGTTCGTCGCCGCCTCCTCGAGTTCCTCGAGTTCCTCTTTGATGTTTTCGGCGGGAGCGGCGGCGGCGGGAGCTTCCGCTTCCGCTTCCGCTTCCGCTTCCCCGCAGGAGCGCGCCACGGTCAAGATGGCCTTCCTCTTCGCCGCCGCCTGCGCCCTCGAGGAGGTCCAGAAAGAGGAGAACGAAGGAGAAGGGAAAGGAGGCGAGAGGGCGAAAATCAGCAAGGCCACACCGCTGCTGCTGCGACGCTCGGCGGCGTGGCTCGACCAGGCCCGCGCCGCCGCCCGCGATGAGGCCGCCCTCCTCGGCGCTTCCGCTGTTTCCTCCTCCGCTGCTTCCAACAACTCGTCCTCAGCTGCGCGCGCCGCGACCTGGCTCGCGCTCCTCTCTCTGCGCCACGCCGCGCTCTCCCGCGGCGGCTTCGGAGGCGGCGGCGGAGGAGGAGGAGCGAGCGACGGCGACGGGGGAGGCGCCCTCACTCGCGCCGAAGCAGCGCTGGCTGCCGCCCGCGCGGACAGGGGCGTGGGCGCCGAGGCGGCCCTGGCCGCGGCCTTGCTCGCCGCGGAGAACCTGAAGAAGAAGCGGGGAGTCTTTGCTGCTGCTGGAGGAGAGAGGAAGACGCAGCAGCAGCTCCTCGAGGTCGTCGCCTTCGTCGGGGACGGGCAGCAGCAGCAGCAGCAGCAAGCTGCTTCCTCGTCTTCGACCGCCGACGGCAACGGCAACGCCGCGCTGCTGCTCGTAGCCCGCGGGGCCGCCCGCCTCTGCCTCGACAGGATCAAAGCGTCCTCCTCCTCCTCTTCCTCCTTCCCGGTCGCGGGCGCGGCAGCAGCGACGACCAGGAAGGCCAACGCCGCCGCGGGGGGCGGTCTCGACCTGGACCCCGACGGCGCCTCGCCCTGCGAGCTCGCTGCCTCGGCCCTGCGCCTCCTGTTCGACCTCTCCCCGGACGACTCGGCGCGCGCGGCGACGCTCCGAGACGCCGCAGGGATCGCAGTCGGAGGAGTAGAAGGGAAGAACGGCGCAACTTCCTCGTCTTCCTCTTCCTCCTTCCGACTCCCCGCGGGCTCGTTCCCGCCGCGCGCTGCGGCCGCGCTCGTCGCTGCCGCGTGGAACCGTGGCGCGATGCACGCTCGATTCGGCCGGCCCGTCGCCGCAGGCAGGCTGATGCGCGCTGCTCTGTGCCTGCTTCCCGCTTGCCCCGCGGGCCTTGCGGCGAGGGGCGCGGAGCTGCTGGGCGAGGTGCAGAAGGTGGAGAACGGGGGAGGAGGAGGGGAAAGAGGAGGAGGGAGGAAAGAGAGCTCAGCTCCTGCTGCTCCGGCCGCGCCTCCTCTCGCCTCAATCCAGGAGGAAGGAGGAGACACCGAGATGCCGCAATGCGAGGAGGAGCAGCAGAAAGAAGAGAACGCTGCCGCTCCCGCGACTGCTGCTGCTGCTGCTGCGAAGGAAAAGGAGACCGAAACCGAAACCGAAAACGGAAACGGAGACAGAGAGGCAGCGGTCGACGACGCCGAGGTCGAGCTGATGGTCCCCGAGTGAGAAAGGTATCTTCTCCTCTCTTAACCTTTGCCTTGTTTATTCTATTATCTTGCCATTTAACTCCTCTCCGCTTGCTTGCTTGAATTGACTGATCTTTTGCTCTCTGATGCGGAAACTCCTTCGCCTTTTGCTCGTGATTTCCTGGGGGGGGGGGATGAAAATAGAAAAAAGAAAAGGAAAAAAAGTCGTTCTCGGAGTTTCTTCACTTTCATCAAGCTTCTCTCTCGCTCTCTCTCGCTTTCGTGGACCCGCTTCTCTCTCTCGCTCTCTCGCTCGCTCGCTCTCTCTTTCCTGCTCACTCTCTTCTCTTCTCGGAGACTCTCCTCTTTCTGTCGATCCACAGACCAGTGATCAATTACGTCTCCCGCGCTCTAGAGAAGAATGGAGACTCCCGCGTCGGACAAAGGTGAAGATTGCGATGCTCGCGAAGACTTGAAAAATAGAGCTGTTGCAACGAAAACAGTCGTTTCTTCTCTCTGTCCTCTGTTTGCTCACGCTCCTCTCCTTCCGTACTCCCTCCACGCCCTCTCCTTCGCTCAGCAGAAGAGACAAAACAGCAGACTCCAAGCAGGAGCCGCGTCGCGCAAATGGTGCAGGCCATCTCGGCCGAGTCGGTCGATGCGACGCGGTCTCCAATCGCTCGCCGAACGCCGCCTCCGTCGTCGTCGTCGTCGTCCTTGCCGTCGTCCTCTGCTGCCGTCGCCGCCGTCGCCTCTGCCGCCGCCGCGCTGTCCAAGGCAGAGGCCCGCGCAGCCGCCGCCGAAGCCGCCGCGGCCTCCGCCGTCGCCGCCGCCAGCTCCGCGAGGGCTGACGCCTCCACGGCGCGAGCGCAGAGGGACGCAGCGCTCTTCGAGGCGGCCGCGGCCGGGGAGGCCCGAGCGAGCGCCGACGCGCGAGCGGCCCGGGCCGAGGAGGAGGCCGCCGCCGCCAGGAGGGAGGCCGAGGCCGAGGGGGCCCGCGCGGGGGCCGCCTCCGCCCGCTCCAGCAACCTGGAGAGGGACAGGGACTCGCTCGGCGCCCTCGCCGAGGAGGCGAGCGCGCGCGCGGCCGCGGCGGGCGAGCGCGCGGGCGCGCTCTCCGCCCGCGCCGAGCGGCTCGAGCGCTCGCTGCTCGGGGTCCGCGCCGCCGCCGCCGCCGCGCGGGCCGCGAGGGCGCGAGGGGCTGCCGCGGCGCGGATCCAGGCGGGCTGGAGGCGGCTCGTCGCGGCGAGGGCCCTGCGCGACGCGCGGCGGGCCCGCGGGGACGCCGAGGGGCTCCGCGCGGAGGCGGGCGGCGCCGCGGCGGCGGTGGCGGCGGCGGCGCGCGCGGCGGCCGAGGCGAGGGGCGCGAGGGCCGAGGCTCTGGGCTGGGCCGGGGAGGCGGCGGCCGCCGCCGCCTCCCGTGGGATCGCGGAGGCGCTGGAGGGGCTGACGGCGGCTTTCCTGGCGCCGCAGAGGGAGCTGCGGGCGCTGGCGGACGCCAAGAGGAGGGCGCGCCCGGGTTTCTCGACGGCGGCGGCGGCGGCACGGACGCCGACGGCGGCGGCGGCGGCGGCGGCGGCAAGGAGCTCGTACTCCGCCTCCTCCCCCTTTTGCACCAGCGGCGCTCCTTGCTGCTCGGCCTCGACCCCCTTTGCGAACGCGGCCGGCGTCGACGGGGTTGACGCGGTGCGGTTCCCGCTGATGGGACCTGCCCCTCCTCCTACGGGATGGGGGGAGGAGGAGGAGGAGCAGGAGGAGGAAGCGGGGGACGAGGAGGAGGGAGCGGGGGAGGAGGAGAAAAGAACGGCAGCGACGACGGAGCCCGTCGCTTCTGCCGCCGCCGCTCCTCCTCTCCTCCCTTCCGACCTCCCCCGCGTCTCGACGAAAAAGAACAGGCGACCAGACTCCCCTCAGACCCTTTCGGGCGCTGCCCTGTCCCCGCTGGCCGTCGCGGCGGCGAGCCTCTCTTTGCTCCCCTCGGAGAGCGAGCAGACTCGTCCAAGCCGGAAGAGCGGCGGCGGCGGCGGCGGCAGCGTCCGGGAAAGCGGCGAGCCCGGGGCGACGTTTTTCTTGGCCGCTGCCGGGATGGCGGTGAGCTTCGAAGAAAGAGAGGGTAAATCAGCAGCCAGCCGCGTCGTCCCGGGCCCGCTAGGGCGCGGGAGCGGGAGCCTCTGTAACGAATAAAAGGGGTGGAAATAGCTCAAGGGGGAGAAAGGGCATTGTTTCACAAGCAAAACGATGAAGCCGCTGCTGCTGCTGCTTCTGCTCGTCGCCACGGCCTCGGCCGAGAGGGTCGGCCCTGGCTCCTCATCCTCCTCCTCTCGCTCATGCAACATCCTCAGGAGGCCCGCCGGAGTCCCCGGGCAGGCGGCCATCACAATGTGCACCAACGTGACCAGCTTGCCGGCAGGTGCGACTGACTTGAATGATTGATTTGAGAGGTCGTCCTCGTTTTTTTGGGCCAGCTTTGGGGCGGCACATGGAACGATTTCGCGCCCCGTCTTCTTCTCACCGTGCCTCCTCTTTCGAAATCCAAAACCCATGTAAACGAACTCGCAGGAGGAGGCGCCATCGAAGTGACTTGGAGCGGGAGCGAAGACCCCAGCGCGCGTGACGTGGTGCGTTTGTTTTTGGTTGATGGTTTTTCTCGATGGCCTACTAGCCAGTCCCCGGCGACCGACGCCCTTGCTTCCCCTCCCCCGCCCCTCTCTCTCTTCCCTCTTACCTTTTTTCTTCCCCTCCCCTTTTCCTCCAAAAACCCAAAAAACCCGAACCTTCCCAGATCGGCCTCTTCTACTCCTCCGCCCTCCCGCCTGCCCCCTCCGAGCCCATCAAGTTTGTCGACGCCTCGAGGGACCCCAACCACCTCTCCAGAGGCAGCGGCAAGGCCGTGTTCCTGGTGAACAACCTGCGGTGGAACGTCACCGCCGCGATGACCAACAGGCGCTGGGGGAGGGACGACGTGCGGGCGCTGTCGCCGCCGGTCTCCTTCTCGCACCCCAACGAGCCGCAGCAGCTCCACGTGGCCCCGGGAGCTGACCCGACGACGGCAGTGGTCCAGTGGGCGACGGCGGATGCCTGGAGGCCGAGGGTCAGGTGGAGCGCGAGCCCTCTGCGCGCGTCAGGGTCGAGGAGCGGCGGCGGCGGCGGCGGGGACGGAAACTCCTCCGTCTTCGTCGTCGAGGGCGCGACGTCTACCTACAGCCGGGACCAGATGTGCGGGGGGTTGGCCAAAGGGGCGGGGTGGTTCGAGCCCGGGAGCCTGCACAGGGCGACGCTGAGGGGGCTGCCCGCGGCGTCGCAGGTGTTTTACGAGGTGTTTGACGAGGGCAACGGGGCAGAGGCGGCGGCCGCGGCAGCGGCAGGGAAAGGAGTTCAGAACGATGCGAAAGACGCCGCGAGGGCAGTCAGGCGCTTTGGGTCCTTTTCCACCCCGGCTCTGCCGCTGGAGGAGGAGCGCGGGGAAGCTCGGATCGTGCTGATGGCTGATGCCGGTGCGTTTCGAGTTTTTTCGTTTTCGATTTTTTGGTCAGAGAGAGAGAAGAGAGAGACGGAGGAGAAGAAGGAAAAGGAGAAGGAAAAATAAAGCTCACACTCCCTCAAAAAAAAACATAAACGGAACAGGAACGGGCGACGCGTCCCCCTCCACGCAGTCCCCGGGCTGGATCTTCGCCGCCACGAGAAACACCTCGGCCGCGGTCGCAGCCGACTTGGAGTCGCCGCCGCCCGAGGCCGGAGAGAGGAAGAAGAGCTCGAAGGAGAAGAAAGAAAACAAGCCAGGCTTCAACGGCCGGCTGCTCATCCACGCCGGGGACATCTCTTACGCCAACGGCCACGGATCTATTTGGGACGCGTTTTTTGAGCAGTGGAGGCCCGCTCTGGAGAGGGCGCGGTATGCCGCGGTGGTAGGCAACCACGGTAAGAGGAATTTTCTCGGCAGAATTTTCTTCTTGTTCAGTCTCCTTCTTCTTTCTTCCCCAAACCCTTTATCCCACGTTTCCCTTCTTTCTCTCTCTCTCTCTCTCTCCACCTCCACCTCTACCTCTACCATTCCACAGAGGCAAACTGGCCAGGGACGACCTGGGGCCGCTACGGCAACGCGAGCGAGGACTCGGGCGGGGAGTGCGGCGGTACGTTTTTTTTTATTAGAAGTTTTTTTCATTTTTCATTTTTTGGTTTTTTTTCCTTCTTCTTCGAAAAACCTCGACTCGAAAGGAAAAAACTTACCTTTTGTTTCTCTCCTTGTCTTTTCCTTCTCCCTCTCTTCCCGCATCGCGAAACACCGTCCGCAGTGCCCTTCTTCGCCCGCGTGGCCTCCCCGGGGGGGGAAGAGGAAGAAGAGGAGCCTCCCCTCTCGTCCTCTGCTGCTGCTGCTGCTGCTGCCACCAGCACCACCAACAACAACGGCTCGACCTTCTCCGCGTCTCCCTGGTGGTCGCTGGAGGAAGGGCCAGTCAAAATCGTCGGGTACAGCACCGAGCACGACTTCGGCCGCGGCAGCGAGCAGTTTTCGTTCCTCGAGCGGGAGCTGCTCTCCCCCGGCGCGATCGACCGGCGGAGGACCCCCTGGCTCGTCGTCGTGGGCCACCGCCCGATGTACATCGACAGCAACTTCAGCGGCAGGGCCGCCCCCCTGAAAGCGGACGCGGCCGCGTTGAGTCCGACGGAGACGCCGCTCAACGCGTCGGACGTCGCAGTAAGCCGCGCCCTCCGCGAGCAGCTCGAGCCATTGTTTCTGGAAGCCGGCGTCGACGCCACGTTCCACGGCCACCACCACTCCTGGCAGCGGACGTGCGCCACGGACGGGACCGGGGAGTGCGTCGCCGACGCGGAGAACCACGACGGAGGAGCTGGAGGGGGGAGCCCGGAGGGCTCCCCCCGCGCCGGCCGGCGGCGCAACGCGACGGTGCACTTTGTGATCGGCCACGCCGGCGGGGACTTCACCGACGGGTCCCTGCAGGTTCCGACGCCGCCGCTGTTCCGCTCCGTCGAGTTCCAGCACGGGCACGCGAGGCTGCGGGCCGACGCCGGGGAGATGACCGTCGAGGCCGTGAGGGCGTCCGACGGGGCGGTGTTTGACTCGGTGACGCTGCGGAAGAGGGGAGCTGTGGTGGGAGGAGGGGGGAGCGCCGCCGAGCCTCCCTCTTCTCCTGTCGTCGCCGTCCCGCCGCCCTCTGCTTCTTCTCCTCCTCCGCAGCAGCCAGCAGCAGCAGCAGCAACAGCAGCAGCAGCAGCAGCAGCAGCAGCAAATGCAGCAGCAGTCGCTACCGCGTCCACGAAAGAAAACAAGGCCGCGCGCCTGCTCAGCCAGCGGCGGATCCTGCTGCTCCGGGGGGGAGGCGAGGTCGCCGCGGCCGTCGCCGCGTCCACTGTGCTCTCGGGGTAGGGTACAAAAAAAGACGTAAATTCATTCTAGAGATCGCCACTCATTGTTATGTAGATTCCAACTTTGTAAAATTGCGTTTGCATTCTTCTCTTCGATAGCATACTTTCTCTCTCTGCGAGGGGGAAGGGGAGGCAGGGGGGAGATCGCGCGCGGAGAGAGGAAGGAAGAGCGCGCGAAAAAGACAGAAACGAAATCAAAACAGACTGAGGAACATCCCGTCTTCTTCCTCGTCGCCTTCTTCGCGGAGCATCTCCCGCAGCAGCAGCCCCGGTAAATCAGGATTGAACCGGGCCGCCACGCCCAGGTCGGGCGCGAAGTTGACCTCGAGGAGGCGCGGGGTCGGGACGAGGTGCACGGAAGCGGAAGCGGAGGGCGAGCTCTTCGTCTCGTCCTCCTTCGACGACGCCTTCGACGCGGCGGCGGCGGCGGCGGCGGCCGCTCCTTTCCTCTCCCCCGCCTCCGCCTCCGTCTCCATCTCCACGCGCGTCCTCTCCGACTCGTCGAGGACCACGTCGAGCCCGTACACGGCCCTGCTCCCCGGCCAGGGCCCGCCCACGACCCCAGCCCCGGCCTCGACCACCTGCCTCGCCAGGGAGGCGACGGCGGCGGCGACGGCCCGAGGGGCGCAACCCCGGGAGCGGAGCGTCTCGTCGACGGCGGCGCGCGGCAGAAACGGGTCCCGCGCCCCTCCTTCCCGCTCCTCCCCTCCGTCCCCGTCCCCTCGTCCCCCTCCTTCGTTGTAGCAGGCCACGGTCCCGAACACCGACTGAGAGATGAGGCCACTGCTGTGCTCCCCGGGGGCGGCGTAACGCCGGGGGGCCTCCCGGGCGTGGAACCTCGAGTAGAGCGAGGCGCGCGGGGGAGCGGTCTCTTCTCCGCCGCCCTCCGCTCCTCCTCCCCCTCCCCCGAACGACCTCACGACGACGTACAGCCTGAGGTCAAACTTCTTCCCGTCTCGCGTGAGAAGAGGCCTCTCGACGTACCGCTGAGCGACGCGGTCCCCGCCGGCCGTGGCCCGCATCGCGAATGCCGCGAGCGTTGCCGGCACCGTCGAGACGGCGAGGCCGAGGCTGCGGGAGGCCTGCGCCGGCTTGAGGATCCACGACGGCGTCGAGCTCTCTTCCCGCTCCCCCTCTCCGATCCCCCGGAGGAGGAAGTGGAGCTCGGTCGAGAGGTCAAAGGTCGGGGGCAGCCAGGGAGGGTGGAGGCCGTCTGGGGACGGGGGCCAGAAGCAAACAGCGCCCCGGCTCCCGCTCCCGCTCCCGCTCCCGCTCCCGCTCCCGCTCCCGCTCCCGCTCCCGCTTTCGCTTTCGCCGATGCGGCAGGAGAAGGCGCTCCTCGCCGTCGACGGCAGCATGTCCTTCCGCACCAGAGCCCCCTCGAACGGAAACTGGTTGCAGAGCTGCTGCTGCTGCCCGGGCTCCTTCCGACCGTTTCCCCCCTCGAAGGAGCGCAGCGGCAGGCGCGAGAGGACGAGGTCAGCCGAGGCGCGGTCCCGCGTGCGGCGGAGCCTCCGCCGCCGCTCCTTCTCGCCGCCGACGCCGCTGCGGGGGAGGAAGCCCAGGGGAGAGCAGCTCGCTCCTCTTCCTCCCTCGAGCGCGTCGAGCCATTCGGAGAAAACTGGATAGTCGGTCCAGACCAGAAAATCATCGCGCTGGTCGTCGTCGCCGCCGCCGCCGTCCCTCGTTGGGGGGGGAGGAGGCAAAGACGACGGAGCTCGAGAGGGACCCTGTCGCGCCTGCTGCTGCCGCCGCTCCGCCGCCCCGCCCCCTCCGGCCGGGGTCCCCGCAGCCGCCGCCGCCGCCACCGCCGCGGCGAGCCTCTCTCTCGCCTGCGGCTCGCTCCACCGCCCCTCCGGGCGCAGCCGCGCCACAAGGCTCGCGGCCCTGCGGAGCGAGCCTCGAAAGTTCGGCGTTTCGGTCTCGAACGACCAGTCCAGCGTCACGGGCTCGCCCCGGGCGACGCTCTCCTCGAGCCAGAGGACCAGGAGCAGCTTGTCTTCTTTCTGCTTTTCTCATTCCCTCTTTTCGACCCCTTCCTTTTCCCCGTCGTCGTCGCCTTCGTCGTCGTCGTCGCCATCGCTGTCATCGTCGAGCGTCAGCAGCGACACGCGGGCGTTGGGCCCCCTCCTCCCCCCCTCCTCCGAGTGCTGCGCCCAGGCGATCTCCCTCGGAGGCAAGACCCACCGCGCGTCGGGCCTGCCGCTGCCTCCCGCGTCGACGCCGGCCCCGGCGGGCACGAGCCAGCGCCACAGGTTGCCGAGCAGCGGGTCGAGGGCTTCGCTGCCCGCGAAGGGGGCCGGCGGGGCGGCGCCCGCGGCGACGGCCGCCTCCGCGACGACGGAGGACATCAGGGAGCGGGCGGCCTCGTCCTCCGTCGCGGCCCTCGCGAGCCGCGAGCGCGTGCCGCAGGCCAGCGGCTCGAAGAGGAAGAGGTCGCTCTCTCGGGAGAGGTCGCGGCGCGCGAGGACCCGCGTCGTCGACGAGGCGCTGCCGTCGTCGAGGGAGCAGACGAGGCAGTCGTTTTCTGTTTGGCCTGTCGCATCTTGAGAGTTGCCGCTGCTGCTGCTCTTCCTCTTGTCGGAGCGCTGCTGGAGGGCCTCGAGCAGCGGGGCGTGGAGGCGCGCGGGGAAGAAGAGGAGTGCGTTTGTTGAGGTTGAGCCCATGATCGTCGGTTCGCTTTTTTCTTTTCTTTTTCTTCAGCACTTTTTGTCCCGTCGCTTTCCGGCTCTCTACACCCGTTTCTGGTCTAATTTCGACCGGAGGCAATTGCTACGAGCTTTGGAAACGCAGCCGCGAGGGCGGATGCAGGAGCTGAGGTCGGAAATTCGCGGCGGGAGCGGGGTCGAGAATGAATCGAATTCGTTTTTTTGTGTCTGTGAACGCCGAGCCCGAGCCCGACGACGTCGGCGAAACACTCTCTTCCAGCTGGTGGAGAAACGACTTCCGGCTTCTCCGGCGATTCCGACAGGCAGCAGTAGCTCTCTCGCGCGCGTTTCTGCTCCGCTCTCACTGTCTCGAGCGCCGCTCTGTCCTGCTGCATCTCCGAGCGACACGACAGGGAAGAGCAGAACAGAGAGGCCGCCGGAAAGAAAGAAAACCTCTCCCTTCGACAACATCGCTTCGCAACGGTTTTCCTCTCTCGTCGTCTAGATCGACAGCGCCCGCTCTCCTCTCTTTGCCCCTGGGCCCGCCGCCCCGCCTTTCCTGTGCGAGAAGATGTCGCTCGGCTCCAAGGCAGCGTCGTCGGTGCTTCGAGCAGCCTGGCGCCCGGCCACCCAGGCCGCCACCAGGCTCGCCGAGACCGTCGACAAGGAGATCGTCGCCGATGTCTTCTCCTGCGCGATGAAAAAGCAGACGGGCGTGAGCCTAAAGTACATGTTGACGTTTGGCCACGTCCCGCTGGAGAGGCAGGTGAGTATTTGCGGACGAAGCTTCTGCGAGGAAGAAGAGCGGCACAAGCCCACAGGAGAGACGGCGCGGAGAGAGATTTCGCCTCGCCGTCTCTGTCGGGGATTTCCGTCGTCGCCGCCGTCCTCGTCGCTTACCCTAAACTCCTCCACCCTCCCGACCCCAACTCCCAACCAAAACACCAACCCAGCTCCTCCTGTCGGCCCAGTTCCTCCACAACGAGCTCCCTGTCCGCCTCGCCCACCGCGTCGCCGAGCTAGAAAACCTCCCCTACGGCCTCAGCGCGAAGGCGCACGTCCTTAAAGTCCGAGACTGGTACGTTAGCTCGTTCTCCGACCTGCGGCGGTTCCCGAAAGTCAAGGACGCCAACGACGAGCGCGCTTTTACGGATCTGCTGCGGTCGATCTACGAGCGGCACAAGAACGTGGTGCCCGTGATGGCGATGGGCGTGGCCGAGCTGAAGCAGGAGCTTTTTGGCAAGGACGACGACGACGGAGGCCCGGGTTCCCGGCAGCGGCGGCTGTCGAGCCTGGACGAGCTGCCCGAGATCCACTCGTTCCTCGACGGTTTTTATCTCTCTCGGATCGGGATCCGCATGCTCATCGGGCAGCACATCGCGCTGCACGAGCCGCAGCCGGCGAGCCATTACATCGGGATGGTGAGGGACTGACTTTTTTTTGTGGGGTGGGTGGGTGGGTGGGTAGAGAGAGAAAGTTGAGAGGGAAGAACGAAGGGAAAGCTTCATGAAGAACCTCAAAAACCTCAAAAACCAAAAAAAACAGGTCGACACAAAGTGCTCCCCCGTCGCCGTCGCCCGGGCCGCGATCGACGACGCGAGGGCGATGTGCTCTCGCGAGTACGGCGGAGCGCCAGACGTCGTTGTCTACGGGTGAGAAGAAGAGAAGGGGGAGAGGAAGAGAAGGAGGAGAAGAAGAAGAAAAAGAGGGGGGAAAAACTCCCCTCGTGTCTCAACCAAAACAAAACGGGAAAAAAAAAACAGCGACCCGAACTTCACGTTCGCCTACGTCCCCTCCCACCTCCACCACATGCTCTTCGAGCTCGTCAAAAACTCCCTCCGCGCCGTCAACGACCGCTTCGAGAGCGACGACAGCGGCGCAGAGGCGCCACCCGTCAGGCTGGTTGTGGCGGAGGGCGACGAGGACATCACGTTGAAGGTTTCCGACGAGGGGGGCGGCATCCCCCGTTCGGGGCTGCCGAGGATCTGGACGTACCTGTACTCGACCGCGAGGAGCCCGCTGGACGACATGGAGAAGGAGGGGGAAGGGGACGACGGGCCGGCGGTGCTGGGTGAGTTGGAGAGAGAACGGGGGGAGGAGGAGGGGGAAAAAAAGAGAGCGAGAAAAGCAAGAGGAGGACGAAAAAGGAGGAGGAGGGACTCGCTTTTTCTCAAAATTAAAAACACTTCAAAAACAAAACAAAACGCGCAGCTGGCTACGGCTACGGCCTCCCGATCTCGAGGCTCTACGCGCGATATTTCGGTGGCGATCTGCAGATTATCTCGATGGAGGGTAAGAGAAACCGTTTTTTCTTTTTTCTTTTTTATTTTTTCCTTTTTCCTGTTCGTCGAGGTTCTTGGAAGGTCGAAAACTCAACAACTCAAAAAATAAACTCACGATTTTTCCCTATCGCTTCTCTTTCTCCCTCTTCTCTCAAAACAATCATCAACAGGATATGGCACGGACGCCTACTTGCACCTCAACAGGCTGGGGAACGTGTCGGAGCCGCTGCCGTGAGGCAGGGGGGGAGAGAGAGAGATGTTGGGCGTTTTCTGACTTCTTTTTGTGTTTTTCTTGTCTCATTAGGATCACCGACGACCCCACCGCCCAAAATACTTTTCAGTCCCTCTACATTCTTTTTTTCGTCCATGCGTGTTGCGCGCGTGCTTGCGCCCCTTTTGCTCTGCTGTCCGAGTGTGTTGCGAGGGCACCGCGCAGCGCGCGCTTCAATTTTGTCCCCCCCCCCTTGAACTTTTCAGTTTTCCTTTGACTACCCCGGCAGCGTCCCGTCCCTCCCCTTTTTCTTCGCCGCCCCCGCGTCAGAATGTAAAAACAAGAATGTCCTCTTCATATGTCCCCTTCAAGGTTGTCGGACGCGTGTCTCGAGTGTCTTTTGAGGTCGAGCGGGGCGTGGCTTCGAAGAAGAAAAAGAAGAGAGAGGGGCTGGCGTCTCGAGGTCGGGGTCGAGAGCCAGAGCGGAAAAAAAAATGAAAGATCGAATGCTCTCTCGTTGAAATCACACTTCGATGGACGCAGCTCTTTTGCTCCAGCGTTCTTCTCACCGCCACCACCCCCGCCCCCCTCACAGGATGGCCTACCCGATCATGCACGACGGCCTCGCCGCCGCGCTCCCGCCCATCGTGGCCCTGGTCGCCATCGCGTTCGGCGCATTCCTCGCGTGGCGCGTCGCCCAGATCAAGGTCCGCACCGGCGGTTCGGCCGCGGGGCGCGACGCCGGGCGCGAGTACCTGCTCGAGGAGGAGGCCCGTGGAGAGGACGAGGTGAGTGCTCTGTTTTTGATTGGTGGTTCGGTTTGGTGTTTTGGGGAGAGCCAAGGCGGAAGGCCATGGCCAGCGTCCCGTCGCCGCTTCTGTTGTCATCGGTGTCGCTCGTCGCCGCCGCCGCCGTTTTCCCCTGTTGTTGGCCTTCTTCTTCTCCCCTCTCTCTCTCTCTCCTTGTCCTTCCCTTGCCCTCTTATCGTCGCCGGCACTTCTGCACTAGAGGTGCTGATGGCGCGGTGTTGGGAGTCGGTAGAGCAGTAGACGCGGCGCCGAGTCGCTTGGTGGCGGCGGCCGTGAAGGAGCAGGCAAGGAAGCAAAATTGAAGCTTCTTTGCTTTGCCTTTTTGTCCTTCATGCTTTTTCTCCAGTCAATCGCCGCCGCTTTTCGATGCCTTCCGCTCCGTTTCGCGGCCTCGCACCGACGTCTCTGAGATCGTCTCGACGACATCCGGCTCGTGAGATCGGGTGCTGTGCGAACGAGGGGAACTTAAGCGGCTCCGCGGGGGCGCGATGGTCGAGTCTCGATCGAGCCATCATCATCAAAAAGGGAAGAGGGGGTGACGTCAGAGCCCCCCGTGCTGCTTCTGATGGGTCGCGCCTTTCTCTGCGCCTCGCTCTTCGCCTGCCCCGGCATCGCCGTGAGCCCGAGCTAAAGCGTCGATGCGAGGAGACAGAGGATCGAAAACGGGGACGGAAGACGCAAGAGGGAGAGAGAGAGAGAACTTCATCCGCCGCCGTCTCGCACGCCGCCGCCGTTTGCACGCTCGAGAGGGTCGAGCTTACGCAGCAAAAAGCGCCCATTTTTCATCGCGACCCTCACCCTCTTCTCTTTTCCCCTCTCTTTTCTCTGAAACTCGCGCCACCTCCCAACCTCGTCTTCGACAGATCGTCCAGAAGGCCGCCGACCTCATGGACGCCATCGCCGAGGGCGCGACCTCGTTCCTCGTCACCGAGTACAAGTACATGGGCGTCTTCATGGCCTTCTTCTCCGTATTCATCTTCGTCCTCCTCAGTTCGGAGGACGGCTTCTCTACCGCCTGGCACCTCGACAAGAAGACCGGGATCGAGCGCGCCCCCGCCCTGTACAACGGCGCGTTCTCGACGCTGGCGTTCTTCGTGGGTGCGGCGACTTCGATCCTCTCCGGCTTCCTGGGGATGAAGATCGCGACGTTCGCCAACGCGCGCACGGCGCTCGAGGCGCGCAAGGGCATCGCGCCGGCGTTCATGTGCGCGTTCCGCGCCGGCGCCGTCATGGGCTTCACGCTGGCCGGCCTGGGCCTGGTCGTGCTGTCCGGGCTGATCTTCCTGTTCAGGGCCGTCTACGGGGACGACTGGGTCGGGTGCTATGAGGCGCTCACCGGTGAGTTGGTCGTGGCGGAGGGTTCTCCTTTATCTTTTTCTTTTCTCGGGGTCGAGAGAGAGAGAGAGAGAGAGAGAGGAGGCAAAAAAAGCGGGGCGCGAGGCGAGAAATGGAGCGGAACCCCAAAAGAAAACACCTACTCACTCTCTCTCTCTCTCTCTCTCTCTCTCTCTCTCTCTCTCTCTCTCTCTCTCTCTCTCTCTCTCTCTCTCCTCCCCCCCCCCCCCCC
>Ga0114918_10002280_pt1 | contig 17196 bp, 17 predicted proteins | sample LantaG_FD_87015 | JGI IMG/M metagenome (GOLD analysis project Ga0114918, IMG submission 87015) | Deep subsurface microbial communities from Baltic Sea to uncover new lineages of life (NeLLi) - Landsort_02402 metaG | ecosystem: Environmental > Aquatic > Marine > Oceanic > Sediment | place... | reverse complement strand
TCTGTCTGTGCCAGGCGGAAAGCGACGGCCATGGCGGCGAATTTGTTGACGTGGGGGCCGCCCTGGAGGCCAGGGAAGACGGCGCGGTCAATTCTCCACGCCAGGCCGGGGTCGGTGGTGAGGATGCAGGCCCCCCGTGGGCCGCAGAGCGTTTTGTGGGTGGTGAAGGTGACGACGTCGGCGTACCCCAGTGGGGTGGGGAACGCGCCGGCGATGATCATACCGGCCACGTGGGCGACGTCGGCCAGGAGGTAGGCTCCCACCCGGTCGGCGATCTGGCGGAACATGGCCCAGTTGGGCAGGCGCGGGTAGGAGGTGTAGCCGGCGATGATCAGTTTGGGCCGGTGCTCCAGTGCCAGCGCCTCGATTTCGTCGTAGTCCAACAACTCCGTCTGCTCATTGACGTGGTAGGAGACGACGTTATATAGTTTGCCCGACAGGTTGACCGGGCTGCCGTGGGTCAGGTGGCCGCCGTGGGGTAGCGCCAGCCCCATGATGGTGTCGCCGGGCTTCAGCAGCGCCTGCTGGACGGCGATGTTGGCTGGCGCGCCGGAGAGGGGCTGGACGTTGACGTAGATCTGGCCGGCGGGGATGTCGTCGGTAGCGAAGGCCTCGGCACACCGCCGCCGGGCCAGGGATTCGATCACGTCGGCGTACTCCACGCCCCGGTAGTAGCGCCGGTCACCGTAGCGGCGGTAGTGGGCCAGGTGGTGCTCGTAGTCCAGAATCTCGTCCTCGGCCAGCCAGCGAGTCTCCGGGTTAGGATACCCCTCGGCGTAGATGTTCATCAACGCCGAGCCAAGCGCCTCTCGCACGGCCCATGGTGAACTGCTCTCCGAGGGAATCATGATCAACTTGCGGGCCTGTCGTTCCCTCTCCAGGTCAATCAGTTGGGCCACGGCCGGGTCAAGTGCGGACAGGTCGCCGCGAAAGAGAAAGTCGTCGCGCGTGGGCATAATCACCTCCGGGATGTTATTCGTAATGGTCATCTTTCACCAATAATACCAGAAATCCGCTCAGAAGTCCATTCTGGCGAGGAGCGGCCAGGTCGGGAGGACAGCGAATATTCACGCCCGACCTGGCCGCCCCCACTCCTGCCAGGAAAACCTGCGGCGGGGGAAGTGGTGACGGCTGGCCTGCTACACTTGCAGGTAGACCTTCCACTCGGCCGGCATCTTCCCGGAGACGATGAGGTAGTTGACGCGGGGTGTTTTGGGCTCCCACCGGAGACGCATCCCCGCCTCGTGGGGTGTGCGTCCCCCCTTGCGCCCGTTGCACCAGCAGCAGGCGCAGGCCGTGTTGCCCCAGGTGTTGCCCCCGCCCCGGCTGCGGGGGATCAGGTGATCCACGGTGAAATCGGCGTGGGTGAGGATACGGCCGTGGCGCTGTTCCCCGACGCGAGCGCCGCAGTACACGCAGGTGTAGCCGTCGCGGGCCAGGACGCCGTGGCGATTCCACACAGCCCCGCGCCGGGGGACGTTGAGGTAGTAACGCAGCCGCAGCACGGAAGGCACCTCGAAAACCGTGCTGGGAGTGTGCAGCCTTGCCGCGATTCCTTCCACGCCCTCGGCAACACCCCGCATCAGCAGGCTGATCGCCCGACGGATGGGGATGACCCTCAGGGGCTCGTATGTAACGTTGAGTAGCAGAACGTTCGTCGTCATGCTTCCTTCCTCCACCTGATCCCCCCACCGCGTCCCAACGACGGCCTCATTCACAGGTATGCTTCGGCGCCCTGGCACGCTACGGGCGGCACCGGCTCCCTGTCCCCTTCGACGATAGCCCCTCGCGGGGTTACGCCCTATCGTTCGCGGCGGTGTCCTGCACCGGGGACACCGCCGGGGAGCCTCGGCCCCGGGGCCCCGATCGCCCCGGGCGGTGGGGGGATGCGAGCGGACGGGGGTGCGATGCAACAAAAAAGCGCGGGGTCTTGGGTAAGACCCCGCGCTCCTCGCCAACTGAGGAAGTCACGTGCTTCCACGTACCTCCTCCCCTGGCGAGGACCCGGGCTCGTACCCCATGACCGGCCACAGCGCCGCCGAAAACTCGGCGGGGCTTGTGGTATGCTGCTGATAAAGTGCTATCAACTCCGAGACTGCCCCGGCCGGCAGATACACCGCCAACGCCCGCTCCGACAGGTAGCGAGGTGCACGCCTGCCGGCCGTCCGCGCATCGTCCAGGATGGAGCGGACGGCGATGGGGGCCAGCGGGCCTTGTATACAGTTACTCAGGTGACCCAGGTATACATTCATCGTAGTTAAAATCATACCGCGTTTTGTATCGGTGTCAACGAGGAGACGGTGTGTTCAGTACCCTCGACAGGATTCGAACCTGCGACCTTCTGGTCCGCAACCAGACGCTCTATCCACTGAGCCACGAGGGCAAGATTTGGTACTGGATGCCGGCTACCCGATCACCGTCTGGTATCCAGCATCCAGAACAGGCGGGGAGGCAGGGATTCGAACCCTGGGTGGAGTTACTAGCCCCACAACCGCTTAGCAGGCGGTCCCAATCAGCCACTCTGGCACCTCCCCGGTATCGCTATTCTGTTGTCGTGGCGGAGGGAGAGGGATTCGAACCCCCGGTGGCCTTGCGGCCACAACGGTTTTCAAGACCGTCGCCTTAGTCCACTCGGCCATCCCTCCGGTTCCGAGGGTGATCCTCCCTGGCGCATTGAATTCTACCACGCCAGCGAGGAACTGTCAATCTTCCATCCCGCCAATAACCTCTATGCCCCCCATCCACGGCCGCAGCACCTCGGGCACCACGATGCTGCCGTTCGCCTGCTGGTAATTCTCCATAATCGAGACCATCACCCGGGGCAATGCCAACCCGGAGCCGTTGAGTGTGTGAACGAAGCGGGGCTTGGCCCCCCTCTCTGGCCGGTAGCGGATGTTTGCCCGTCGCGCCTGGAATGCCTCGCAGTTGCTCAGGCTGCTCACCTCCAGCCACTCACTGCAGCCCGGTGCCCACATCTCGATATCATAGGTCTTACTCGAATGAAAGCCCAGGTCACCCGTACATAGTTCTAGCAAACGGAGAGGAATACCCAGACGGCGGCAAATGTCCAGCGCATCCTCAAGCATTGCTTCCAGTTCGTCGTAACTGGTTTCCGGGCTGGTGAGTTTATACATCTCCACCTTGTCGAACTGGTGACCACGCTTGATGCCGCGCACGTCTCGTCCGGCGCTCATTTTCTCACGGCGAAAACAAGCGCTATAGGCCACGTAGCGCAAGGGCAGGTCGCCGCCGGTGAGAATCTCGTCCCGGTGCAGGTTGGTCAGCGGGACCTCAGCCGTAGGGATGAGCCAGAGGTCATCCTCGACGTCGTGATAAATGTTGTCGGCAAACTTGGGGAGTTCCCCCGCACCCCACATACATTCTTCCTTGACGACAAAAGGCGGGTAGATCTCAGTGTAGCCATGCTCCCTGACGTGCACGTCCAGCATCCAGGCGATGAGCGCACGCTGCAGCCGCGCCCCGGCCCCGCGCAAGACGTAGAAACGGCTGCCGGCGAGTTTCACCCCTCGCTCGAAGTCGAGAATCCCCAATTCTGGCCCCAGGTCCCAATGAGGCACCGGTTCGAAGTCAAACTCCTGCGGCTCTCCCCACTCGCGCACGACGACGTTGTGTGTCTCATCAGGGCCAACGGGCACACTCGCGTGCGGCGGATTGGGCATCGCCAGCATCGCTTTTCTGAGGTCAGACTCGACCTGGTGCAGCTGCTCCTCAAGCCCCCCGATGCGATCTCCCACCTGGCGCATCTCGGCGATGAGCCGCTCCCGCTTGACCTGGTCCCGAAGCCGGCTGATCTCCTTGGAGACGCGGTTACGTTCGGCCCTGAGCGCCTCGACTTTCTGAAGTAGTTCACGCCGCTGTGCATTCAGCGCCAGGATGGTATCTACCTGGGATGGGTCTTCGTTCCGGCTCAGCAGCGTGGCCTTGACCCGTTCTGGCTGTTCACGAATGAGCGCTATATCGAGCACATTATCTCTCCTATGTCTGCTTCCACCTCTCAATGGCTTGGCGGATGGCCTGGCGCAGCCGCTCGTCGGGGAGGCCAGAGGGCTGCTTGCAATATAGAAATTATAACACGGGCCATTTAACTTTACAAATTGACCACTTTGCGTTATAATCTGTGCACTGTTATTTCCAGAACTGAGAGTCGCCTCCTCTCAGTTCTTGCTTATCTACAGGGAACCCCGCTATGTCGTGGGGGCGTTTCTTTTCAGCAGGTCTTTGTGGAAGAGACAACTTGTGTATTTGTAACCACATCTTGCACTCAAGCGTTCAGTTGCTTTTGCCGGGTGATGTGACAGGTATAGCCTGGCGGAGGAGACTGAACGCTTGCTTACATCAGGAATATGATGGATGAATGAACAGCCGACGTTCCTAACCCGCGGAGGGCGCCAGAAACTAGAGCAAGAATTGGACCACCTGCGCACAGTCCGGCGTCAAGAGGTCGCACGGCGTCTCCACCAGGCGCTGACGGAGGGCGATATTCTGGAGAATGCGGAGTTGGAGGATGCGCGCAATGAACAGGCCTTCGTGGAGGGGCGTATTCTAACGCTGGAGGGCATGCTGGGCAATGTGGTCATCATCGAGGAAGAAGGACCCCACGAGGTAGTCGGGCTGGGCAGTCGCGTCACTGTTGTGGAAGGGGACGGGCCGCCGGAGACTTACCACATCGTGGGCTCAGCCGAGGCTGACCCGGCCAAGGGCCTGATTTCCAACGTATCTCCTCTGGGACGGGTGCTGATGGGGCACAAGGTGGGGGAAGAAACCGTGGTCAGTGCCCCTGATGGTGTGCTGGTGTTCAAAATCGTGGGGCTTCAGTAAATGGAATTTACAGAACTGGAGCGACAGCGTGTGGAGAAACTGGAACGACTACGAGCCCGAGGGGTCGAACCTTATCCACACCGCGTCGAGCGCACTCACACTATAGCCGAGGCAATTGCCGCTCTTGAAGCGGCCGAGGCTGTTGGTGAAGCAGGTTCCCAGGTCGCTGTGGCTGGACGGCTGCGCAGTATGCGCGTGATGGGGAAAGTCACTTTTGCACACATTGAGGACGGGAGCGGCTCCATTCAACTCTTCCTGCGCATCAACGACGTAGGTGAGGAAGCCTACGATGTGTTCAAGCGGGACTTCGATCTGGGTGACTTCGTCGGCGCGGAGGGTGTGTTGATGCGCACTCGTACCGGCGAGATCAGTGTCCGCGTGGAGCAGGTGCGCATGCTGGCCAAGGCGATCAGCCCGCTGCCGGTGATCAAGGAGAAGGAGGTGGACGGCAGGCAGGTGCGCTATGCTGCCTTCTCCGACGTCGAGGAGCGGTATCGCCAGCGGTACGCCGACCTGGCCTGCAACCCCGATGTGCGTGATGTTTTCCGCGTGCGCGCCTGTGCGATCAAAGCCCTGCGGAGTTTTCTCGATGAGCGCGGTTTCCTGGAGGTCGAAACCCCCATCCTTCAGCCGGTCTACGGAGGCGCGGCGGCCCGCCCCTTTGCCACCTATCACCAGCAACTGCACCGGGATCTATTCCTGCGCATCTCGGACGAACTCTACCTCAAGCGGCTACTGGTGGGGATGTATGACAGGGTCTACGAAATCGGACGGGACTTCCGCAACGAGGGCGTCTCCCACAAGCACAATCCAGAGTTCACCCAACTGGAGTTCTACGCCGCCTACTGGGACTATCACGACGTGATGGCATTCTGTGAGCAGATGATTGCTTACGTCGCCGAGGGGGTGCTGGGCTGCCCGGTGATCCACTACCAGGGTCACGAGATTGATCTCCGTCCCCCCTGGCGGCGGGTCACGCTGCACGACGTCGTTCTCGAGGTGACGGGCGTGGACTACCGCCAGTACCCTACCGCCGAAGAGTTGTCTGCCGCAATGCAGGCCAAAGGGTTGCCTACCAAGCCGGGTGCGACCTGGGGCTACTTGATTGACAAGGGGTTGCTGGGAACGGTCGAGCCGACGCTGATCCAGCCGACCTTCGTGATGGATTACCCCCGCGACATCTCTCCGCTGGCCAAGACCAAGCCCGACGACCCGACGCACGTCGAGCGCTTTGAGTACTTCATCGGAGGGCTGGAGATGGGCAACGCCTTCACTGAATTGAACGATCCCTTTGACCAGGAACAGAGATTCTTGGAGATGGGGCGGCTCTATGCGCCTGACGACGAAGAGGCTCATCCGATGGACGAGGACTACCTGCGGGCGATGAAATATGGTATGCCGCCCAACGGCGGCTTCGGGTTGGGCGTGGATCGGCTGGTGATGCTCCTCACAGATAAGCCGACTATCCGTGAGGTCATTCTCTTCCCACAATTGCGAGCCAAGGGGTGAGCAGACATATAGTACTTTAGTACTATTGCACTATTGCTTGCCTAGTGAACGTGGTGTATAATAGGATAGGGTTTGTTTTTGCCTAGGTATCAATCTGCCTGGGGCGAGGAGCGCTGCGATGAGGAGTCTACGGTCTCTTCTGATAGTGATAATGATGGTTGTTATATCTCTCGGCGGCGCGTCTGTCACATACGCGCAAACCGCGGCCGAGAACTGTCGCTATTTCGTCGAGACAGGCTACTACGTATGTGGCGAGTTCCTCGAGTTCTACGAGACACGGGGTGAGAGCGAAATTTTCGGCTATCCTCTCACGATAGAGTTTTACGATCCCGGGCTTGGGCTGCGAGTGCAGTACTTCCAGCGTGCCCGGATGGAGTGGCACCCGGACAACCCGGGCCCTTACAAAGTGCAGCTAGGGCTGCTGGTTGACGAACTGGGTTATCACTTTCCTCAGATCCGCCAGGAGCAGATTCCTTCCTCCAACAGTAACATTCGCCACTATTTTAGTGAAACGGAGCACGTCGTCTCCTATGCGTTTCTCAAGTGTTTCCGCGAGAAGGGGGGGGTGGACATCTTCGGCCATCCTCGCTCTGAGTTTCTGTATGAGGATGGACACATCGTACAGTACTTCCAACGGGCACGCATGGAGTGGTATCCTGAGATCGTCTCCGGCCCGCAGATGCGCTTGACTAACCTGGGAGAAATCTATCTTGAGCGTGTCGGCGTTCCTGAGGACATGTGTAAACCTTCCAGGATCAACGATCTTTACTCGGTGACGGAACTAAACATCAGCGCTTCGGTGCGGTATGCTATCACTGGGCGAGAGGGTATCCAGACAGTCTTCGTCTACGTGAATGACCAGCAGCAGCAGCCGGTTCAAGGTGCAGCCGTCAAGATGTTGGTCCATTATCAGTCAGGCGATCAACCATACGAGTTCAAGCCCACCAACGCCAGCGGCTTCACGCGGTGCGGTTTTGACCTTTCTCCGTCACTGCCGGGTCAGAAGGTGGTGGTTGATGTGACGGTGACGCATGGCGGCCTGACAGCCACGACGCAGACTTTTTTCCTGCCGTGGTGGTAGGGTCATTAGAGACGAAAAAGCCCGCTTGCGAGCGGGCTTTTTTTGTGGGATGGTTTCGACGCCCCGGTTCCAACCTCCAGGAGGTCTCTGCTGCCGTCGGCTATTCCTCCTCCCATCCGATGATCCAGATACACAGGCCGGCCAGGCCGATGGTGGCGACAATCAGGGCAGTCCACTGCCCCGGCAGCAGGCCCACGTCACGAGCGGACCAGATAAGGATGGCTACCATACCGATGGCCAGTACCAGCCAGGCTGTCAGGCGTGGGTGCTGACTGGCGAATTGCTTCAAGGAAGACATCTGCTCACCTCCGGTGAAATGGTCACAGCGGGCGGAGCACGCGATTGGGGCGTGACTGCCTCATCAGTATTGTCTCATTATTTCCTATCCGAGCCTCATGAGCGGCTTCCTGCCACGCCTGGGGCAAACTGGCGACTGTCCTGGGTGCGTATCCGAACGCTTTGCAAAACTCGACCAGATCAGGGGGGCTCGGGCGTGGCAGGAACAGCAGCGCTACCTCACACTGTAACTCAGTCGCGGCCCGCTCCATCTCGGAGAGCAATGCCCGGCCAACTACGACACGTTCCCGAGCCGGCCAGACCAGGAAGTCACTCACCCGGACGACGAGGTTCTCTATTTGCCAGCCCAGTATCCCGACCAGGTTCCCATCCTGCTCGGCCAGCAGAAACCCCACGTTGCGGAAGCGGGCGATGACGGCCTGCTCGTCAATCTCTGGTTGTCCCTGTCGAGCACGATTGACGAACGCGGCGATCTTGCCCGCATCGCTCACCATGGCCCGTCGCACTGTGATTTTCTGCCGTCGCGCCATACCGCTCCTCTTGACCCCAAGTATACCGCAAAATGCGAAAACAGGCTACTGCCCCATCAATCTCTGCCACGCTGCCTGTACCTGTGCCCACGTCCGTGGGAGTTTCCCCGAGGTGTCAATCACCACATCGGCGCGGGCGATTTTCTCCTCCTGGGGTGGCTGTGCTTGCACGCGCTGCTCGGCCTCGGCCCGGCTCAAGCCTCGCCCACCCATGATGCGGTAGACCTGCTGCTCTGGCCGGCAGGTCGTCACCCATACGCTGTCGCAATCGTCAGCCAAGCCGGCCTCGATGAGTTTGATGGCCTCGATTGCCACGACGGCGGCCTGAGAGGCGGCAATACGGCGGCGGATTGCTTCCAGGGTAGCGGGATGGACGATATCTTCCAGCCGCGCCAATGCCGCAGGGTCAGCAAAGACCAGCGCGCCCAGCCGCGCCCGGTCAATCTCGCCATTGGGGGCCAGTACCTGTGCCCCGAACGTTTCGACGATCTGCGCGTGGATGGGGGTGCCGGCACGCATCGCCTCGTGGGCTGTTTTGTCTGCATCTACCACCTCAGCGCCCAGTTCGGCCAGCATCCTGGCGACGGTGGATTTGCCTGTGCCGATGTTGCCTGTGAGTCCGATGAGGAACGGACGATGGTTGTTCATCCCACCACATCCGTCCAGGCAGCGAGCAGCGCGTCCAGTTCCGCTTCGACCCAGGCGTACTCGGCACCCAGTTGACGCACTCGCTCGACCGCCTGTTGCTCGCTGGCGGCGGTCAGTTGGGCCTCCAACTGCGCCCGGTGCGTCTCCAGGCGATGGATGGTCTGTTCAAGTTCGGTCTGGCGGAGGGCCTGCTGCGCCGCTTCTCGCTCTGCGGCCTTGCGGGTCTTCTGTGCGCGTTCCCTTTCTGTCTGGCCCCGGGTCTCCCGGTGTGCCTGTCTTTGCTGTCGTCGCTGCATCTCCCAGGTGTGGTATTCCTCGTATCCCTCCTTGAATTCCCATAACAGCCCACCCGCAATCGCCCAGACGTGAGTGGCCAGCCTGCGGATCAGGTAGCGGTCGTGGGTCACGATCAGCAGCGTGCCGCCAAAGCCGGAGAGCACCTCTTGCAGCGCCTCCTGGGATGGAATGTCGAGGTGATTGGTCGGCTCGTCGAGGAGCAGGACGTTAGCGCCCTGCAGGGCCAGGACTGCCAGCGCGACGCGGGCCTGCTCGCCGCCGGAAAGGTCGCCGATGTGCTTAAAGACGTCGTCGCCGGAGAAGCGGTAGCGGCCCAGCAGGTTCCGCGCCTGGCTGATCGTCAGTTCGCCGGTGTTTAAGACGGTCTCGAGCACGGTTTCCTCGGGGACAAGGCCCACGTGTCCCTGGGCGAAGTAGCCCAGGTGCACACTCGCTCCGACACGCACGCGCCCGGCCAGTGGCGGGACCTGGCCCAGTATGGTGCGCACGAGCGTGGTCTTGCCAGAGCCATTGGGTCCCAGCAGCGCCACCCGCTGTCCCCGTCTCAGTTCGAACTCCTCGGCTGTGAAGAGGGGATTGGCCGAGTCGTAGCCCACGGTGAGGTTATGGAGGCCCAGCACCAGGTCGCCACTGCGAGCCACGTTGCCCAGGTCGAGTAGGGGCGCGGTTACCGCGCCCCTATGCGGTCGCTCGACCCGCTCCATCCGCGCCAGCCGCTTGCGCCGTCCCTTCGCCTCGTGGCTGCGCTGGCCGGCGATGTTGCGGCGGATGAACTCCTCAGTGCGGGCGATGAATTGTTGCTGCCGCTTGTACCCGGCCTGCTGGAGAGCCGCGTGCTCGGCCTTCTGGGCGACGTAGGCGCTGTAGTTGCCGCGATATCGCTTCAGCCGGCCCCACTCCAGTTCCCACACTCGCTCGACGACAGCGTTGAGGAAGGCTCGGTCGTGGGCTACGACGAGCACAGCGCCCTTCCACGCTTTGAGGCAGTCCTCCAGCCACTCGATGCCTGCCAGGTCGAGGTAGTTGGTTGGCTCGTCCAGCAGCAACAGGTCGGGCTCCTCCAGCAGGAGGCGGGCCAGCAGGGCGCGCGTTTTCTGTCCTCCGCTGAGTTGCGCCACGGGGCGCTGGCAATCATCCTCGTCGAAACCCAGGCCGGAGAGCACCTGATCAATGCGCTGTTCGTATGTGTAGCCGCCAGCCAATTCAAACGCTTCCAGGGCTGGGCCATACCGCTGCAATGCCTCCTCGCTGGTGGCAGGATCCGCCATAGCAATCTCCAGGCGATGCAGTGCAGCGGATCGGGCCTGCAGGTCGGCGAAGACCTCTAGCATTGTCCCCCACAGCGTATCGGATCCGGAGAAGTCGGCCTGTTGGGGAAGATAGGCGATGCGCAGGTCCTTGGCTCGATGGATGGTGCCGGCCGTGGGCTCCTCCAGCCCGGCAACCAGGTGCAGCAGTGTCGTCTTGCCTGAGCCATTGGGGCCGACGAGCGCGATTTTGGCCCCGTGGGGTATCTCAAAGGACACGTCCTTGAAGACGTCCTGGGGGCCATAAGACTTGGCCAGGTTGCTGGCGGTCAGGATGGACATAGGGAATGTGTTGCGTGGTGCATGTTGCGTACCTAGTGCGAACGGTAGGTAATTATACCATGAGCCTGGGGTGTGCCAACCTTGCCACTAAAGTCGTTTTATAGTACACTCATAGTGGCTTTGGCTCAGCGTCAAAGCCGACGGCGAAACCTGTGCAGGTCTACCTGGGGGAAAGGAGGTCAGGATGCCTACTAAATTAGGTCCCCACGTTCTGCGATCCGCTGCAAACTTGAGTGAGTACATCCAGGCTGGCGTGGCGGTAGCCAAGTTTGTGGGCGATTGGGGAATAGCCAAGGATGTCCCAGCCGGTGTTCTGGTGATCGGCCGCAAGCACCAGGGGAGCTACGATGCCCAGCATCAGAAGGCCACTGGGAAGACGCCTCTCGAAGCGGCTCGGCGGTTTGTACAGGATCAACTGCCCACGTATCAGTCCAATCCCCACATCAAGTACTGGGAGGGGCACAACGAGCCGGTTTGGAACGATGAGGAGGGCATGGAGTGGTATGCCCACTTCGAGGTGGAGCGTATGCGGTTGATGGCTGACCTGGGGCTGAAGTGTGTGATTGGGAACTTCGCCACCGGCTCGCCGGACTTAGGCTTATGGCCTGCGTTCTTCCCGGCGCTTGAGGTTGCCAGGCAGTATCAGGCCATCCTCGGCCTACACGAGTACAGTTGCCCCTGGATGTGGTGGATGACGGGGAAGTACCAACTGGACCCCAACGCGGATGAGGGGGATGAGGGCTGGACGACGCTGCGTTATCGCAAGGTCTACCGCCAGCACCTGATCCCGAACGGGCTAGGGAACGTGCCGTTGGCGATCACCGAATGTGGCATTGATCCACTGGTGAGTCCCAAGCCACAGGATGCTAAAGGCGGGGCGTGGAAGGAGTTGGGCGACTTTTGGGCCAGGCACGACGGCAAGCCCGACAAGGCTGGCTATTACTGCCAGCAGTTGGTCTGGTACGACAAGGAACTGCAAAAGGATGATTACGTCGTCGGCGCGACTGTCTTCACCTGGGGCAGTTTTGGCTCGCCCTGGTCTCATTTCGACGTGGCTGGGACGGATGTAGCCAAGAAATTGATTGCCTACACGCGGCAAGACCCCGCAGAGGCTTTCGTGTATCCCAAGGAGGAGAAACCGCGTGGGCAGCCTCGCGTGCAGTATGAGCGCGCCTATGTGTTGCTGCCCCCCAATGTAGACGCTGCCTGGGTGCGAGCAGTGGTGGAGGGCGCGTGGGATCGGTATCACTATACCATCGGCGGTAGTGCTGATGACGCGGGCATCGGCGACTTGGATATACGACGTGTGATCGCAGTCAATCCGCAAGAATGGCCCGGCCCGCTATCGCTGGAGGAGTTTTACGCGCAGCACTACCCCGGCATCGAGTATAGGTCCATCACAGCCGCGACGCCTGCGGAACTGGCACAGAAGTTAGCCAGCGAGTAGAGCGGCAATAGGAGAGCGAATGAGCGGCGAGAAATTGCGTCAACTCCCCAGCGTGGACCGGTTGCTCGGCGAGGAGGCTGTGCAGGAACTGGTCGCCACCTGTGGCCACCGCCAGACGGTGTCCGCGCTGCGCGAGACACTCGACGCGGTGCGCGATGAGGTGCGGGCCGGGGCGGACGTGCCGGACATCGCACTGCTGGTGGCACGGGCGAGCGTCTGCCTGCGGGAGCGGTTGGCTCCTACGTTGCGTCCGGTCATCAACGCTACCGGCGTCATCATCCACACCAACCTGGGACGAGCCCCCCTATCGGCTGCTGCACGGGTGGCGATGGAGGCGGTCAGCCGGGGCTACTCCACGCTGGAGTACGATCTGCAGGCGGGGCGGCGCGGTCACCGCACGGTGCACGCCGAGCGGTATCTGTGCGAATTGACCGGGGCAGAGGCTGCGCTGGTGGTCAACAACAACGCCGGGGCGGTGCTCCTGGCGCTGACCGGGCTGGCACGGGGCCGGGGCGTGGTCATCTCGCGGGGACAACTGGTGGAGATCGGCGGCGGCTTCCGCGTGCCCGAGGTGATGGTGCAGAGCGGGGCGCGGCTGATCGAGGTCGGCACGACCAACCGCACCCATCTGCGCGACTACGCGGCGGCGCTGGGACCGCACGAGGACGTGGCGTTGATCCTGCGAGCGCACCATTCTAACTTCCGCATCGTGGGCTTTGCCACCGAGCCATCCTTGTCTGAACTGGTCGCGCTGGGCGCAGAGCACGGCCTGCCAGTGATGGACGATCTGGGGAGCGGCGCGCTGCTCGACACGGCCCGGTTCGGGCTGATGCACGAGCCGATGGTGCAGGAGAGCGTTGCGGCTGGTGCGACAGTGGTCTGTTTCAGCGGCGACAAACTGCTGGGCGGCCCGCAGGCGGGCGTCATCGTCGGGCAGGCAAAGTACGTGGATCTGCTGAGGAGCCACCCGCTGGCCCGCGCGCTGCGGGTCGACAAGCTCTGCCTGGCCGGATTGCAGGCGACGCTGCTGCATTATCTGAAAGAGGAGGCCGCCAAGCACGTCCCGGTCTGGCGGATGATCGCCACGTCCCAGGCGGAAGTCGAACGACGGGCGCGGCGGTGGCGGCGCAGTCTGCGGCGCGCTGGTGTTCTGGCCGAGGTCGTGGACGGGCGCTCCACGGTGGGCGGGGGCAGCCTGCCCGGCGAGACGTTGCCCACGAAATTGGTCGCGTTGTTGGTGGCACACCCCGACCGGCTGGCGGCCAAATTGCGGGCTGCCGACCCGCCGGTGGTAGCCCGCATCGAGGATGACCGGCTGGTGCTGGATCCGCGCACGGTGCTGGTGGAGGAGGAGCGGGAATTACTAAGAATAGTTTCGGAGGTGGCGAGATGATCGTCCAGTACATTCAGAAGGCAATGGAGAAGGCCCATTACGAGATTATTGACGACGAGGAGCCGTACTATGGCGAGATACCCGAATGTCAGGGAGTGTGGGCAACGGGTAAGACGCTGGAGGAATGTCGCCAGAACCTAGAGGAAGTGCTTGAGGGCTGGATCGTTGTGCGTTTGCAGCGCGGGCTGAACCTCCCGTCGATTGAAGGAGTGGCCATTCGCCCGCTTGTGGGAGCGGGCAAAATAGTCAGTATGTCCTGCTTGGAAGCAAGCGCAGAGATTGCTGTTTATACTCATCATTGCGCTGATGGGGATGATGGCTGCTTGCTTTCCTGATGCCCCGCGCGCCAGGGATGGAGGGAATGGTTCACCGGGATAATCACTAGGCTGACATGGAAGCGGCAAGGGAAGTGAACGAAATTGGCTAAGGAGAAGACATGAAACAAGATCTGGATCATCTGATGGAGGAACGTGGGCTGGACGCAGTCCTCGTCGCAGGGGCCGTGCACGGCAACCCGGCGATGTACTATATGACCAACGGCGCAGGGCTCACGCGGGGGTGGGTGCTCAAGAAACGGGGCGAGGAGCCTGTGCTTCTGTGCTGGCCGATGGAACGGGAGGAGGCCACTGCCAGCGGTCTCTCCATCGTGAACATGGGTAAGTACGACTACGTGAGTATCCTCCGCGAGACGGGCGACCAACTGGCCGCGGCCGTCGAACTGCACCGCCGGGTGTTTGCCGACCTGGGTGTGAGCGGCCGGGTGGGCTTCTACGGGTTGGCGGATCAGGGCCGCGCCTGGGTGCTGCTCAACGCGCTGGATACACATCTGGAGGGCATCGAGGTCTACGGAGACTTCGACGTGACCCTGATTGACGCCGCTCGCGCTACCAAGGATACCACCGAAGCCGAGCGCATCCGCGAGATGGGCCGGCGCACCTGTACGGTCGTGGCCCGTACCATCGAGTTCCTGAAGTCACACCGGGTGAAGGACGAGGTGCTGGTGCAAGCCGATTCTACGCCGCTGACCATCGGGCGGGTGCACGAGGAAATCAACCGCTTCATCGCCGAGCAGCGTTTGGAGGATCCCGAGGGTTTCATCTTCTCTATCGGGCGTGACGCGGGCATCCCCCACAGCAAGGGCCGTCCCGAGGACGTGGTCGCGTTGGGCAAGACCATCGTCTTCGACATCTTCCCCCGCGAGGCCGGCGGCGGCTACTTCTTCGACATGACCCGCACCTTTTGCCTGGGCTACGCGCCGCCGGAGGTCGAGAAGGCTTATCGAGAGGTTTACGAATGTGTGAAGATGCTTGTTGAGGCCTACGCAGTGGGGACCGAGGCACGGCGCTACCAACAGATGACCTGCGAGTTTTTCGAGAGCCGTGGTCATCCCACCATCGCCAGCGATAGCAAGGCCGAGGCCGGCTACGTGCACACCGTAGGCCACGGGCTGGGGCTGGCGATTCACGAGGAGCCGCGCTTCGGCGACGTGCCCAGCAACACTGACGTGCTCCAGCCTGGTCACGTCTTCACCTGCGAGCCGGGTCTGTATTACCCCGACCGGGGCTTCGGCATGCGCATTGAGGATGTGATCTGGATTGACTCCGAAGGCACCGTTCATAACTTGACCGAGTTTCCCAGAGAGCTAGTGGTGGAGATGAAGAGATGAAAGAGATAGTGACGGAAGCGACGATTCTGGATAGCACTCACCTGGTGCTCAGGCGCTCCCTACCGGAGAGTTGGGGGCAGCGGCTGTTCGTCCGTATCACTCCTGTGTCTCCTGAGCCAGATCATCTCCTGCATGAGTTGAGGACAGCATATCTGACGATGTCTGAGCGGGAGCGCCAGACTGAGGCTGCCCTGGCTGAAGAGGGACTGCGGGCGCAACCTGACCTGACCAAAGCCTTTCCAGAGGAGGCTGAGTGGCCGTGGTGGGAATAAAACGAGGTGACATCTGGCTTGTGCACCTGAACCCGGTGCGCGGCAGCGAACAGCGTGGCGTTCGTCCCTGTTTGGTGATCAGCAACGATGTCACGAATGAGCACGCGCCGACCGTCTGTGTGGTGCCGCTCATCAGCAATCTGGCGGGCCGTAGATTCCCCATCAATGTCTTGCTGACGCAGGAAGACACCGATCTGAAGCGCGACTCACTCCTGCTGGGTGGTCAAATACGGACGGTGGCCAAAGAACGCCTGCTACGGAAGCTGTCGGTTCTGCGAAGCAAACGAATGCCCGACGTTGAAATGGCTCTGAGATTGTACTTGGGCCTAATGGAGTGAGTGCATCTATGACCCGCATCCTCGCTATCGAAACCTCCTGCGACGAGACTGCCGCAGCCGTGGTCGAGGACGGACGGCACATTCTCTCCAACGTCATCGCCTCGCAGGTCGAACTGCACGCCCGCTATGGCGGTGTCTTCCCTGAGGTCGCCTCCCGCGCTCACGTCGAGGCCATCGTGCCTGTGATCGAACAGGCGATGAGGGACGCCCACCTCGGCTTCGACGACCTGGACGGTGTGGCCGTGACCTACGGGCCGGGGCTAGCGGGCTCGCTCCTGGTGGGGGTCAACGCGGCCAAGGGGCTCGCGTTAGGGTGCAACCTGCCACTTGTGGCGGTCAATCACCTGGAGGCGCACATCTATGCCCACTGGCTGGAGGTGGAAAGCGAGGGTGCAGCGACTCCCCCTCCGCTTGCGGGAGGGGCTGGGGGGGGTACAGTCTCTCCCCCCTCGCAGGGGGGGGGCGGGGGGGGGTTAATGTTCCCGCTGCTGGCGCTCATCGTCTCCGGCGGCCACAGCGAACTGATCCTGATGCGTGACCACGGCGACTACGAGTACCTGGGCGGCACGCTCGACGATGCCGCGGGTGAGGCATTCGACAAAGTGGGCCGGTTACTGGGGCTTCCTTACCCCGGCGGGCCGGCGATCCAGGAGGCGGCCCAGGATGGCAACCCGGCGGCTTTCCGGTTCCCCCGCGCCTGGCTGGACGATAGTTATGACTTCAGTTTCAGCGGACTGAAGACGGCTATGCTGCGTGTGGTTCAGAAGTACAGCGATCCGCCCCAGGGCCGCTTGTTGGCCGACCTGTCGGCCAGTTTCCAGGCAGCGGTGGTAGACGTGCTGTCGGCCAAGGTGGTGCGGGCGGCGGAGGAGTTCGACGTAACAGCGGTGCTGCTTTGCGGGGGCGTCTCGGCCAACCAGGCGCTGCGGGCCACGACCGCCGGGCGGGCCAGCGTGCCGGTCTATTATCCGCCGCCAATCCTCTGCACCGACAACGCGGCGATGGTGGGCGCCTGCGCGCATCGGCGCTTCATCTCAGGTGAGCGGGCCGGCTGGGACCTGGACGTCGTGCCGGGGCTGCGGCTGGTGTGAAAGCAATGAACAATGAACAATGAAGCAATGAACAATGAACCAATGAACAATGAAGCCTGGATGCCGCTGCGCAAGTTTCAGGCGGATGGGCTTCCGTTGTATCCTGATGGACTTTTGGAACTGCTGACGGGTGGGGGTGCGACACGATGAGGCCACGCGATCTCCTGCGCAATCCCGCTCTGGTGGCAGGCAACCTCTT
>Ga0114918_10002279_pt1 | contig 17196 bp, 24 predicted proteins | sample LantaG_FD_87015 | JGI IMG/M metagenome (GOLD analysis project Ga0114918, IMG submission 87015) | Deep subsurface microbial communities from Baltic Sea to uncover new lineages of life (NeLLi) - Landsort_02402 metaG | ecosystem: Environmental > Aquatic > Marine > Oceanic > Sediment | place... | reverse complement strand
GGGGGCCCTTTTTTTTTTGCTCCTCCCCGCCTTTTTTTCAGCCGCCTTTCTCTTCGTTTCAACCTCTCAGCTTTTGGCTCACCTCCTCTTCTCCCCTCCCCCCCCCCCCCCCCCCAAAAAAAAAAAAAAACAGGCCAATCGATTAACCAAGAATGACCTACGCCGGCTACGTTCCGGCCAAGATCGCCTCGGTCAAGACCCCGCTGCAGGTCGCCCTGCTCGCGCTCGAGTCCGAGGCCGCGCTTGAGCTGCTGTCGACGCTCTGCCGCAACGCCGCGTGCGCTCCGGCCGATCCGAAATACCGCAAGGTGCGCGCGACCAACTCCCGCGTGGCGGCCGCCTGCGATGCCTGCGGCGTCGAGGCCTTCGAGGCGGCGATGGGGGCCCTCGGGTGGTCGAAAACGACAATCGCCGAGGGAGAAGAAGGAGCAGGCGCAGCAGGAGGCGGCGGCGAGTTTTTCGTGCTGGCTCCGGGAAAAGGGACCATGGCCCAGGTCCGCGAGATCCAGGACGCCGTCACCGAGTTCAAGAGGTCATCCCGCGTCAAGACCGTCCGCGCGATCTCGTCGAGGTCGAACCTTGCGTCGGGAACGGAGGAGTCCGAGGACGCCAAGCGAATCAAGGAGCAGATGAGGGCCGACGTGCAAGAACGGGCGACGGCGGCGCCGGTGACAGTGGGCTCCAAGGCGCAGCCCCTGCCCGGGGCGGCGGGCTCGAACGAGAACGGCGGAGGGGCTCGCGTGGCTGGGTGCTCTGACGTCGGGATCGGGTCTGGGTAGGAGTGAGAGAGAGAAAAAAGAGAGCGCGTAAACGAACTTGAAAAATTCTTTCTTCCTCTTCCTTCCGTTTCATTTTTTGTTTTTGTTTTTGGAAGCAGTTTTTTTTTCTCTTGTTTCTTTTTGTCCTTTTTTTTTCTTTACTTGCAAAAACCACAAAAAGAGAAATGACACACACATGAAAAAGCAGAATAAACAAGGCACACAACAGATCTCATCTCTCTACCTCCGCGGCGGAGGTCTCTGCAGCGACGGGAAGTTGCGCGGCGTCGAAGCGTTGCCGTCGTCGTCGTCGTTTTCGTGTTCGTTTCCGTTTTCGTCAACTTGCCCAACAGCACCGGGAGCCGCCACAGGGGAGCTCGCCGCCGCCGCTTCTCCAGCAGCACCGGCGACGGCGACCGACGACAGCGGAACGGGAGGGGAAAGCACCTGCTCGTCCCCTTCGGCGTGGTCGTCGGAGAGCAATGGGACGGTCGCCGCCGAGGCAGCCGCGGCCGTCGCCGTCGTCGGCGTCATCTGCGCGCTCCGGCCTCCGGCGCTCCCCCCGCCGCCGCCGCCGCCGCCGCCTCTCGATGACGACGAAGAGGAGGGACGCCTCCAGTGCCATCGCAGAGCCCTGAGCCCCCCGGCGAGAGAGGCGAGGTTGTTGCTGCTGCTGGTCGGGGAAGCGGGAGCGGAAGAGGGCCCCGCGGCAACATTTCCTCCTCCTTGCTCAACGTCGGCGGCGTTCGAAGCCGCCGCCGCTGCTCCTCCTCCTTCCGGCGACCTCGGCGTCGTGCCCCCCTCGCCTCCTTCTCCGCTGCCCCCGCGCTCCTGCTGCGCATCCCACTTGCACACGGGGCACAAAGGCCTCCTCGCGCCGAGCCACTGGTCAATACATTCCAAGTGGAAGCGGTGGCAGCAGGGCAAGACGCGCAGCTTGTCTCCGTCGTGGTAGCGCTCGAGGCAGACGGCGCAACCCGTGAGCGTGCCTCCGCCCTTGGGGCCCAGAGGGGAGCCGTCGTCGTCTTCTTCGTCATTTGTGGCAGACTCCTCGTCGTCGTAGTCGTCTTCAACCGGAGTGGAAGGGGTTTCGGCGTCGGAGAGGGAGACGAGAGCAGCAGCTTCGCCGTCGTCGTCCTCCTCCTCGTTCCTCGCCGCTCCTCGCCTTGTCCTCCTCCTCCCTCTCCTCCTTCGCCGCCTCCCTTCCTCCCCTTCGCCTCCTCCGCCTCCTCCTTCCTGCTGCTGGGACAGGCCCAGCCTCCTCCTCCTCCTCGCATCCTGCGCCGCGGCCTCCCTCCTCGCGCGGGCCGGAAGGGCGCGCTCGTCGTGGACCAAAACGGGAAGCGCGCGGAGCTCCGCCGCAGTCATGCCCCTCGGCTCGGGCGCGGGAGGCTGCGGAGCTCCTGCTGCAGCCGCATCGCCGCGGTTGCCCGCCAGCCGAGCCCCGATGCCACCGGGCGCGCCGCCGAGCAGCGCGTAGCCGATCCCTCCTCCTCCGGTAGTGCCGGTTTCCAAACCGAAGCGGCCGGCGGCCCTGTCGGCGACGCAGTGTAAAGTGGCGACGACGACGGCGACCGCGCCGACGCCGGCCAGCGCCGAGATGAAAAGCGTTGCGAAGACGGCGCCCGCGCCCATCGGGGCCAAAGTGACGACGGAGACGCCTGGAACGGCGGCTCGCATGAGGGCGGCGCCGCCTGTTTGTTTTGTTGTTTTCGCAAGGGGAATATGAAGGGTCGAAAAGAAAGAAAGAGTGAGTTTTTTAGTTGTTTTCTTTTTCCCGTTGTCATCTTTTCTCTTTCTCAAACTTCAAAACTCTCAAACTCACCCTCCGCCGAGATGAAAACAGCCGGGATCGTGGGCTCCGGCGCCCCCCCGGCCTTGGCCATGATCACCAGAGGCTCCCCTGGAGCGTTGTCGAAGATGATCGCCGCCGAGGCGCCCGCGGCGGCGGCGGCGCGGACCTTGGCGTCGAACGAGCACGGCGGCGTCTTCGGAGAAGGCGGAGGGGAGGGAGATGCAGAGGGAGAGGGAGAAGGGTCGGGGCGCGACGAGCCACCTGACTTCTCCACCTCCTTGTTCACGTCTGTGGCGAGCACAAAGCCGCCTCGTCGCCGGATTCCGGACTCTCCTCCTCCGAGAAAGGCCCCCAGCAATCCGGAGAGAGCCTCGAAGTCCCCGCCGTCGTTGTCGCCAAGGCTCTGGAGCAGGGCTCGATCCCTCTGCTCTCTCCTCTCTTGTTCGTCATCGTCTCCATTCTCATTGCTGCTCGACGGCTCGGGAGGCGGTGACCTCTCGATCAGCGCTATCCAGGTCGCCCCGGCGGGAACGGCGTCCGGCGGCGGCGGGACGAGGCCGCCGCCGCCCTGCGGCGCGCAGCCGTCGAGCGGGTTGGCGACGACGAGCAGCCCAGCGAGGCCCGCCGGGGGCAGGCGCGGGCCGAAGTCGGCGGGCATGTCCTGGATGGCGTCGAAGGTGACGTTGCCGTTCTGTGTGGAGTTGGGGGGTGTTGTGGTGGTGGTGGGAGGGGAGAGAGAGAGAGATAGAAGAAGGAAAGAGAACGAAGGGTGAGGTCGAAGGTCGAAGGTCGAAGGTCATCGCGGAGGAGGTGATTCATCGAAGACGTTCCGAGGTTGTCGTCTCGCTTGCGCTGTTTCGCCGATGTTTTCCCCTCTCTGAGATGTGAGGCTCGCATCTCACCGTGAGGACGACGCTGGCCGAAGCTTTCGGGGTGAAAGAGAGCGCGAGCACGCAGAGCAGCGCCAGAGAGAGCATCCTCGTCGTCGGCGTCAAGCCGGCGGCGAATTGCTTGCGCTCGCGCTCGCTCTTCGGCTTCTCCGCTCCGCCGAGAAGGGGGCTCGCGGCGCCGCCAGCGAGCTCGTGGCGCCGCGAGGGCATGGTATGGTCTGTTCCTCTGAGGAGAGCAGCAGGATCGAGTGGGGGGTTGGAGAGCTGCTTGCGTGCGCGAGAGAGAGAGGGCTCCTCGACGAAAAAATAAAAGTGAAGAAGCCTCGCCCTCACTTCTCTTTGCTGAAAATCGAGAGCATCAAAAATCGAGAGAGAGAGAGAGAAAAAGCGGTTCGTCGTTTCCGCCTCCTGTCTCCCCGATCCATCTTCTTGCTCTCCCTTCGGCTCCCACCGATCAGATCTTGCTGCGAGTTGGCTCTGGGACGTTAAAAAGGAAACCAGAAGCTTTCTTTGCGCTGCTCTGAACTTACCCTTTTTCTTGTCTTTTGTCGACGCTTTTGTTTTTCTTCTTCTTTGGGAATTTCCTCAGGACATCCAAAAAACATGGATTCTATGCTGAACCGCCGTTCGCGGACCATCTTTTCGCAGCTGAAGACGCTGATGGACGAGTACAAGGCCGAGCAGGTAAGTCATCCGGAATGAAACGCAAAGGGCGCCGCTAGGATATGGTGATTGGGGGCGAAATGGTGAAGCAACGGCGGCCTGAAGAGAGAGAGAAAACCTCGAACGAATGCTCACCTTTCCCATGCCTCTCTTTCTCTCACTCAACTATAGGCGACCGCGTGCTCTCTGTTCGAGACCTGTGTGGACTGCCTGGAGCGCCTGCCGGTGAGTTTGTGCGGGGATATGCGGTGGAGGCGTGCCGAAACGAGGACAAAAGGGTGTCACGCGTTTTTTTCTTTTCCTTCTTTTTCGAATGGCTCAATTTTTTGCCTTTTCGTTTGTCGGTACCTCCTTCTTCCTCCTTCTTCTCTCTTCTTCTCTCTCTTCCAAAACTCCAGACCCTCGCCGACGCCTCCAACTACGCCGGCCCGCTCTGCCAGGCACTCCGCCGAGGGGCCAGCCTCGACGAAGAGGAACGCAAGCACGCGAGGAAGGGCATCCTTCGCGCTTCGGCGGCGGGGAGCAGCAGCGACTGCTTGCAGCTGCTCCCGGCCATCGGCGAAAAGGAGCAGCAGTAGGCGAGCAACAACACTGAGGAGCCCGCTGCCGAAAACGACGACAGCGCCGAAAGTGAGGAGGAGGAGGACTCCCTGCGCGACCGCCTGGTCGCGAGGCAGCTCGAGGTGGTCGACGCGCTGTGCAGGGCCCTGCGCGAGGCCCTGGAAGGCATGGAGAGGGCGACGGCGGCCGCGGCGAGGCTGGCCGACGACGGTGCCGCGCTTGCTCGCGACGCCGTCGCCGCTCCGAGCTCTTCTTCCTCCGCTTCCGCCGCCGCTTCCGCCGCCGCGCTCTCTTCCGGTGGCGCCTCGCCCTGCGCTGCCTCGACCGCTTCCTCTCTCGCGGATGCCGCCAGGGCGATGGCTGCCACGTCCGCGTGCGCTCGAGCCGCGGCGGGTGCCGTGGAGTCCGGGGCCAACGTCGGAGGGCTCAGGGCGCTGCTGCGGACCCTGAGAGGTGAGAGAAGAAGAAGAGAAGAGTTTTTTCCCCTTCATTTTTCGGGTTTTTTCCTTCAATTTTTCAGCTTTTTGCTCACGAAAGCAGACAAACGCCACCACCAACCACCACAAAAAACACACGCTCCAGACTCGCCCTGCCTCGACGAGGACCACTTCGCCGACGCCGTGGACGTCGTGCTCGCGACGGAGCCGCGCGCTTGTTGAGAAAGTGGAGAAGGAAGGACGAATCCTTCCTCTCCTCGCTGCCAGCTTGATAACACGCTTCTCCGCCTTTTTATCTTTTGCCTTTTCCGCATCTTTGTCCCTCCGGTCCCGCACACCATTTCCTAGATAGCCTACAACAAAACAGTTGCACCATTCTTTCTCCCACCACCATCATCTTCTCACCATTGTTTTCTTTAAAAACAAACAAAACTGTTCCATTTCTCCATCAAACGCGCGCACTTGACTCCAGGGCTTGTAATTATAGAAACCAGGGGGGGCTAACGGGAGCCTGCTGCTGCTGCTGCTGCTGCTGCTGCTGCTGCTGCTGCTGCTGCTGCTGCTGCTGCTTCGACATTTACTTAAAAGAAAAGGGAAGAGAGAGGGAGAGGGAGAGAAGTGAGGAAGAAGAGGTCGAGGTCGAAGGTCGAGAGCGTCGCCGTCTCTCTTCACACTCCTCACAACTCAAAAAAATCAAACGGCTCCGAAAGCATTCGACGAGCGTCGTCAAAACCTCTCGCTCTCTCGCGCTCTCGCTCTCTGGGGCTCTCTCTTTTCTTTTTTCTCACCTTCTAGCTCCTCCCAGACGACCCTTCGCATCGACTGGCTTCACTATGGCCGGTTACGACGGTGCGTTAGAAGGCAGAGGGGGAGCGTGGCAGCGATGATTGGAATCGGCGGCAAACCGAGAATTCGCTCGTCGTCGACGTCGCTCACCATCCGTCACCCGTCGAAATCAAAAACAAACTCAAAACCACACCCGCGCACAGGAGGAGCCGTCTTCTACAACGACCAGGACTACCAGTGGAACGACGATGGCGGCTCGGCGCTCCCTGGTGCCCCGCGCGGCCAGTTCTCCAAGCAGGCCGCGAGGGGCAAGTTCTTCGCGATGCTCTCGAAGCAGCGTCTCGGCGGCGCTCGCGCCGGCGACGGTGTCGAGATTATTGGGTGAGTGCACTTTGGTTTTGTTGTTTGTTGGGAATGGTCGGAGAGGGCTCGGTTTTTGTTTGTTTCTTTGCCGGCGATCGTTCAAGGCACGTCCTGATGCGTCATCGTGAGGGTGTCCGGATCGCAATCGGAAGGCACGGAAAGCTTGGAGCGAGGGGAACGATTCGATGTTTTTATATCGACAAGATGCTCCCCGCCGATTTTCTTTTCCGTCGACGTCAAGAGAGTCGACCTTGCGATCCCTCGTTTCGATGCTTTGGAATGCTCTGCGACTCTGTTTCTCCATCGCGGAGGATAGATGAGACACCACGGACGGCGCCTATTGCGTTGGATTGATGAGAACGAGCGCCTAGCACCTCCGACGCGACGCCCTCCCTCGATCGATGGCGAAATAGGTGATCGAAAACATTTTTTCGAAAATTCCACTCTCTCTCTCTTCTCTCTTCTCAACCTCCTCCTCCACCTTCTTCTCCTCTCTCTCTCTCATCAAACAGTGACGCCCTCGACAAGCACTCGACGCAGCTGCGCCTCGACCTGCAGGATATCGTCGACTTCGACTCGGACCTCGGTGCCGCGGTCGAGGAGGCCCCCTCGGAGTACCTGCCGCTGGTGAGGAAAAAGAACTGGCTTTTTTTCTTTTTTTTCTTTTTGAGCTTGAGGTTTTGAGTTTTCGAGACAGGCCGCGGCAAGCGTCGTCTCTTCTTTCCTTCTTCCGCGCCTCTCACCATTTTCTCTCACCATTTTCTCTCTCTCTCTCTCTCTCTCTCTTTCTCTCTCTCTTTTCCACCCTCCTCCGAAAAAAAACGAAACCCAGCTCGAGGACGCCGCCGCGGCCTACGTCCAGCACAAGACCGTCCGCGATCCGGCAGCGGCCGCCGCGGTCCTCGGACCCAGCGGCGAGCCCCTGGCGCCGCCGCCGCCGCCCGACGTCCAGGTCATGCTCCACTCCTCCACTTTTTTCGGGCCCGGCACCCTGCGCGACTTGGCGGCCTCGCACGTCTCGCGCCTCGTCATGGTGCCCGGGATCGTCACGGCCTCGTCCAAGCCCAAACACAAGGCGACGCGCATCGTGCTGCAGTGCAAGGTCTGCCGCAACACGCGCGGGGTGCCGATCGCGCCCGGGCTCGGTGGGGCGCACATCCCTCGCTACTGCGACGGAGGGGGAGGCGGGAGCGCGGCAGGCAACACCGTCACCGGAGGTGGTCCCCCTGTCCCTGGAGGCGCCAACGGCTCCGGGGGCTGCGGCGTCGACTCGTTCGTCGTCCTGCAGGGCCGGTCGTCATTCGTCGACCAGCAGACGATCAAGCTGCAGGAGAGGCCAGAGGACGTGCCGACGGGGGACCTCCCTCGCTCGCTGCTGGCGGTCGTCGACCGCGGGATCGTGGGCACGATCGCCCCCGGCACGCGCGTGACTGCGATCGGGGTCTACTCGACCTTCGCGTCGGGCGGCGGCGGCGGCGACGGCGGAGGGAAGAAGAACGGCAGCGGCGCGCGCGCGTCGGCCGCGGTGCAGGTCCCTTACCTCCGCGTCGTCGGGATCGTCGACGACTCCGACGGCGCCCGCTCCTCGTCCGGGCCCACCTTCACCCCGGAGGAGGAGCTCGAGTTCAGGGCGTTCGCGAGCTCCCCTCGAGCCGCCGAGGAGCTTTTCGCGAGGATGGCACCCAACATTTTCGGTCACTCCGACGTCAAAAAGGCCCTGGCCTGCCTGCTCTTCGGTGGGGCCCGGAAGCGCTTGCCCGACGGGACCTGGCGCCGTGGCGACATCAACGTGCTGCTTCTCGGGGACCCCTCCACGGCCAAGTCGCAGTTCCTGAAGTTCGCCTCCAAGATCGCCCCCGTCGCCGTCTACACGTCGGGGAAAGGGTCGTCGGCCGCCGGTCTGACCGCCTCCGTGATCCGGGACGCCTCTGGCGAGTTTTACCTGGAGGGAGGGGCGATGGTCCTGGCCGATGGCGGGGTGGTGTGCATCGACGAGTTCGACAAGATGAGGCCCGAGGACCGCGTGGCGATCCACGAGGTGAGGATATGAGGAGAGGGAGAGGGGGAGAGTTTTTTTTTGTCGAGATTTCGGGTTTTTTTTTCGAGGGCACACGTCGAGGTCGAACGATAAAAAAAAAAAAAGCTCACCTTTCCTTTTCCTTGTCTTTCTCTCTCAAAATCCGTCCCACCTCCAAACCACCCACCCAACCCCAGGCAATGGAGCAGCAGACCATCTCCGTCGCCAAGGCTGGCATCACCACCATGCTTAAGTCCAGGACCGCGGTGCTCGCCGCCGCCAACCCCCCCTCGGGCCGCTACGACGACCTCAAGTCCGCCGCCGAGAACATCGACCTCCAGACGACGATTCTCTCTCGTTTCGACCTGATTTTTATTGTCAAGGACGAGAGGACTTTGGAGAAGGACACGATGATCGCCAAGCACGTGCTGGCCGTGCACAGGGCTGCCGGAGGGATGAGGCCTGCAGCTGGAGGCGGTGCTGGCGCTGGAGCCGGCAATGACGCCAACGGCAACGCTGCGGCGGTCGCGGTCGACGACGGCGGCGACGCCGCCACCGCCGCCGACGAGCGCTTCCTCCGCCGCTACCTCGAGTACTGCCGCTGCAGGGTATCCCCACGCCTCTCCGAGGCCGCGGCCAGGTCGCTGGCGGGGCAATACGTCGAGCTGAGGGAGCAGGTCAGGGCTGTCGTGGCTGGTTCGGGTTCGGGCTCGGACGCCCCGGCGGTGCCGATCACGGTCAGGCAGCTCGAGGCCATCATCCGCCTGTCCGAGTCGCTGGCCCGCATGCAGCTGCAGCCCGAGGCGAGCCCCGAGCACGTGCGGTCTGCGGTGGAGCTTTTCACGGCCGCCACGATGCACGCCGTGCGCGCCGGCGTGACCGAGGTGGTCTTCTCGGAGGAGCAGCGCGCCGAGCTGTCGGCCGTAGAACAGCAGGTGAAGCGGAGGCTTCCGATCGGGGCCTACGTCTCCGAACGCAAGCTGGTGGACGAGCTGGTGAGGTGCGGGATCGCGGAGCTGAGCGCGAGGAGGACGCTGGCGCTGATGACGAGGGCCGGGGAGCTGGAGTCGATCCGCGAGCGCAGGCTGGTGCACAGGACGCGTTAGATTTTTTTCTCTTTCTTTTTCTTTCTTTCGACTCTTTTGTTCGACCTTTTTTGGTTTTTTTGCTTTGCTTCTCTTTTCCCCCCTATAGTCTTTTGATTTCTTGATTTTGCTTGTGTGTTTCCTTACTGGGACCTAAAATAAACGGTGCGGCTGGTGAGAGAGATAAACGAGAGAGAGATAAAAAAACGATGTGAACAACACAAATAAAATGGTAAAAAAAAACGTTTTTCAAATTTTCGTGTCGTTTTACAGTTCCTTCTTCTCCGCGCCACCACCACCTCCTCCACCAGCAGACTGCGACCTCTTGGCGGCCCTGGCGCGCTGCTTCCGGAGCTTGGTCTTGGACGGCGGCGGCGGAAGCGGGGAGAAGACGAGGCGAGATCCGTCTTCGAGGAGGTTGTCGTCGTCGCCTCCTCCTTCGTCGAAAAAACCTTCTTCATCATCTTCGTCACTTCCTCCCCCACCGTTCGCCCTCTTCTCCTCGGCAGCGAGCCTCGCCTCGGCCAGCGCCCTCGCCAGACCGGCCTGCCACACGTCCAGCACGACTACACCGGCAAGGGAGGGGTCCCCATCGAGCATGGCGGCCTGCAGAGCCGCGCCGGCGGCGACGGAGGTGTCGGGGTCGACGACGCCGAGAGAGAGCGAAGTTTCTTCTTTATGAACCTTTCCTTCTCCTTCTCCTTCTCCTTCTCCCTCTTCTTCCTTCCTCTTCTCGTTGACCATCTTCTCCCTGGTCGGAGACAGGCCCGTGAGGTTCTCGATGAAGGCGTCGAAGCCCCACATGCGGGTCCCTCCCCCGACGAGCAGCACCCGCGAGACCGGGGGCCGGCGCTTGGGGCGGAGCTTGAACGTTGTTGTTGTTGCTCCTGTTGCTGCTCCTTCTTTCGCAGCTTCCGCCTCCGCCTTGGCCGTCGACTCCCTCCACCGCGCCACGCTCTCCCCGATCTCCACGCCTGACTGGTAGCACGCCTCGTCGATGGCCGCGGCGGCGCGGGCGAACAGCGGCTCCCCGACTTGGTCGAGCATCGCTCGGGTCACCTTGGCGACGATAGGTTGGGATTCGCCGGAAGAAAAAGAGGAAGGGGAAGCCAGGGTCAGCTCGACGGCAGGGGCGGCAGAGAGGGCCTCCTTGGCTGCCCTGGCTGCGCCCAGCAATGAGACATACGCCGCCGAAGACTTGGAGCTTTTCCAGTTCTTGATGCCAGCCGGAGCCAGGAACGTCGAGCCGATCAAATCCGCCAGCGCCGAATCCCAGTCGTCGCCCCCCAGGGAGGCGTCCCCGCCCGTGGAGAGGACCTCGACGGCACCGCCTCCGACCTCGAGCAGGGAGACGTCAAATGTTCCTGAGTGTGGAACGAGGTGGAGAGAGAGAGAGGAAGAAATAGTGAGTTTTTCGAGTTTTCCCTCTCGACGCGAACCTGAAAAGAAAAATAACAAAACTTCAAGAAACTCCTCATCTCACCTCCACCCAAGTCGACAACGAGCACCGTCTCGTCCTTGGGCGCCCCAGGTCTCAACCCGTACCCCAACGCAGCAGCCACGGGCTCGCGGACCAGTCTGACCGTCTCCAAGCCCGCATTTCTCGCGGCTTCTTCCGTCGCGGCACGGGCCTCTTTGGAGAAATAGGCAGGGACGGAGACGACGGCTCGAGTCGGCCTCGCTCCCTTAAAATGCTCCTGGGCCGCGTCGAGCAGGGCGGAAATGATCTCGGTGGCCACCTGCTGCGGCAGGAGGGGCTGCTCCCGGGAAGGAACCGCGATTTGGATGAAAGAGGAGGTTGAAGAATCGTCCTCGCTTTTTTTGCCCATCAGCCTCTTTGAGGAGCGGACCAGGTTCGAAGAAGGAGAAGAAGAGCCGCTGTCGCCGCTCTCTCCGTCTTTGGCCTCCGCAGCCGCCACAGCCGCTGCTTTCACCAGCGCGGCGGTCCCCACGAGCGGCTTGGCGTGCTCCCCGTCGCCGTCGCCGTCGCCGTCGCCGTCGCCGTCGCTCTCCGGATAAAACACGACGGAAGGGAGCAGCACCCCGGCCCTCGAGGCCGAGTTGTCCCCGCCGCTGACGAAGGGGCGCGCTGCGTTCTCCGGCAGGAGGCGGATGAGCTGCGGTTTTCCTCCCGGTGCCACGGCGATGGCGCTGTGCGAGGTGCCGAGGTCGATGCCGACGGAAGGGGTGGTGGTTGGGGGCTGAAGGTTGAGGAGGAGGTTGACGGAAAGAGAGCGAGAGGAGATGTGAGCGGCGACAGAGAGGAAAAAAAAGAAACGAATGCCGCGCCGTTTCCGATGCTTAATAGAGTATTGCTTGATGTGATTATAATAGTAAACCCCTACTCAGAAACCTACCGCATCGCTGGAGGTGTCGGGAGAAGCAGCGGGCACGAGGCGGGAGTGGGAGAGCGCATGGGAGGAGTGACGTCGCGGCGGCATTGAAACGGCGTCTAGTAAATCGTTCGCTCGATGGCGACGACAGCTCCTAGCGCGGAGTGCGGGAGCGATCGAGGCTTGCTGTGCTGCTCGTGGCATGCAGCATGGTGCGTAAGAGCGTGGGACGAGCGAATGAGAGTTCATGGTGAAGAAGGACTAGAGAGAGAGCGCACGCGGCACGACAGACGGAGCTCTTTCAGAAAGGAATTCTTTTGTTTTTTCTGTTTTTTTTTTCTTCGAAAAATTCTTTTTCTCACTTGCCTTCAACGCCATCGAAAAAACCCTCCGATTCAAATGCTCGCCGTTCGTTCGCCCGCCCTCTCCTCCGTCCTCCCCTCTGCGATGGTCTCCACCAGGAGGGCTGCTCCCTCTGCCTCCAAGGCCAAGGGCCCCCTCTCCACCTCCTTGATGAAGAAGGCAGCGACCGCCGGCGGAAAGAAGAGTGTCGCGGCCAGGGGCCTCTCCGTCGGCGGGCAGTTCCCTTCGCTCGGCAAGCTCGAGACCGACGAGGGCACCTTTGTCGACCTGGATGTGCGTGATCTTGGGAGAAGATGTTCTCGAAGATTGAGAAATAGGGCGAGCGGGAGAGGAAGAGGCGCTGGCGCTGGCGTCGCGCGCCGAGATCGAATGATCGAAGCATCGTAGTAGATCGATCGATTGATCTTTCTCGCTTCTTCCAATCCTCCTCCGACGCTCATTTTTTCAACCCCCACGACCTTTCCAAAACTCCCCACTTCCTTCACCTCGCAGGACGTCCTGAAGACGCAGGGCATCGCGCTGTTCGCCTACCCCAAGGCCAACACGAGTGAGTCAATATCAATTTTACGTTTTCTTTTTCTTTTTCTTTCTTTTTAATTTTCAAACTCGGGTCCCGAAGAAGAAGAACAAAAGGAAAGAAAGATCTCACCTTTTTCTCCTCCTTTTCTCGTTTTTCGAACCTTCTTCCCTCCCCTTCTTCAGGCGGATGCACTGTCCAGGCGATCGGCTTCAACGACAACCACAAGGCGTTCGCCGACAAGGGATACGCCGTGTTCGGCATCTCCGCCGACTCGCCCACGACCCAGGTACGATGGAGTTTTTTTTTCCCCCTTCATTTTCATGACTCAGGTTTTTTCTTGTTTTTTGTTTTCCGTTTTTGCTCAACCTCTTCTCTTCCTCTCCCTCTCTCATTCCCGCTCCTCTCCACCAGGCCAACTGGCGCGCCAAGCACTCTTTCCAGTACAACCTCCTCTGCGACCGCTCCTTCGACGCCCTCAAGAAGCTGGGCTGGGCCAAGGCCGGCGGCGGCGTCGTGAGGTCTCACGCTTTGATCGAGAAGGGAGGAAAAGTGAAAGACGTGCAGTCGCCCGTGTCTTCCAAGGACTCGGTGGGCATGGCCGTGGATGCCCTCTGAAGAAAAGAGTAAGAGATGCGATGACGACGCGATAGTTATTACAAGGAAAATTTCAAATTCATTTTTTGGTTTTTTCAAGGACTTGATTCTTTTTTTTTTTTGTAAAAAGAAAAAAGAGAAACATTTCCGCCGTCGTCGTCGTTGCTGCCCTTTTTCGAGTTTCAAACGGTGAAAGAGATGGGAGGGAGCCTCGCCTCTCTCTCTGCGGCGGTCTCGTTGTTTTCCTCTTCTTCGTCGCTGCTGCTGCTGCTGCTTTCCTCCTCTTTTCCTTCCTCTCCTTCTTCCTCTTCCTCTTCCACCTCTTCCTCTTCAGTAATAGAGCTCAAGTCAACGCCACACACCTTCCTCACGCGCTCCCGCAGCCTCTCCTCTGCGCCACTCGCTCGCTCGGCTTCTTTCTTGACGACAGCAGCGAACTTCCCGGCCACTTGCCTCGAGGCATTCACAGCGACCGCGGCTCGCTCGAGTGCCTCGGCCTTTTCCAGCTCGGCGCCGTCCCTTCTGGCCCTCTGTTCGGCGAGCTCTTGCTCCAAGACCGCGATCCGCTCGCGCGCCTCCGCCGCCTCGCTGGCGGCCAGGGATGCGGCCCTCTGGGCGGAACGCACGCGGGACTCGGCCGCAGCTGCCGTCGCAGCGAGCGCCGACGCGTGCCTCTCCCTTTCCTCAACGGCCTCGTCGTCGCGCCGGCGGATCGCCGCCTTGGCCGCCTTCAGCTCGGCCTCGGCGTGCCTCCTCCCCGTGGCCTCCTTCGCTCTCAATGAATCAGACAGCAGCGCCGCCCTGCGCGACACCTCGGCCTCCCTGCGGAAGGTGGCCTTCTCGCAGAGCCACTGCTTCTCTTTCTCGCGGAAGGCGGCGAGGGCGTCGGAGAGGGCAGAGCCCGAGACGCGAGAAGAGCGTTGCTGCTTGTGCTGTTGCTGTTGTTGTTTTGGCTCTCTCTGCTGGAGCGAGGGGGCGTTTTCTTTCGAGTCAAAAGCTGCTGTAGAAGCTCTCTTGACCGGCGACAGAGAGCGACGACGACGAGAAGGAGGAGCAGCATCAGCTGCCGAGGAAGTGGGGCAGCAGTGGCAGTGGTCGCAGTACTGGGCTCCTCGCTCGTCGTCGTCGACGTCGCTGCGGGGAGGCGAAGAGCTTCTCAACGTCGTCGTTGTCAAAGTCAAAGCTCCTCTTTCCGGACGCCCCCCGCTTCTCTCGAGAACCAAGCTTTTGACCTTCTTCTCTTCGGCAAGCATCGGCATCGAAGGTTTGTAGTCGCTCCTGTAGGTCGACGAGGACAGGGAGGCGGGCTTGGGTCGCATGCGAGAGGACGAGGAGGTCGAGGGATGGCAGAGGTCGGCGATCGTTTTCGCCGTCGTCGTCGAGCGAAGAAGAGGAGGAGCTGCGGGAGCGAGCCCCAGCCGAGCTCCGAGCTCTTCCTCTCCGTTGTCGTCGTCGAGAGGAGCCAGCGTCGTTGTGGTTGTCTCCGCTCTCGTCGTCGTCGTCGTGGTCGAAGAAGAAGAGAAGCGCTGGAGCAGGGGCCAGCGGCGGTGCGAAGAGGTCATTTTTGTGTCAAAACGCGGAGGTTCGAAAGGGAAGAAGAAGAAAGTGAAGAAGAAGAGACAGAGCGGCGGTTTTTCTTTTCGTTTCCATCGATTTCTCAGAATCTTTCAATCTTCTCTTTTTTCCCTCTTCTTTCTCTTCTTTCTCATGCTCGACATCGACGCCGACGTCGCCTCCCTCGCGCGGGAGATCCGGCGCCTCGGACAGCTGGGCCCGGAAGGCAAGACGGCGGTCAAGTACGGCGTGCTGTTCCGCGAGACGGGGGACGTCTGTGAGTCGAATTGAGTTTTTCTTTTTTCCGCCTCTTCGTTCGACCTCCCTCTCTCTTTCCCTCTCTCTGTCGCTCACTTCCAACCTCGACCTTCCTTCCCAAAAAACCTCTCAACCCAGTCGAGGCCCTCATGGGCACGCTCCGCGCAGCGAAGAAGCGCGGCGTCGTGACCTTCGAGGGCCAGCTCCTGCTGCAGGGTGTCCACGACGACGTCGACGTGATTCTGTTGCCGGCGCAAGGAGGAGAGAAGGAGAAGGAAAAGGAGGAAGAGGAGAAGAAGGAGGAGCCTGCGGCGGTCGAGGTCGAGGTCGAGGTCCCTGCTGCTGCTGCTCCTGTTGCTCCTGTTGCTGCCTCCCCCTAGAAAACACCACTCGCTTCTCTTCTCCTCTCCCGGCTCGAGTACAACGCGGCTCTCCTTCCACACTTGTAACATCGCAATCAGACCCAAAGAACGAACGCCGAGAGTAGCTTTTTAAAGAAAGATAATAAGTTTTTTCGTCGAGGTCGAGGTCGAGTTTTTTTTTCCTCTTTCGGCCCCCATCACAAGCTCGAAAGAAAGAAAGGCGTTTTGCCCTTTGGCGCCTTCTTTCTCTATCGCTATGTCTTCTATAACTCGCTTCCGAGCGCCTTGCATTTCAAGACATGCAGAGGTATATTCCCGAGCAAGGACAGCATCGCAAGTATCTCCCAGAGCTCTCACGCGGCGCGCCAAGATCGCACATTTGAATGTCGTATCAGCTGCGCCTCCATCGTCGAGCGACGCTGCTCCGCCCTTGACCGACGACATCGACGCGCTCGTCGCCGCCCTGGCGAAGACCACGCTCGGCTCGGGCATCAACGAGAAGGAGCTGCTCAAGCTTCTCAGGCCGTCGTCGTCTTCGAAGGCTGGAGACAAGGCCTCGAAGGACAAGGAGGGGGCTCGAGGCGAAGGAGGAGCAGCATCAGGAGCAGCAGCATCAGGAGCATCATCATCATCAGCAGCGAGGGCGACGTCGCAGGAAGCGCCGTCGCCGAAACCTCGAAAGCCAGCACTCGGCCCTGCCGAGCTCCTCAAGAACCTGCTCGCGGCCTCCGCCCCCGACGCGGAGGCGGCCGCGACGGGCACCGTGCGCCTGCTCCAGTCTCTCGACGAAGACGACGACGAAGCCCTTTCGAGCTATGAAGAGGACTACGAGAGCGACGGAGAGAGCAGTTCGAGAGCTGCTCTTGCCTCCGCTTCGATGTCGTCGACCTCCTCCGCCGACTTCTCGTCCGATGCCGTCGGCCCCCGCCTCCGCGCGGAGCTGGGCACGCTGGTGCTCAAGGCATTCGACACGGCGGCGGGCATGACGGCCTCCTCCTTCCCCGACGCGGCCAAGGCGGCCTCCCGGGGCAGGCTGACGCGAGAGTCCCTGGCGGCGCTCCTGGCCAGAGGCGGCGGCTCGGCGAGGGACGCCGCGGCGGTCGACGACCTTCTCTTGCGCTTCGGCCTCCGCGACGGAAGCAGCGGGGAGCTGTACCTGGGATACGCGGGCTTCCTGAAGCTTCTGGCGTCGGAGGTGGCGGACCTCAGGGCGGTGCTGCGGTACGCGGCGCTGGAGGTGCCCGTGGCGGCAGCTGTCGGGGAGGCCGAGGCCGCGGCCACGACGGCTGACGCCGCCGCCGAAGAGGAGGCCGCAAAGGCTTCTTCGAGCTCTGCAACAACGGCAACAGTGGCAGCGCCTCCGGCTTCTTCTCCAGCTCTCTCGTCTGCGGACTTGACGTTCCAGCCGGGGACGGTCTCGCTCATCTTTGGCGGGGTGAGGAGCTTTTTTGTTTTGTTTTTGAGCTGAGAGAGAAAGAGAGAAAGAGAGAAAGAGAGAAAGAGAGAATGAAGAAAGACAAGAAGCTCACTCTTTTTTTTCTCTTTCTCCGAAACTCTTTCATCAAAATCAGGAGGAGCTCGACGCTGCGTGCGCCTGCGCCGGCCCTGGTGGGCTCGTCTGCGTCCAGGCCGGGTTCACCTGGTGAGTGGAGAAAGAAATAGTTTTTGTTTTTTTTTCGACCTCGACCTCTCTCTTCCTCTCTCTTCCTCTCTCTGTCTCTCTCTCTCTCTCTCTCTCACTTCTCTCTCTCTCTCTCTCTCTCTCTCTCTCCCTCTCCCTCCCTCTCTCCTCTTCCTCCCTCTCTTCCCCCTCCTCCTCTCTCTCTCCCTACCTCTTCTCCCATTCTTCCTTTCTCC
>Ga0114918_10002278_pt1 | contig 17198 bp, 15 predicted proteins | sample LantaG_FD_87015 | JGI IMG/M metagenome (GOLD analysis project Ga0114918, IMG submission 87015) | Deep subsurface microbial communities from Baltic Sea to uncover new lineages of life (NeLLi) - Landsort_02402 metaG | ecosystem: Environmental > Aquatic > Marine > Oceanic > Sediment | place... | reverse complement strand
GGAGAAGAGAAAGATACTTTAGCAAAAAAGGCAAAAGAATTAGGCATAGAAAAGAAAGTTAAATTTCTTGGCGCCCTTTCAAGGAAAGAAGTTAGAGATACTATTAGAAAATGTGATGTTTTCGTTTTACAAAGCATTTATGAGACTTTTGGAATGGTACTTATAGAGGCTTTGGCATGTGGTAAGCCAGTAATAGCTACAGATGTGGAGGACCTGAATGTATAGTAACAGAAAAAAATGGATACTTAGTTTCTAAAGGGAATATTTCCGAACTTGCAGATGCTATGTCTAGAATGAAAAGAGAAGCAAAAAACTTTAATCCTGAAATTATAAGAAAAGATTGTATAGAAAGATTTGGCAAAGATGCAGTAATATTGAAACTTAATAAATTATATTCAGAGGTTATTAATAATTATGTCAGTAAATAACCAGATGACAGGATTAGGACTGCGTAAGTTTGGTAAAAATACCACTATGACACTTATTAGGCAGTTAATAGTTGTTGTTTTGGGCTTAGGAACTTCAGTATTATTAGCTAGGATGTTAGGCCCTAGTGGCAAGGGTATTTTTAGCATGGTAATTCTTTTACCTACGTTAATTGTCACATTTAGCAACCTTGGTATAAGTCCAGCCTCGGTGTATTATCTTGCCAGAAAAGATTTTAGTTTAGGTCAAGTTGTTAGGGGAAATATTTTTTTGGGTCTTGGACTTAGCGGAGTTGCAATTACTGCTGCAATTATATTGGTTTCATTTTGGAGTACTGTACTTTTTCCAGGTATTCCGCAGAGACTGCTTTTTTTTGGAATTACTTTAATTCCTCTATCTATTTTGGAAAGTTATTTGATTTCTATTTTTCAGGGTTTACAAAACTTTCGTATTTATAATATATTATGTATTATTCCCCAGGGTGTAACGCTTATTATTGCAAGCATAGGTCTTTTAGTTTTTAAGGGTGGAGTTAGTGCTGCAATTTTAGCTAATATTTTAGGAATAACAACTGGGTTAATTATTTCTCTATTATATTTAAAGCAGTATCTTTTTCCTAAGGTTAAAGGAACCACTCTATATATAAAAAAAGGCATAGGTTATGGATGGAAAGCTCATTTAAGTAATATTTTAGCTTTTCTTAATTACCGTCTTGATATGTTTTTAATTAATGCATTCTTAAATCCTGCATCAGTTGGCTTATATAGTGTCTCAGTTTCAATTGCAGAAAAATTGTGGATGTTATCACAATCGGTCAGTCTTGTTATGCTTCCCAGGGTTTCTGAATTAAAAGATGACGAGGATACTAGGCGAAAATTAACTCCAATGATTAGTAGGTGGGTTCTATTAGTAACTTTATTAACCGCAGTAGTATTAGCAGTAGTAAGCCCATGGATAATAAAGATAATTTTTGGCGAAGAATTTAAAGAATCTGCTGTAGCATTGCAAATTCTTCTTCCTGGTATAGTTGTAGGTAGCGTATCCAGGGTACTATCAAATGATATTGCTGCCCGTGGCAGGCCAGAAATAAATATGTATGTGGCATTACTGACAGTAGCTGTTAATGTCATTTGCAATATAGTATTAATACCCAGGATGGGAATAAATGGAGCAGCGTTAGCGACATCTATATCTTATTCTCTTGGGGCTATTATAAAATTGATTATTTATAGTAAACTAGCAAGTGTTTTATGGTATTCAACAATTATACCTACAAAAACAGACATTAATTTACTTATTTCATTGTGTAAGTCAAGGAGCAGGTAATAGCTAGAAAATGAGTAAATAAAAAGATTTATAATAATTTTGGGGCACATTTAAGGTTACTTTCCTAAAACATAATTTAAATAAAGGATATGAAGAAGATAGGTATTTTTGGTAGCTATAATTATAAAAGCATAGGTGATACGGCAATTTTAGAATCAATGGTTTCTGATTTGATTGAAAGAGATAAAAATATTTCAATAGTGATTTTTACATCAGATCCTGAAAATCTAAAAAAATATTTCAGTGAATATAAATATGCTGTTTTGAAGTTAAATTTTGTTAATTCTTTACCTATTGTGTATTCTACCGAAAAGAAGGTTTTTTCTCGGGAGAGTAATAAAAGTAATGCTACTAAAATTAGAATAAGATTGAAGAACAAATTAAAAGGAAACAAACTAATTTATAGGAGTTTTAAAAAATTAAAAAATTTTTCTGAGAAAATTTATTTTGATATATTTGTTATTCTAAGATACATAACTTTTTGGAAAAGAATAGCTTGTGAAATCAAAAATTTAAACTTACTTATAATAGGTGGTGGCAATCTGTTAATGGACATGTTTTACAGATGGCCTATTTATCTATTTATATATTCATTTATAGCGAAATTATGTAAAACAACAATGATTCTGTACGCAGTTGGAGTGGGACCTATTAATACATTTAGAGGTAAAGTCTATATAAAAATGTGTTGTAGAATAGCTAAGTCTGTAACAACGAGGGATTACGATTCTAAGTTAATATTGGAGAAAATGGGGATTGGAAAAGAGTTAATCTCAGCTGCAGACCCTGCAATTTGCTTAAATGCTGGGATTAAAAAAAGAACAAAAAAAATTGGAATTTCATTTGTACCATATTTTGACTCTAGGTATTGGCCGAACCCAGATGAGATAGTCTACAAAGAGTATGTCAAAGTTATGGGAAATATTATCAATAAATTTTTATCTATCTATAAATATGATATTGTTTTTTTTGCCAGTAATTTTCCTAGAGATTTTAAGACTTCTATTGATGTATACGAAAAGATTTTCTTTAAAGATAGGGTTAGTATTGTAGAAAAGCAACTTAAAGCTAGAGAAATAATTTCGCTCGTAAGTTCTTTTGAATTGCTAATTAGTAGTAGGCTTCATTCAATAATATTTTCAGCTATTGCAAAAACACCATTTATAGCAATTGCATATCAGCCAAAGGTAAATAGTTTTTGCAAGGCCTTATCTATGGAGGATTATGTAATAGATTTGGATAAAAACGTAAATATCAATGTTAACGAGTTTTTAAATAAAGTTTTATATGTTTTAAATAACAAAAAATCAATAGAGTTAAAATTGGACCAGGGTGTCAGAGAGTTGAGAAAGTTAAATAATTTAAATAGTGACATAGTTTTTAGCGTATTAAAATGATAGAGATGAGTCCGTCGCGAGTCCATAGTTAGTTTGTGCAAATCCCCTAATAAAAATAAACCAGAATTTATTTTTGCGACACTAATAGCAATAGTGTGGCAAAGAAATTTTAAAATATAGTAAAAATTTAAGTTAACAATTACTCAATAGTGTTTTATAGTTGTTTAATAAATTAGAAAATTCATATCTTCCTTTAGCATGTATCAGCATATACATATATTAAATCACTTACCAAAACATCTTAATGTTGCTAAGGACCATTTATCTTTTTCTGCAGGAATATAAATGTTGTAAATGTAACCCTCCTCCCAGAACCTCATATTCTCAGTGCAAAATGCCAATGTAAAAAAATGTTTAATAGAACTGCATAAAACTCCTAATATCAAAATACCTTTAGGCTAAAAGATTAAAAGAAATTTGTTGACACAAGTATGATTCAAGTATTATATTTAATTTATGTAAATAACAAAGTTTTTATATTTTATACACATGGTTAATATTAGCTTAACCCAACTTTCGATTTACAACCACAAAACCCCACCATATGAAGGTTTGAGACCCTTTTTTTGGTCACTACAACCTCTAAAACTTCAGCAAATACACAATATAAAACAATCACAGCTTAACAAAACAAATAATTATTTTCAAATAGAATCTGCCAAAGAATTAAGTCACTACATTCCAACATTAATACACAAAACCCCACCATAATGGGGTTTGAGGTATGGAAAATAGGCTAAAAACTGGTGATTTTATGTGATTATTTCGAAACTTGGGTTAACAAAATAAATAGTGGAATTAAAAGGAGTGAAAAATGAGGAAAAAATTTAAATTATTTTTTTTATTTTTAGCTGTTTTGACTATGGTTTTTGTTCTTTCCCCCAGTGTTCTTGAGGCTTCTGGTGATGGAAAATTAATTGAAAAATATGAAGAATTAATGAACCAAAAAAAACAGGAAAAAATTGAAGAAACTGATAGAGTGCCAACAGCTATACCCCCAGATAGCTATGAAATAGATGATGATATGGGGCAAGCTATGTCAATAGATGTAAATGGAGCTTCACAAAGTCATAATTTCCATGACGAAAGTGATATAGACTGGATAAAATTTCCAGCTACAGCAGGTGATGTTATATCAATAGAGACATTTGATTTGGGTGGAAGTGGTGATACAGCAATTACTCTTTATAACGCGTTGGGAGAAGAGATAGAATATAATGATGATAAATATATGCTGGTAAGCTGGCAAGGAGATTGGGACTTTTCTTCAAGGATAATATATGTAGTAAATATAACAGGAACTTATTATGTAAAAATTGAGCCCTGGTCATCTTGGAATACAGGTTACGGGTCAGAATATAAGGTAAAAGTTGAAACTGTAACATTGAGAACTCTTACTGTAAATATTAAAGATGAAGATACAAGTAGTTTTATAGAATCTCCCTGTGAAGTTATTTTAGTTGAAAAAATCGGGAGTGGTTTTTATCTTCCATCCCCAAATGGTTGGGATTGGGAGGATTTTTGCGGCTACCATTTCACTGATACTGGGGGTACTCCTTTTACAGTTTTAGATGGCGGAGAATATTATATATATGTTAATTATCAGGGCAATGATTGGCTTGGAAATGAGTATGCAGATGAATTTTATAACAATAAGGCAGACTCTAGCTTAGCTGATAAAATTACTATAACTGGGGATACCACAATAGACATACTCTTGGGAGAAGGCTACTTTATAAAGGGCTATGTAAAAAAGGAAAGTGGTGAAGTCTTACTTAACGCTTGGTGTGATTTATTTGATGCAGGTGGGTTCTATATAGGATGGTGGTATACATCAAAATACGACCCACAACCAGGGCAGTTTAGTTTTCATATTTTACCTTCTAACTACAGGCTTTCGGCAGATAGAGCAGGATATTATTGGCAATTTTATGACAATAAATCTATGTATGAGACAGCTGATGTCATTAGTGTAACTAACTCTGATGTAAATGTAGATGTTATACTTGCTCCAAATCCGGATTTTACAGATGTTCCTCCAAGCCACTGGGCATATGATTATATTGAGCAAATTTATGACTATGGCATAGTATCTGGCTATGGTGATGGAACATATGGCCCCTCAAATCCCCTAAAAAGAAGCCAGTTTACAAAGATAATAGTAGAATCAATGCTAAGTTGGGGAATAATAGATAGTATAGATACTTATGAACCAGGAACATTTTCTGATGTAAGCTCTTCATACTGGGCAGCAGACTATATTATGACTGCCTATAACCACGGTGTGGTAAGCGGAAAAGGTGATGGAAGATTTGATCCTACAGGCCTTGCCAGAAGAAGTCATATAGTAAAGATGGTAATAGAAGCATTTGATATACTCATAATACCCTATGAACCTGGAACATTTTCTGATGTAAGTCCATCATACTGGGCAGCAGATTATATAATGACAGCAAAAGAAAATGAAATTGTGTCTGGATATACAGAAGATAATACCTTTAGACCAGAAAATAATGCCACAAGAGCCCAGATAGCTAAGGTAATATGTAATGTTTTGGATTAGGGTTTATTAAAAAATAAAATTAATATTGAAAAAATGTAAAATTAAAAAAACATAATATTCTTAAAATCTAAGATTTGAGTATAAAAATCTAATAGGATTAGATGATATAGTTAAAATTAAATATAATTTTGAAAAGATACATAAAAATGGTTAGCAGGAATTTAAGAAGATATTGTTTTTATCTTATTATCGTATTGTTAAGCATAATATTATTTTCATCATGCTATTTTAAAAATGATTACGAAAAAGGAGGTAAAAAAGAAATAAAAGAAAATAAAATAGAAGAAAATAGTAGTGAAAAAATGGATAAGTTAAACGAAGCTGGAAATGATATAAATAAAAGTGAGGAAAGTGAGATTCCCAATCCTGTTGCTGTTTATTGTATAGAGGTTTTAGGTGGAGTTTATGATTATAAAACTGGAAGCTGTATTTTAGATGACATGGTAATTGAGAATAAAAAACTATGGAAGATGTTTCTTGAATACAGGGAAGAAAAAAGAAAATAGAAAAATTTCAAAATGTTGAAAAGTTTGGCATAAGTTAAATATTATTTTAAAAATAAGAAATTTTTGGTTTATAATGCAAAAAAATCGTTCTTATTTTTTAGTAACAGTATTGTTAGTAGTAATACTCTCTACTAGTTTGGCTTTTTTATTCCCCAAGTTTGTTCAAGCTGAAAAAGAACCTGTGAAAAAGTACCCGGTAATGCATGTTGATTTAAAAACCCGCAAAGAATGGATAAAACTTTTTAACTTAGCGCCAAAAGCTTATATCGAAAAGAAAATTTTTAAAGTTCCCACTAAAGCAGGCTATAAAAACCTTCTTGAATATTTAGAATATATTCCTGCTGAACGTGATCAAGGAGTATGTGGTAACTGCTGGGTTTGGGCTGGAACGGGTGTTATGGAAATTGCTATGAGTGTAAGAGAATCAATAAAAGATAGATTGTCTATCCAGTATTTAAATTCTAACTACATTGATGCTTGCTGTGGTGGATGGTTGCATGATTTAGTGGTATTTTATGCTGGAACTGGAAAGGCAATTCCATGGTCAAACACTAATGCTAACTGGCAGGATGGTAATGTAAGTTGTGGTGGTGATACGAACGTGCCACCGGAGACTATATCTACTGTTCCCCGTTATCCCATAGGGTCTATTATAGATAAATCAATTCCTACTCATGGGGTGGGGAAAGAGATAGCAATTTCCACCATAAAGAACATAATTGACCAAAATAAAGCTATATGGTTTACCTTTTTTTTACCTGATTCAGAGTCCTGGGATAATTTTTTTTATTTTTGGGGTAATGGTTCTGAGGATGATATATGGAATCCTGATTTTGTAGATGGTAAACCCTGGGTTGATGGAGAGGGAGCCGGGCATGCAGTATTGTGTGTTGGTTATGATGATACTGATCCGAATAACAAATACTGGATTATGGTTAATAGTTGGGGAATAACTGAAGGCCGCTCTAATGGTATCTTTCATGTGGATATGGATATAAATTATGATAATAATGATGGATATTTTTACAATCTTTATTGGCAGACTCTTGATATAGAATTTGGTTTTTTAGATGTACCGTCTACTCATTGGGCTCATGATTATATATGGTTTTTAGCTTTTAATGGCATAGTATCTGGCTATGGAGATGGAACATATGGTCCAGAAAATCCCCTAAAAAGAAGCCAGTTTACCAAAATAATAGTAGAATCAATGCTAAATCAGGGGATAATAAGTAGCATAGATGACTATATACCAGGTACCTTTCCCGATGTAGATTCCTCTCACTGGGCAGCAGATTATATTATGACCGCATTTAACAACGGGGTAATAAGTGAAAAAGGTGATGGTACCTTTGACCCAGAAGGTCTAGCCAGAAGAAGCCATATAGTAAAGATGGTAATAGAAGCATTTGATATACCCATAATATCCTATATACCTGGAACATTTACTGATGTAAGCTCCTCATACTGGGCAGCAGACTATATAATGACAGCTAAAGAAAATGAAATTGTATCTGGATATACAGAAGATAATACCTTTAGACCTGAAAATAATGCTACAAGAGCCCAGATAGCTAAGATTATTTATAATAGTTTAGGGCCATAGTTTTTAAATTGCTAATAGTGGTAAAAAATATATAATGGTTATGGTGAAATTTAAATGTTTAAAATTTATTATATTTACCTAAACTTAAGCACAGGTTCTTATATTAAAATTTTTAACTATTAAAAATAAAAAACTTTTAGAATATGAGTAAAAGAGTTATTAAAATTTATGTAATAATAGTAGCAATTTTGGTTTTGTTTATTTTTATGGCTACAAGTTGTAAGAGCAAGGTCGAAGAAAGTGGAGTAAGGATGGTTCCGCAAGAAAGTACTAAGGTAGAAAATGAGGAATTAGGTTCTGATAGAAATGATGTAGAAAAAGAAGAAGTCCTTGAAAAAGAAACCGAAGTAGGGGAAAAAATAGAAGAAGAAACTAAAACTGCGCTAGAAGGCGAAGAACAAACTAGTGAAAGTAATGGTTTATTAGATAAATTAGATTCTCTTGTAGAAGATTTAAAGGAAGGAAATGTAATTCCGGACCATCACTAACAGATTTTTTATCGGCAAATTTATTTATTAATTTTGCTCTTTAAAAAAAATTTTCCTATAATTAAAATTGGCACTAAATTTGTTGGGGTCTGGTATACCCATACCCATAATATATTTGAAAAAGAAGTTAGATAACCTTGTGTGATGTAATGAATAGGAACAAAAATTGCTGGGATCCATATAAAAGATATTGAAAATATCCAAAATAATTCAGCCCATCTATCTATAATTAGAGTCTTTATATTGAATCTTCTAATGCAAATAATCCATAATATAAATAATATTATAGAGGATAAGCTAGCAACTGGTGCTTGAATTATTAGCTGATTAATAGGTTTTAGGAAATGATATATTGTAAATCCAAATATAATGGAACCCAAATTTAAAAATGTTAGTAATAGACTATGAGAAATAATTTTAATGATTTTCGTTTTAGAAAATACCATATCCTGAGAAAACCTTTAATGTAATAAATATTATAAATTACCTATAATCCTATACTAACTAAACTTTTATAATTATACCATACATCTACATATCCTTTCCTTAAAATAAATGTTAAGCTGAGTAAAAATTGGTGCTTTGTATTTTAAGGCTCTACTAATTATGTTAGATGCATTAGCATGATAAACATATTTGAGTTTTATATGTTTTAAAAGGATATTGGCTAATACTTTAAATTTCTATTACTAATAAATAATTTTATTAACAAAGGTATTATCTATTTTTTATGATAGAATAGAAATCAACTTAACGAAGGATTCCTAATAATCCATAATTTTAGACCAGTTACGTTAATAATTTTGATTTATTTAAAGAGGTAGGGTATTTTTTTTAATAATAGTAGTGACAAGAAATGAAGGTTTTTTACTTTACATTTGAAGGAATTTTTAGTCCTGTATTTGATTCCCAGGTATTGACTCCTTTAGCGAAAATAAAAGATTTAGAAAAATCTAATTGTGATATTAGTTTGCTTTTATTTGGATCTCTACGAGATTTTTTTAATGAAAAGTATAAAACCAGGGTGAATTATATTAGAAGTGTTTTGAAGAAGAATTGTTTTTTTGGTGCAAGATTTCCATTGTTATATAAAATTCCCAAACTCCTAAAATTTACCTTATCTATTAATTCAATAATATGTTTTATAGTGCTCTACTTCTTTTTTAGACTAAGAAAAAATGAAAGAGTAGTTTTCCACTGTAGAAGTCATATTGCTGGATATATTCTTTTAATTTTAAAAAAGTTTTTTTACAAGAATGCCTCTGTTTATTCAGATTTAAGGGGCATAAGCTCTATTGAGGTATTATATTTTTATCCAAATACAACAAAAAACATTATCAATCTATCGAAAAGACTTAAAGACATTGAGAAATATGTAGAGGAAAATTCAGATTTTCTCTCATGTGTGTCAGAGTCTTTCAAGAAAAGAATATTAAGTAACAATGAGTATAAAATAGCAAATATCCATGTGGTACCATGTTGTGTGGATACTGAAATATTTAAGTATGATCTTTTAATAAGAAAAGAAATTAGAAAGCAGTTAGAATTAGAAAGTAACTTTGTGTTGCTATACTCAGGCTCATTATATGGCTGGCAATTACCTAAAAGAATGATTGAAATTTTTAAAATATTTAAGTCATATATAAAAAATAGTGTTTTTTTGTTATTAACAAATGATACAAAGTATGGGGAAAGCCTATTTTCTAGCTTAGGCGTAGAAAGTAATTCGTATATAGTTATGAGTAAATCACATAATGTTTTAGGTAAATTTTTATCTGCTGGTGACATTGGGTTAATAATTAGGGAAGATAATGAACTTAATAATATTTCCAGACCCATTAAATTCTCGGAATATCTTAGGTGTGGTGTTCCTGTATTAAGCTGTAAAAGCTTATACGATGTTTCAAATTTGGTTAACAATTACAAACTAGGTTTTGAATTAATGGATAGTTTTGATGATAATGAAGTTGAAAGAATCGTAATTAAAATTAAAAGTGAGCTAAATGTTATAAGAGACGACGCCTATAGAAGGAAGATAAGTGAATTTATGAAAGATACAATGGGATGGGATTTTTACATAAATTCATTAATAGATATTTATAAAAAATGTTATAACAAAGCTTGTATTAATAATATAAAAATGTAATTTTTATTGCCGATACTTTTTGATTGTTAATGATTAAAGAATACGAAAAGATAAAATTATTAATAATATCTGCCAGTGGACTTTTTTTAGGTGGTGCCGAAAAGTCTCTTTATCTATTTTTAAAATATACATCCCTCAATAAAGATCATATAAGTGTTATAGTTCCTTTTTATAGTGTTAATGGATTTTTTGATAAGGTAAAAGAATTAGGAATTAAGACAGATATAATTTATAGGGATAAAGATGATGTCCCATTATCACTATATATTAAGAACCCTATTGGGTTATTTAAAAGAATTATATCAAGAATTTTATACTTTTTTAAAATCCTAATTTATATAGTTAGAACAAAACCAGAGGTTTTGTATTTAAATGGAATAAGGTGTGGCACAGCTGCAATAGCAGGGTTTATTTTAAACAAAAAAATAATATGGCATTTAAGAGGATTTGAGGATATATTTTCGAGCGTTATTAAAAGAACCAGGTTATGGTTGATAAAGTTTTTAGCAAATAAAATTATAGTGCTAAGTAATTATGAGAAAAATAGAATTATTGATTTTTTTAATGATAATAATTTGAAAAATAAAATTGTTGTCATACCTAATGGTATTGAGCTTGATAGGGGATTTCCTAATGTTCAAAGAAATGAGGTTTTAGTAGATATTAATTTGGATAATAAGATAATAATAGGTTGTGTTGGACATGTAGCACCTTGGAAAGGTGTAGATATTTTTATTAAAATAGCATTGGTATTCGCCAATAGAAGGGAGGATATAGTTTTTTTACACTTAGGTCCCGTACATGAATGTTTTAAAGATTATTATGAGAAAATGTTAAATTATTCAAAGAGCATATTAAATAAATATTTGTTTTTCTTGGGATATAAGGAAAATATTTTAGGGTATATGAATTTGTTTGATATTTTCTTTTTCCCAACAAGATCAGAAGGTTTTCCGAGAGTAGTATTAGAAGCAATGTTTTCGGGAAAACCAGTTTTAACTACACCTATAGCTGGAAATTTAGATATGATTGACAACAATATAACTGGAATATTGGTGGATGTAGATGATGAAAATAAAATAGTGTCTGAATTAGAAAGATTGGTTAAAAATAGAGAATTAAGAAATTATCTTGGAAAAAATGCAAGGAAAAAAGTTATAGAAAATTATGATATAAAAAGCGTGGCAAAAAGAATAGATGAAGAGATTAGAAATATCAAACAGTAACTCTAAGTTAGTATTACCTGTATTTTTACTGGTTTTATTAATAATATCTGCTTTTATCTTATTAATTTTCGATAAATCAAATATTTCGTTATTTCTAATATTCCCTGTGATAATATTTATCCTTTTTGTTTTTTTAGTAAAAAAAGGTTGGCTAATTTATGCAATTATTGCCTCATTATTTTTAGAAGCAGATTTTTTTTCATTTCATTTTTTTGGAGCAAGAATTAGAATTATACAGATTATAGGGATAGTTGCTCTTATTTGTCTTATAGTAAGAGTAACTATGAGCGTATCTAAACCTAAAAAAACTCCTATAGATGCACCATTGTGTGGATATATTTTGGTAAATTTTGCTGCCATAATTAATGCTCCATCTATGGTCAGGAGTTTAAAAATAGCGGTTCTTTTGTTAAGTCTGGCACTACTATACTATATTATTGTTAATCTTATTGATAGTAAGGAATTATTTAAAAAGGCATTTAATTTACTTCTATATATTGGCTTAGGGGAGATTGTTTATGGTCTCTACCAGGTTGCTGCTGGGATGTTTAACTACTATTTAGGTATTGGTTTACCAGTAGGACATAGAGGGATAATGCATGCGGGGTTTATTAATTCTCCCTGGGGTAGGCCATATGGAACTTTTGCTGAGCCAGATTGGTATGGAGCAGTATCTATGTTTTTTTCTCTTCTATTCATGAGCTTATACTTTTCTCGGTTGAGGGAGAAGAAAAAATTTTATCTGTTTGGAATGGTGATTTCCATCTTGGGAATGTTTTTGAGTTTTGTGAGGGCAAGCTGGATTGGATTTTTAGGAGGTATATTTGTTTTATTATTATTAAAACATAAGGTTAAGTTATCCAGAATAAATGTTATTAATTTTAGTAAATTTTTACTTTGTTTGGTTGTTGGTTTTTTAATTTTGATTATTTTAATACCATCCACAATAGATATCCTTGGTACGCGGGTTGCACCAACAGGTGCAGCAGGAGTTGGGGCTACTAATGTTCGTTTTGTGCAAATGAGACATTCTATAAATTTATTTTTAAATAGTCCAATATTAGGAAATGGCCCTGGCTGTTTTAGTGTTTTAGGTATTTGGGGCCATAATGAAGAATACTATAACCAACTTGTTAGAGAAGGATTAATTTCAATTGAAAGTAGGTATGACCCAAGTATAGCGACTACTGTTTTAGCAGATACAGGTATTTTGGGAGCATTTTTTTTTATTATTCTTCTATTTAGTTTTTTAAAGTATAACTTATTGACAATACCTAAGATTGGCGGGTTTTACCAAGTAGTGAGTTTTAGCTTATTAGGTGGAATTGTCGGTCTTTTTATTTCTTATATTTTTACTCAGGGTTTTTGGTTACCGTTTACATGGGTTTTTTTAGGTTTTAATATTTCTGCTATAAAGATAGGAGTTTTGGAAAGCAAAAAATGAAATTTGAAATTTTTTTAAAAACAAAAGATATTGTTTTTTACTGTCAACTTAATTGCAGTATATGAAAAAATACATATATGATATGGGAAATTACAATTTACATAGTAAATTAAATATGAGATATGTCTGTAAATATATTAATCATATTAGTAAGGCTAAAGAATGAAAATAGGCATTGAATCGCATTTTGCTGAAAGGGAAGGGTCAGGTAATTGTACCTATACCCAAAATTTAATAAGAAATTTAGCTTTAATTGATAAAGAAAATAAATACATATTGTATTGTGAGAATAAAGATTTTTATTTTTATAAAGAAATTAAAAAAGTAAATCCTAACTTTAAAATAGTTGAGCTAAGAGTAAAAAATATTTTTTTTAAAGTACCATTTTATTTAGGATTTATAACATATAAAGATAAGATTGATGTAATCCATACGCAGTATTATTGCCCTCTTATAAGTAGAGGGAAAAGAGTGGTTACTGTTCATGATATTATTCCATTAATTTACCCCGATGTTTTTAATTGGTTTGAAGTTTTTAAGCAAAGATTTATTTTGCCACTTTTTATAAGAAGGGCTGATAAGATTATTACAGGGTCAAATAAGTCTAAAGAGGATATATGCAGCTATTTGAAAGTTAAGGGAAATAAAATAGTTAAAATATATGATGGAGTTTCAAAAGATTATAAGATTATAGATCATGATAAGGAAATTGATGTTTTAAATAAATTTGGAATTAGAGGATCATATATTTATTATATTGGAAGATTAGATCCAAGGAAAAATTTAGAAAATGTTATCAAAGCTTTTACAGGAGTAGCGGCAAGGGATAATAGTATAATTTTAGTAATCGCGGGAAATAAAAATGAATATTTTAGCGAACTTGATAATTTAGTTAAAGAATATAATTTAGAAGGAAAAGTAAAATTTATTGGCTATATAAGTAATAAAGATAACATCAGATTACTCAATTTTGCTGAGTTTTTAATTTTTCCATCTTTGTACGAGGGTTTTGGCCTTCCTGTTTTAGAGGCAATGGCTTGTGGTTGTCCTGTTGTAACATCAAAGTGGTCTTCACTTGGTGAAATTGCAGAAGATTGTGCATTACTTATAGATCCTAAAAATGTTGATGAAATTAAAGATACCATGTTAATTCTTTTAAAAGACAGGAGTCGGAGGAACAGGTTAGTTAAAAAAGGTATACGCAGAGCTAAGGAATTTTCATGGGAAATTACAGCAAAAAAAACATTGCAAGCGTATAAAAAAGTATTAAAGGATAAGTAAAATGCGAATAGCAATTTTAGGCACAAGAGGCATACCTGCTAATTATGGTGGATTTGAAACTTTTGCAGAAGAACTATCAATAAGATTAGCAAAAAATGGACATTTCGTCACTGTATTTGGAAGAAGCGGCTATATAGATGAGAAATATAATAATAGATATTATAAAAATGTTCATATAAAGATATTACCCTCAGTTAAGAGTAAATATTTTGATACGATTTCTCACACTTTTTTATCAGTTATGAATATAGCTTTTAAAAAATATGACGTTATCCTAATATGCAATTCTGCAAATAGTATCTTTTCTCTTATTCCAAGAATTTTTGGTAAAAAAGTAATAGTTAATGTGGATGGATTGGAAAGAAAAAGAAAAAAATGGAATTTTCTTGGTAAGATATGGTATTTATTCGGAGAACTTTTTTCAGCCCTATTCCCAAATAAAATAGTAACAGATGCAAAAGTTATTAAGGAGTACTATAAAAAAAGATATCACAAAAACTCTATTTTTATTCCTTACGGAGCTTATGTTGCCAAGGCCTCAACTATTGAAACTTTAAAAAAGTTTAATATAGAACCTGGTAAGTACTTTCTTTATGTCAGCCGTCTTGAACCTGAGAATAATGCTCATATTGTTATTAAAGCCTTTGAGCAGGTGAAGACAGACAAAAAATTAGTTATTGTGGGAGATGCGCCTTATGCAAAAGAATATATAAAAGAATTAAAGGAAACTAAAGACTTAAGAATAATTTTTGCAGGATTTGTTTATGGTGAGGGGTACAAAGAGTTTCAAAGCCATGCCTATTGTTATATTCACGCAACGGAAGTTGGCGGAACGCACCCTGCGCTTATAGAAGCTATGGGATTTGGTAATTGTGTTATAGCAAATGGAACTCCTGAGAATATAGAAGTCGTAGGTGGTTGTGGAATCATATACGAGAAAAATAATATTTTAAATTTACGTGAAAAAATTAATTATGTTGTAAACAATCCTGCAGTTGTAAAAGAATATGGAATGAGAGCTGTAGAAAGGGTTAAAGAAAGTTATTCATGGGATTATGTTTGCAGTGAATATGAGAAATTATTTTTAGAATTACTAAAATAATAGCCTTAAACTACGTATCAGGCTATTATTTTGAGACTATGTCGGGGTATTGACATTAAAATCTATTTGTGTAATTATACAAAATAGAATTTCTATATAAAAGTAATAATAAAAGTAGCAATTATATTGTAATTAATTTAGTGAGGCAGCAATAATGAAGTACTGTAAGATTTTTAGTAGCAGAGACACTTCTAATTTCTTTCCTATATCGTTTATTTTTCTATTAGTTATAAATCTAATTATCATTTCGGGCTGCTCTATACTTGGGAGTAGCGCCGGTGATGAAAATAAATTAGATGTTGGCAGTACAGAGTCTTCCGAAGAAGTAAATATTGAAGAATCAGAAAAACAATTGGATGAGGAAAAAGATGGAGCTAAAGAAGACATAAATGAGGATACTAATGAAGCAGATGACAAAGATGAAACGGGGAATGTGTCTGAAGCATCTTCTGAGATTACAAACGAACTGACTATAAAAGTCTATTATGCAGACAGTCAGGGAGAGTATTTAGTACCTGAGTGGAGAACAATTGGTATCCTTGATGCTGAGGGAGAGTCTAACAAATATATTGATGCCCTGAAGGAACTTATAAAGCCTCCTGCTGATGGCAGCTTAATCAAAATAGTTCCAGAGACGACAGTTATAAATAATGTTGCTGTAAATGATAAAATAGCTAAAGTTGATTTATCTGAATCTTTTATGGCAGATAGATTTGTTAGCGACACTGCTGATATTTTGCTTATATACTCTATAGTAAATACTTTAACAGAATTTCCAGAGATTCATGCTGTAACTTTGTTTATTGATGGTAAAAAAATAGATATTTTTGGGCAGCTTGATATAAAAGACCCTATGTATAGGGATGAGACAAAAATTAAACCTTAAATTATTATTAGATGGAAAGTTTAACTAAGTCTAAAAAACTAAAAATATTTTTATCGTTATTTCTGGCTGTAATCTTTCTTCTGTTTTTATTTTTAAATACCGGAAATAAAATATATGCTGCTCAAAAAAATATAACTGTATTTATTGATCCCGGCCATGGAGGCAGTGATCCAGGGTGTGTACACAATGGGCTTAAGGAAAAGGATATTAATTTAGCAGTTTCTTTAAAACTTAAATCAAAATTGGAGCAGAATGGCTATAATGTAGTCATATCACGCACCACAGATGTATACCGCAGCCTGGATGAAAGAGTAGGTATGGCTAACAGAAGTGGTTCAGATATCTTTCTATCCATACATGGGAATGCTTCATTGAATCCTGATGCAAATGGAACCGAAACATTCTGGAGTTCAAGCGGTGCTCCAGGTTCAAGCCAGTTCGCAACTGCAATTCAAAAAAATCTTGTAAAGTCTATAAATAGGCGAGACCGTGGGGTTAAAACTGCTGATTTTAAGGTTATAAAATATACTAAAATGACGTCTGCTTTAGTTGAGTATGTTTTTTTATCAAACCCTGAAGAAGCACAACTGTTAAAGAGCGATGCATTTTTAAATAAAATTGCTGACGGTCTTTTTAATGGAATAGAAGAATATAGCGTAAGTATTATTAGTAGTAAGAAAATACTTATGGATATAAACTGTCCTAAAGACAGCAGTGTTGTATCAGCAACCATTACACTTAAAGGCTGGGCTGTAGAAAACAGCGCTACAGTAGATACAGGTATTACAAAGATACATGTAT
>Ga0114918_10002277_pt1 | contig 17201 bp, 17 predicted proteins | sample LantaG_FD_87015 | JGI IMG/M metagenome (GOLD analysis project Ga0114918, IMG submission 87015) | Deep subsurface microbial communities from Baltic Sea to uncover new lineages of life (NeLLi) - Landsort_02402 metaG | ecosystem: Environmental > Aquatic > Marine > Oceanic > Sediment | place... | reverse complement strand
GGAGCGTATCGAGGGTCAGCAGCGACGCTACTGCGGAGCAGGCGCACTGCCTCCGCCCGCTCGCCCACCGATAGCCTCTCGCGAGCCTGTGCGTACAATGATTCAGCCTGCTCTCGCCGTGCTTCGGTTCCGGTACGCGCTTGGGGTGGGACGCTGCTGGCCACGGCCTCTACACTTGGGCGATCAGATCCGCGTCGGGACGCTGCAGTCCCTGACCCAGAGGCAGACCTCTCGATTGGGGTCGGACGAATGCTCGGGGGATGGGCGAGAGCAGGTGATTGGCCCGTACTGGCACGCGAGCTCTGAGCGACAGAGCCGGTCGTGGTCCGGGCAGATGGCGAACCGGTCAAGCCGCTGTGACTTGGCGGATTGAGCCAGATCTGGAATGCGATCGCGACGCAACCCAAAATGGACCCAGCAACGACCATGATCAACCTTCTCCGCCCTACAGACACCGGTATTCGCCGGCCTGGCTGTGGTGCCGATGTGTTTCTCCGCTTCCTCCGAGTTGCGGCTGCGGAGGTGCGCCTCGAGTCTGCTGCGGAAGGAGGGTTAGCGGTCTGCGTCTCGGTGACCAGCGGAAGAGTCTGTTCCTCCAGGCGGCCAACCGTGCCCAGAGCGTATGGTCGCAAGGCGTCGGCCAGGTCATTCGCCCGAGCGTATCTGCGAGCAGGGCCCTTCTCAAGTGCACGCCGAATCACACCTTCCAGGGCCAAAGGCAGACCGGGAATCATCTCGCCCAGCGGCCGCGGCGCATCTTCCCTGATGCATCGCTCCATTTCGACCGGCGTTCTGCCGGTGAAGGGAAGAGTTCCTGAGAGCATCTCGTACAGCATGACTCCGACGGCCCAGATGTCAGACTGGTGAGTGGCGCCCTCCCAACCTTCTGGTGCGATATAGGGAGCGGTGCCGACGACGCTGCTAGCGACTTGCCCTTCCGGAAGCAGCCGGCTCACGCCGAAGTCCCCTAGCTTGGCGGCGCCTTCTTCGGTCAACAACACGTTATCGGGCTTAACGTCGCGATGGATCACGCCCTTATCGTGGGCGCAGGCGAGTGCATCGCAGACCTCGAGAGCAATCCTGGCCGCTTGCGGCACCGGCAGTCGACGGCAAGCCTTCAGACGGTCGCGCAGAGTCCCCCCTTTCAGGAGTTCTGTCGCGAAGTACACGTACGTCCTGTTCGTCTCGGGGTCGGGATGGAATCCGGCGTCGTAGATCTGGACGATGCCTGGGTGAGAGAACGATGCCAGGATTCGCGCCTCACTGAGTTGGTCCTCGCTGGGGCGTTGGTCGGACGTCAGGACCTTAAGCGCGGCTGGGCGACAAACAAGAAGCTGGCGCGCTTCGTAGACGTCGGCGAAAGCACCACGCCCTAACCAGCGCACCACCTCGAAGTTGCCTATTCTCTGACCGGGCAGCAGCACCGTAGTTCCCCTCACACCGAGCGCCGAATACAGCATGAGCCGTGCAATACTACTCCTACAGCCCTGCATCCGCAAGTCGGCGAAATCTCCGGCGGGCCGTGCCCATGGACGGCATGCATTGCCTCGCCGGACCCAGAGGCGAGAAGTGGATGCCAAGCTGGCAAGAATTCGGCCAACCATCGCGTCCTATAGGTGCATCCTCCGAGCGGTCAGCGAGCCGGGTGCGTTAGTTGACCGTGGTTGACGATAGTGGCATAATGGGCGCCAGTCATTCTGCGGCCGCTTTCTTTAGCGGCAGGCGATAATACGCTACAGGGGGTGAAGCCTGATGAGAGCCGTACTCGTCCTTGTCGTTACGGCATTGCTGTCGAGCGTTGTCGTATCCGCCTTCGGTGCTGGCCAGTCTCCTACGATCCCGCAGAAGCCGCGCGTCGCAGTCCTTGAGTTTGATGTTCAGAACGGCCCGCACGGTGCAGGCTCAACGGCGGTGGGAGCCATGAGTTCCGCTCTGGTCAACAGCGGCCGCTTCACCGTGTACGACCGGGCACAACTCGCAACCGTTCTCAAGGAGCACAAGCTCGCATTGACAGGGATCGTGGACCCTTCGACGGCCGTCAAACTCGGTAAGTTCACCGGCGTTCAGATCGTGGTCTGTGGCTCTGTGGAGTCAGTATCATCTCACTCGGGATCATCAACGAGCAGTGGCGCTCTTGGTGGCCTTTTTGGCAAGAAGGGAACTGCCACCTACTCCACTACCGCGACCGTGAGCCTGCACTGTAAGGCCATTGATGCCATGGATGGCAGCATCTGGAAAGAGGACTCGGTGGAGGGGTCCGAAATCGAGTACTCAACAGTTGATGCCTCATCGCTGGTTCCAAAGGCCATTCAGGAGGCAGCCAAGAAGTTCGTTGAGACTTTGGTCCCGCCGCTGGTGGGTGCGGTTGTGAAGGTTGTTCCTGGCAGAGATGGCTACTTCCTCATCAACCTTGGCTCAAAGCGAGGTGTAACCGAGCGTTCTGAATTCAGAGTCGAAACCGATGGTGAGGTGATCTATGACATTGACGGAAAGCCGCTCGGTACTGAGCGAAGGCTTATCTGTCTCGCCCATCCCACAAAGGGAGGCGTCGACGAAAAAATGGCCAAACTAGCGCCTGGCGAGTGGCGCAAGGATCTCCTGGTCTGGAGTTGGAAAGAGCACAGAGACTGGGTATCGAGAGTCGAGCGTGGCTTCCGGGTAATTGCACAACCTCGAGAACGTGGATAGGGTAGGAAGATGGGCACATCCCCTAGCCTGCGGTTCCTGTCTGTCGCTGCCGCTCTGATGGCGTTATCCGCCCTAGCCCAACCGGCGTTCTGTCTTATCGAAGACGTCGTGGAGAATGCTGCCGGGGCAGGACGGCAGACGCCTACTGCCCCGCCAGTCGCTGTGATTGTTCGCGGACAGTCAGCCGTGTCCTACGATGACGCTCGTCAGCAAGCGCTACGCGAGGCTGTTGAGCGAGTCTGCGGCGTTTATGTTAGGTCGGATTCGCGGACTGAGGATTTCGTTTTGACCCTCGACCAGATCTGCACGAAGGCCGCCGGTCTTGGGCAAGTGGAGGTCCTGAGCCAAGGGGAACGGAACGGCATCTACTGGGTGATGGCCCGCGTAGCAGTCTCCGAAGTACCCATCGTCGAGATGCTCAGGCAGGCAGGCCTTCTTCGGCAGTGGCGTATAGCGGTCCTCATTCCTGAAACACATCTACGGCGACCGAGGATTCCAGACCCGGCGGCGGAAACCGCTCTTATCCGGACACTGACTGACGCTGGCTACCGTGTAGTTGACCGCGACTTCGCTGGTCACTACCGCTATGATTCGCTGGTGATGCAGGCCTGGCGCGGTGATGTGAGCGCCCTCAAGGTACTGCTCAGCAAGACTAAAGCAGACGTACTGGTGATTGGGGAGGCATTCAGCCAGCGGCCTGTGCAAGATGCGACAGAGCTTCCCGCTGGGATGATCAGTTGCCGCGCTCGTGTGGAACTGCGAGCGGTGTCTAAGGCAACCAATGAGATTCTGACTGCCGACAGCGCGCAGGCCGGCGGCGTTGACCTGACCGAGGAGATCGCTGGCAAGGTGGCGCTTGAGAACGCCGCTGGCGAGGTCGGAGCGCGCCTGAGCGAACGGCTCATGCTGCTGCCTGCAGGCTCCACGAGACAGATTGAGGTGATCGTTCTGGGAGTCCAGACCGCGTCTCAGGCGCAGAAGATAGAGGATGCTGTCAGGCGTCTTTCGGGCGTCCGTCAGGTTGAACAGGACGAGTTCAGCGAGGGGGAACTCTATCTCGATGTCGAGGCGGACAGCCTCACGGCGAATCGGCTTGCGGCACAGCTTGAGAACGCGCTGCCCGACCTATCCGTCACGGAAACCAGCAAGATGGTGATTCGCGCCTACTGGAATTCCTGACGTGAGCAATCCAGCGCAACCGTCGCTGCCAGTTGAGCAAGTATGATGCTCCTGCTGTCCTCTCTATCTACGAAAGCGCGTCCTGTCCAGAAACTCGTCCGCACCCCAAAGCGCCCTCGATGCGGTCTCACGGGCGCTCGACATCCGCAACCAGTCTCCGGTGCGGCCAGACATCTGTATCGGTACCGACGACTACCACACTCCTGCACAGCTTCAGCAGACGGCACTAGAGGCATTCGGGTCCTTGGGATGGCGCGTCTGGCTGAACCGGCCGTACGCCGGCACCATGGTGCCCTGGAGCTTCTATGGGAAGGATGCCCGCGTCCACCCAATCACGGTGGAGGTGAACCGGTCGCTCTACATGAATGAGGACGCCGGGGAACGATCGGCTGGGTTCGGCGCGGTACGCCGGAAGGTCCAGCTAACCCTGGGGGCCATCATCACCAGCGTTCGCTAGGCTAGCCGAATAGGGATTGCGGCATTCAGAGTGCAGCTGGTGGGAATAGCCCTGCGAGAGGAAGAGCCGTATGAGCGACGACAGTGTTGTCGAGTGGAAGGGCTATCTGATCAGCCCGGGAGATACTTGCGGGCTGAGTATCCATGAAGCGAAGCGCAAGAATGGCAAGCCTGGGCCGACGTTCCCATTTTTTCATCACCTGCCGCCCGGAGTAACGACCGCCCAGGCGCGGGAGTTGTGCATCAAGGTCATAGCCGAGGCGTTGGCTCAAGTACGGAGTAGGCCCAAGGCGAATGACGGGCCGGCTCGATGAGGGGGGATCGCTTCTAGGCCGGGCGTAGGCTCTCCGGCCCCGCGAGGTGTAGCTTCGTGAAGGGGCGAATTTGTCTCAGTCTTGCTGACACTCTACACTGGCGGGGTCACATGGGCGGCAGCAGGAGACAGACACGGCACATGTTCTCGGAGGAAGCAGAAGTGAGCGCATCGGGCAATAAGGTTTCCATTGAGCAGAAGGTCCGTACCACGCTTCTCAGAGCCGGCCATGGGCGGCGACGCGATGGCCTTTATGAGGCGTACCGCCAAGCGGTTTCAGAGGGCCAAGACGGATGGGCATTGCTAGTTAGAGCGTTCATCTACTGGCTGGACCAGGACTATCAGCTCATTGATGGAAGCCTTCGTGCTGCACTGTGTGAACTCGCTCCGTCGGACGCCCGCGCGGGCTATAGGCATTTGTGCAAGCTCCTGCTCGCGCATACCCTCAGACGTCAAGTCGACGTCCTGCTGGATGAGAGCGAGGAGCCCCATGCGGACCGCAAGGCGCTCCTCCGGGCGGCACGTAGTTCCCTATCCGAAGCCCAGGCCATCTACGTGCAGCTTCAGAGTGCCCGTCGTGTGTCTCCGCATGTGAAGGCTTTGGCTGCTCACTCACTTGGTAACCTTTCCATTCTGCAGCTCCGGATGGACTTGACGACGAAGAAGCCTCAGGGCCAGCTCCGGGACAGGCACATCCACACAGCCTGGGGCCTGGCGCAGCAGTACTACGAGAAGGCGATCTCCCTTGTCAACACGTACGCGCCGCCCTACAATCGGTTGGCCGGTCTTGAGTACATGCGGGCCGGCCTGGGTCCGCTAGGTGTTAGGCCTCCCTCCGTCCGCCGTCAGCGGCTTCTCCTGAGGCATGCCGTCGAACTCGCGGACCAGGCCGTGGCCGCCGCGCGACGCGACGTGCCAGGAGGACAGGTACTCACCTACGCCCCTCCGCTTTCGCAGCGGGCACGCGCGTTGTTCCACCTGAGAATCCGGGAACCAGAGGCCGCTAGGCCGGACGCGTGGGTGAACGAGATCACCGACGCGCTCCGGGACGCCGTGGACTGCTCGCCCCATGATGACTCGACGCGCCGAGACATCGAGGGCTTCGTGGACATGGTGAGACGTGACCTGAACCAAGATGAGCCGTGGGGGCCGCACAGCCTGTTGCGCATCCGCCTCTCCTATCCGGTCGGTGCGACGGATGCCGCTCTGAAGCACTACTTCGGTGTGCAGAGACCCGATACTGGTGGTCTTGATGAACTCGTCGTGTTGCGTCGCTGGAGTTCCTACACGCCACTCCTCACACAGCGCGGCCATGAGACCGTAGGTGGCGGCTACCTCCTGCAGTGGCAGGGCCACCGAGTGGCCATCGATCCAGGGGTCGGGTTCATCCGGAATGTGCACGAGCTAGATTGCGCTGCCTATGACTTCAGTACGCTCATCATGACTCACCAGCACGTTGACCACTGTGCTGACCTGGAGCCGCTCCTCAGCTTGTTCAAGGTCCGTGGGGAAGAGGCCGGTGGTTACGGAAAGAAGAAAGTCGCTGTCCTCTACAGCAAGAGCGGCCGGCAGCGGTGGGGAAGCTCACTGCTTCGAAATGACGACGTTGACGAACGTGCGGTCGTGGCACAGAGCGGCCAGGAAGGGCTCATAGCCCAGACAAGCACTGACAAAGGCATCTACCTCACGCCAACGCCTCTTCACGGCCACCGAGACGCGGTGGACGAGGCCTACCGTAAGGGGCGAGGAGAGAGTGTCGGCCGTAGCCCTACCGGCTTCGGACTCGCGTTCAGGCTGGTCGACGACAAGCGTGAGGTCCGCGTAGGGATTACCTCAGACACTGGCTACACGGACGGCGCTGGGGCTCGCGCCGGCGCCGGCTTTGGCGGCTGTGATGCCGTGGTGGTGCACGTGAGCACGGTCAAGGACTTGGACCAGCGGACAACTGCTGACAAGATGGTCGGGCTGCAGGGAAAGCTACCGGCGTACTTCCGGACGATAGGGTGTCCCAACCAGTTCTACAAGAAGCATCTCGGCTTCTGGGGGACAGTCTGCTTCATCTGTGACCTGGCGGAAGAGCGCCGGGCGAAGAGGCGTCGAGGTAGCCCTCCAATGATTGTGCTTTCGGAGTTCGGCGAGGAGATGCTCGGGAGCCGCCTGGCTCTGTTGGACGAGGTACAGCGCCGCGTGTGCCGGCTGGGGCCCCACGGCAGGGCTCAGGCAGAGAGAGTATGGCTGGCGGACGTTGGCACCCGAGTGTGCCTCTCGACCCCCGGCAGGGCGGCGGTGCTTTGCCAGTGTGGCGGCCAGGCATGTGCCAAGGAGGCCACCAGGACTTTTGAACTCCAGACATACCACGGCGATATCACCATGCCACATAAGGGATGGCTCGATCGTCGGATAGTGCATCTCTGCGAGCAGCACTCCGCCCTCATGGACGAGGGCAGGCCCGGCCGCTGGCATGTGATCGGCGACTTCACGCACTTCAGCGAGATTCCGCGGTGTGCGTGCCCCGGCAAAGGGGGTTGAGGCACTGATGGCTGGAGCCCGACGTGAGATGACAGCGCGCGATCTTCTCCGCGTTGCTGGCATGGCCGGCCAGGCCCTAAGCGCGGTCGGGTTCGCGGCCATTCTTGCCGACGGGGGTGCAGACTCGGTCCCGGCCGGCCCAGGCGCCTACCTCATCGTGACAGCAGGCGACGAGCGCGTTGTGGGTATTGGGAGCACCGGCTCTGGACAGAAACAGACTGGCACTCTCGCAGAGCGCATGGGCACGTTCGCTGCTGCAGCCCTCGGGTTCCCAGTGAAGCACTCATCAGGCCAGCGCTTCTGGGCGACGCGCGGCGTTCACGGCCTGCATCTTCGCGATCTGGCGGTCATCTGCCTGCCTGCGGATGACCCACGCGGGACTGAATGCAGGCTCTTTCACGCCTACGACGATGGGACCGGACATCTCCCGATGCTGTGCAAGGAAAGGCCTCGTCGTCGCGAAGGACGGTAGCTGCGTAGATCACGCGGCGGCGATGTCCCTGCAGGAGAATCTCAATGTATTGCCCATACCACACAGAGTGGCTTCAGTTGATGAAAGAGAACCAATCCCGCAACTGGGATTTCGTCAACAAGGACATAGTTGAGCGAGTGCTGAGCGCCAATCCCCACTATGCTCGATGTGCAGAGAAGGATGACAACTCCGGGCTGTGTAAGCAGGTCCGCCAATTCCGCAAGTACGTCGAGGAGGATCTGCGGCCCCCCGAGGTCCCCGGCATTGACTACGGCGAAACCGCCTATGTCCTTTGGCTCCTTGGGATAAGGTGCCCCAAGTACGCACCGGCGCTCCATGCACGAGTAGATGAGTTCTTCAAGGGTAGCACCTACTACGAGAGCGACATCGCCGGCTTCCGCCAGTTCCTGTATGAGGCCCATGGCATGTGCCGACTCGTGGAAGCCGACATGCAGTTTGAGGACTTGCATGAGAAACAAGGAGAACCTGACTTCTTGGTCATGCCCGGCGGCAACCCATTCTACCTTGAGATCAAGATGCCCGTATCGAATCTGGGGGCATGCATCGACAAGGCGTTCAAGCAACTCCAGCCAGAGAAGAGGAAGCGAACAGCACTCCTGGTTGGCCTGGACTCATTGCTTCAACACAAGGGTGAGGACTCACTCAGTGACCAACTTGCGTTGGCGGAAGCCAAGGCACGAGGCAAGAGCGTTGTGATCGTGCTGGAGTTTCCCCGGAAAGGGAGCGTCCGGGGTGGCGTTGACGTCGACTTTGGGTACGACGAAGACATATACGATCCGGCCGTTCTGGAGGCGATGCGGAGACTGGTTCTCTGTCACCCTTAGCCCGGAGGGCAGTTCGCCCGGCGATTCGAACTGCCAGGCAGTCCTTGGTGATCCCCCTTCCCCTGGTTACCAGCTCAAGCCCACGTGCCATTGCACGGGGGCTTTTGATTCGGCTCTGCGTGCCGCCCAGTAGGCATGCCGTCCGTCTGCACACCGCTGCTTGCCTTCTGGAGTCCTCGGCCCGGTGGATAGGCCGCCGTGCAGCTTGCATCGCCCGTTGACCGGCCGATCCCTTACCGCATCCCAGACCGCCGGAGCCCTGCATGCGTGACCGTCCCTCCAGCGCGCGCCGCACCTAGGCCGCTCCGGTCGCTGTACGCGGAGAAGCCCTATTCGGATGTCGGCATTCGGAAACCACTCTGCTAGCCAGGCCACCAACTCGGGGCCGCGTCGACCGCCGTACTCGTCGGTCCTTGAGTCCATGACGCGCGACGATTTCGGCCGTGCGTAACCCGTGTATCTCACCCGAACCCGCCGTGGCGACGGGTTCAGCAGCCGCATCACAGGATCATATCGTGGCAGCATCAGGTCGAAGTCACCGGCCCTGATAACCCACCTCCAGCCGTGCCCGGCGCATAGGCCACCCGTGGCCTCGTGACGCTGGCGGTGACGACGCGCCGCGAGACGATCGTCACCCGCCCAGGCCGCTCCCGCCCGGTCCCTGACCATGTCGCTGCCTGTGACGCTGGTGACGCTATCCCCCGACCCTTCACGCCCCCGCCGCCGGCCGCGGCCGCCGCCCCTGCCGCGGCAACTGCCACCGCCGCACCAGCCCCCCTGGTAGGGCCCTTCCCCGTTTGCTTGGGCGCACGGCGACTGGTAGAATGGCGGCACAGCCGCGCCGTCGCATCAGTTGCGCCCGAAGAAGGAGACTGAGATGGCATTCAAAGACGAGCTTGAACTCTACGTTCGCTCCCGCTTCACGGTCATCAACCTCATCACGTACGAGGAAGAGCGGGCGATGACAGTGCTTGACGAAATCACCCGGGAGAGACAGCTCTGTCTCTACACATGGGACTTCGCCGATGGCCTGACCGCCCGCGCTCCCACGGGCACGAAAGCGGAGGGTCCCAAGGCCGACCCCCTCACCGCGCTGGAGCACATCGAGAAATCCAAGGAGGAGGGTCTCTTCGTCCTCAAGGACTTCCACCACGCCTGGGACCGCCAGCCCAGAATCATCCGCAAGCTCCGCAACCTCGCCCAGGCGCTCAAATACACCCGCAAGACCATCGTCATCACTTCACCCGCCGCGGTCGTGCCGCCCGAACTCAAGGACGATGTGTTCGTGCTGGAGTTTCCCTCTCCCGACTACACCGAGATGGAGCGCATCCTCGACAAGCTCACGGGCGACTCGAACGCCGAGGTAAGCCTCTCCGCGGCGGCGCGCGAGAAGCTCATCAAGTCCGCCCTCGGTCTCTCCAGCAATCAGGCGCAGCGGGTCTTTGCCAAGGCCATCGTCACGCACGGCAAGCTCGATGAGCGGGCCATCGAGATCGTGCTCGCAGAGAAGAAGCAGATCATCCGCGAGAGCGGTGCGCTGGAGTTCTACGCCGCCACCGAGACCATCGGCGATGTGGGGGGTCTGGAAGTGCTCAAGGGGTGGCTCCGGGTGCGCGAGAAAGCCTTCACCCAGGAGGCGGCGGACTACGGCCTTCCCACGCCCAAAGGCATCGCGCTCATCGGGATCCCGGGCACCGGCAAGAGCCTGACCGCCAAGATGGTCTCAGGGCTCTGGCGGCTCCCGCTGCTACGTTTGGACATGGGCGCCGTGTTCGGCAGCCTGGTTGGGCAGTCAGAGGAGAACATCCGCAAGGCGCTCCGTCTCGCGGAGACCGTCTCGCCCTGCCTGCTGTGGATTGACGAGATGGAGAAGGCCTTCGCCGGCGGCGGGGGTGGGGGAGGCGACAGCGGCACCAGTGTGCGCGTCTTCGGCACGATCATCACCTGGATGCAGGAGAAGACCAAGCCGGTGTTCATCGTCGCCACCGCCAACAACATCGCCGGCCTCCCGCCCGAAACGCTTCGCAAGGGGCGCTTCGATGAGGTCTTCTTCCTCGACCTGCCCACCACCGAGGAGCGCCGCGAGATATTCAAGGTCCACTTGGGAAAGCGCCGCCCCGTCATCCGCGACTTCGATCTCGACGCCCTCGCCCACGCAAGCGAAGGATTTGTGGGAGCCGAAATCGAGCAGGCCGTGATTGACGCCATGCACGCTGCCTTTGACGACGGCGCACGGGAGTTCAGCTCCCAGGACATCCTTGCCTCCCTCAACGACATCGTCCCCCTCGCCCGCTCCCAGCGCGAGGATATTGAATACCTGCGCAACTGGCTGCGCGAGGGCCGCGCCCGCTCCGCCTCGTTCTCCGAACGCGAGGCAGCCGCCGCTCAGGAAGTCAAGCTCGACCTTCAGAGATAGGAGACCTGCCTTGTCAGGCCCGGTTCCTTTCCTGGACAATCCGAAAGACGGCTACCCTTTGATCCTGGTGCCGGCGGGGGAGGCGATCTTCGGGTCCGGGGAGGCTGACAACGACGCGAGTCCGGACGAGAAGCCCCAATTCCGCGCCTATCTGCCGGACTACTACCTGGGGAAGTACCCGGTACGGAACGTGGAGTATGCGCGGTTTCTGGATGAGGTGCGGCCCGGGCAGAGCGACTTGGGGAAGTGGATACAGCTTGATTCGAACTGCCAGGTGGTGAAGGTGGGAGAGGGCTACCGGGTGCGGGGAGCGGAGGACAAGCAGTGGGAGGAGTTAGTGGATGACGAAGAGGGGTGGGCTAACCACCCGGTGGTGCAGGTGAGCTGGTGGGGGGCGCAGGCTTATTGTGAGTGGGCGGGGATGCGGCTGGCGAGTGAGCTGGAGTGGGAGAAGGGGGCGCGGGGGGTGGAGGGGGAGGTATACCCGTGGGGGAACGAGTGGGACCCGAGCAAGTGCCGGAACTCCAGCAACCGGGGCAGCGGGCGGACGTGCATGACGTGGGCGTACCCGGAGGGGTGTTCGGTGTGGGGGCAGTATCAGATGGCTGGGAACGTGAGGGAGTGGTGCGGGGACTGGTATGAGGGGAATGCCTACGAGCGGTACGCGAAAGGGGACCTGACTCCTCCCGCAAGTGGAGACCGCAAGGTGCTTCGCGGCGGCGACTCGGACGGCGGCGGTCCGAGGGACTTCCGTTGTGCCGACCGCTACTTCGACGATCCGTGGTCCTTCCGTTGTGCCTACCGCGGCAACTACTTCGTTCCCGGCTACCGCTACTACGGCTACGGCTTCCGTTGTGTGCGAGGACCCCTATGAGTGGTCACCCTTTGCTCTTTTACCCTTTTACCCTTTGCGGGGTGCAGGGGCGAAGCCCCCTTGACGCGAGCAGAAGCGTGCGCTATTTGTCTGTGCGGAGGCGACTCGCATGAGAACAGGATGGGCTGCGGTACTGTTTGGCCTGACGATAGTGGTGACGTCGGGACCGGTCCGGGCGGAGGTCGTCGTGACATCGCCCCGGGCGGGCCAAAGCCTGATTGGCGGCGAGCCCGTCCAGTTACAGGCCCGTCTGGAAGCCGTCTCCGGCGCGGCAGGGATCTACCTGACCGCTGTGGTTACGAATCCCGGCGGAATCGAGGAAGTCGTGCGGCTGCGCGACGACGGACGTGGGGGAGATGAGGCGGCGGGCGATGGGGTATGGAGCGGTCTCTATCGGGGGGGCAACAAAGCGGGCGCATACCAGGTGGTCGTCAAGGCGCTGGTAGGGGGCCGGGAGATGTGGTCGCCGCGCAGCGCCTTCTCGCTCAAGCCTGCGCCCGAAGCACCGGCGCTGCCACCGCCCCCGGTTCGCCGCTGGCCTGCGGCCGTGGCGGTTATGTGTGCGCTAATGGTGGGCGTCATCGCAGGAGCGCTGATGAGACGCCGGCCCGCCCCGTTGTCTGAGTCTCCCTCTGCGCCGCCCCAGGAGATGCTGGACGAACTCGCTGGGCTCCGCTCTGAGCGCGAGCGCCTTACCGCAGAGATCGAGGTCCTGCGCCCTCGGCCACCCGAACCGGCACCCGCGCCCCTGCGAGACGAGGCCGAGGCGGCCTCGCTGCGCGCCCAGATCGAGGAGCGCGAGGCCCGGCTCGCTCAGATGCAGCGCGAATACGAGCGCCTGGATCGCGAGCGCCAGGTTGCCGTCGAGCGGGAGGCCGGCCACGCGCTTGCGAATCTGTTTGACGACCTAGCGGGGCCGCTGTCGCAACTGGAGGCGGCGCGGGCGCGGGTGGAAACGGGCAGCGACATGGAGGCGGGGGATTTGTTCTCTCTACTCGGCCCGCTGCGCCGCGCCCTGGAGCAGCGCGGATTGGCCGCGGTCGGCGCCGTGGGAGAGCAGGTTGCTTTCGATCCCGGCCGCCACCAGGCGCTCGGCGACCAGCAATTTCAGGAAGGTGATGCTGTGACGATACGTTTCCCGGGTTTTCTTCACGGCGAGCGCGTGGTGCGCAAGGCTCTGGTGTCCGGGGATGGGGCGTAAATGGCGGGCCGAGTGGCGATTGACTTCGGTACCTCCAATAGCCTGCTAGCGGTCTGGGAGGAAACTCGCCAGGAGGTGCGGGTGCCGCCTCTGGCCGAGATCTCGCGGACGTATGACTACACACTTGATGGCCGCCAGGAGCGCGTGGACCTCGTGCCCTCCCTCATCCACTACCAGGAGCGCGGCAGTCTGATCGGCAATCAGGTGATCTCCCGCGGACTTGTTGACAACGGGGCCACCTTCCGATGGATGAAGCGTTACCTGGCGCAGCGCCGCTCCCTTCCCCGCCAGGTGGCAGGCCGCAGCATCGCCTTCCCGCAGGCGGCGCGGGACTTCCTCGCCCGACTGCTGCTCTTCGCCGCCGACTACTGCGACCTGGCGCAGGATGAGGTCATCTTCACTCTCCCGGTCGAGTCCTTTGAGTATTACCAGGATTGGGTAGGCACGGTATGTGATGACGAGCGCGTGCAGCTGCGACGATTTCGCGTGCTCGATGAGCCTACCGCCTGCATCCTCGGATACGAAACCCCCGTTCGCGAGGGGGACCATGTTGCGGTGGTGGATTTCGGCGGGGGAACGCTGGACGTTTCGGTGGTGAAGGTGGACCTGGAAGCCGAGGCGGCCCGCCGCTGCACCGTGCTGGGCAAGGCGGGCGTCGAACTCGGCGGCGCCGACATTGACCAGTGGCTCTACGAGGACCTGCTGCGCCGCAACCGACTCACTGCTGACCAGGCCCGTCCCATGAGCAACCTGTTGCTGCGCGAGTGCGAGCGAGTCAAGGGGGCACTGTCGTTTGAGCAGCAGGCGGAACTGTCGGTCTTCGACGACCGCACCGGCAAGGTCATTGCCGCCCGGTATGTGCGCTCGGGCGAGCCCGGCCAAGACGGCCAGGGGCCCTGCATCTTCGAGCACCTACTTCAGGAACGCGGCGTGTTCCGCACCTTGCAAGATACGCTTGACCGCGCCCTCGACCTGGCGCGCGAGCGCGGCGTCCGCAAGCAGGACATACGCACCGCGCTGGCGGTGGGCGGTTCCACGCTGATTCCCGCCGTCCGCCGCGCTCTGGAGCAGAACTTTCCCGACCGCGTCCAGGCCCATCGCCTCTTCGACGCCATCGTGCGCGGCGCGAGCCGCTTCGCCGCTGGCTGTTTCGCCTACGACCACATCCAGCACGCCTACGCCCTGCGCCACTACGATTCAAAGGCCAAGGAGCATCGCTTCCAGACCCTGGTCAAACGCGGCGCCAACTACCCTTCTGACGCGCCTTTGGCCCGCCTTCATCTCAACGGCGTCTTCGACGGCCAGCGCGAGATGCGCCTGGAAGTCTTCGAGGTCGGCGAAGTGACCCGCCGCCGCGACACCGAGATCGTCTTCGACGCTAACGGCAGCGCCCTGGTCCAGCCATCCCGAGGCGATGATGCCAGCCACAGCCACTTCTGGATGAACGAGAGCAACCCCACCTTCATCACCGCCGATCCGCCCACTCGTCCCGGGGAGCGCCGGTTTCGCGTCGAGTTCTCCATTGACGGGAACAAGAGACTGCTAATTACCGTCCTCGACCTGAAGAACAACCGTATGCTCTACCGTGATTTTCCGGTGGTGAGGCTGCAATAGGAGGCGCGAAGATGTCACACTTCACTCGCATCAAGACCAAGATCGTGAGCCTTGAACACCTCAAGGCCGCCCTCTCCGACCTCGGCTATACCTTCCAGGAAGGACATCAGCGCGTGCGCGGCTACGGCGGCCAGAGCACCCCGGTGGAACTGCGCATCCCCACCTCAAACGAGGGCTATGATCTCGGATTCGTGCGCGAGGGCGAGGCCTATAGCCTTGTTGCCGACTGGTATGGTATCCACGATATCAAGCAGGAGCAGTTCGTTCAGCGCCTCACCCAGCGCTACGCCTATCACGCAGTGCGCCAGCAGCTGGACGAGCAGGACTTCAACCTTGTCGAGGAGACCACGGACGACCAGCAGCGGATACACTTGGTGCTGCGGCGGATGGCGTAGGAGGAGAAGCGACATGGCCGAACTGCAAGAGATCGAAGTCACCATTGATGCCGACGGCGCCGTCCGGCTGTCCGTCTCCGGCGTCAAGGGCGCCAAGTGCGAGGACGTGACCAAGGCCCTCGAGGCCCTTCTCGGCGGCGAGATCGTCGAGCGCCAGCGCACGGTTGAGTATGATGAGCAGCCCGTCGAGCAAGAAGACCACCTGCGCGAGCAGACCTGAGCCCCGCCCATGCTCCTGAAGCCCTTCATTGACAACCCGAAAGACGGCTACCCGCTGATCCTGGTGCCGGCGGGTAAGTGCCTGGTCGGCAATCCGCCCTTCGAGATCGAGTTGCCGGACTACTACCTGGGGAAGTACCCGGTGCGGAACGTGGAGTATGCGCGGTTTCTGGACGAGGTGCGGCCCGCCCAAGGGGACCTGGTGAAGTGGATTGTGCTCGACAGCAGTTGCCACGTAGTGAGAGTGGGAGATGGCTATCGCGTGCAGGGCGAGGAGAACATACCTCTCCAGGAGACAGGCCAGGGGGAGAAAGAAGAGTCGGGGTGGGCGAATCACCCGGTGGTGGCCGTATCATGGCATGGCGCGCAGGCCTACTGCGAGTGGGCCGGCTTACGGTTGCCGACAGAATTAGAATGGGAGAAGGCGGCGCGAGGGGTGGATGGGCGAACCTACCCCTGGGGAGACGAGTTCGACTTGGGTAGCTACCAACCATTTCACCTGCCCGCGTACGAACTCACTTGCGTCGTCTGGCATCATCCTGAAGGGTGCGGTTACTGGGGGCACTACCAGATGGCGGGAAACGTCATGGAGTGGTGCCAAGATCGCCATAACCGGGAACAAGCCGACGCAGGTGACGGGCCCGCCGCAACTAGGGTTGTCGTACGTGATCAGCGGCATGATGGACGCATACACGAGGTCTCAGCCGCAGGTGACGAGTATGTGATCAAGGGCATTGTGCGCGGTACCGATCGTGGCGGTATGAGTACTAAGACGCACCTCTGGTATGTCGGCTTCCGTTGTGCGCGAAACGCTGCGGAAGGGGAGTAGAAGTGATGCCCTCTCTCACCCCCTTCATAGACAACCCCACCGACGGCTACCCTTTGATCCTGGTGCCAGCGGGGGAGGCGATCTTCGGCTCGCGGGAGGATGAGCCGGATTCGGACTATGACCGCAAGCCCCAGTTTCGGGTTCACCTACCGGACTACTACCTGGGGAAGTACCCGGTACGGAACGTGGAGTATGCGCGGTTCCTGGAGGAGGTTGGGCCCGGGCAGAGCGACTTGGGGAAGTGGATACAGCTGGACCCGAACTGCCAGGTGGTGGAGGCAGGCGGGGGCTTTCGGGTGCGGGGGGCGGAGGACAAGCAGTGGGAGGAGTTAGTGGATGACGAAGAGGGATGGGCGAACCACCCGGTAGTGAAGGTGAGCTGGTGGGGGGCGCAGGCCTATTGTGAGCGGGCGGACCAATGTGGTGTGGCAGTACCCGGAGGGGTGTTCGGTGTGGGGGCAGTACCAGATGGCGGGGAACGTGTGGGAGTGGTGTGGGGACTGGTATGAGGGGGATGCCTACCAGCGGTATGCGAAGGGAGGCCTCCAACCTCCTGCAAGTGGAACTCTCAGGGTGCTTCGCGGCGGCTCCTGGTACGACGGCAGTCCGAGGAGCTTCCGTTGTGCCAACCGCTACGGCTTCGATCCCGACTTCCGCAGCAGCAACTTCGGCTTCCGTTGTGTGCGAGGACCCCTATGAGTGATTACCCTTTGCTCTTTTACCCTTTGGGGGTTGCAGACTGCCGGGCCCGACCACACCGAGGCCCGGCGGGGACAAGTAAGCTCATCCCCCACCGTTCCCGCCCGGCCCTTCTCCTGAGGAGGTTTGATGGATGCCCTTGAGCGGCGCTGATCTGGAGCGGCTTCGCCGTCAGATTGCCGACCACACCTTTATGGTCGGCACGCGCCGGCGCCGCGCCGCTGCCCGTGAACTTGTCGTCAAGCCCTCCGTACAGACCGTCCCCTTGCTTATCAGGGCGCTGGCTGATAATGATGTTGAGGTCAAGGCTGCTGCCCGCGGCGGCCTCTCCTCCCTCTCCGACCCCGCGGCGATTGACGCCTTCTGCGCTGCCTGGGCCAAGGACCGGCACCCGCAGTTGGAGCAAATACTGCGCGCCCGCGGCTATACTGCGCGCCAGCCCGTGGACCTGCACCTCCTATGCGCCTGCAAG
>Ga0114918_10002276_pt1 | contig 17209 bp, 13 predicted proteins | sample LantaG_FD_87015 | JGI IMG/M metagenome (GOLD analysis project Ga0114918, IMG submission 87015) | Deep subsurface microbial communities from Baltic Sea to uncover new lineages of life (NeLLi) - Landsort_02402 metaG | ecosystem: Environmental > Aquatic > Marine > Oceanic > Sediment | place... | reverse complement strand
TGTATTTCACGGATTTCACATTGAACACTCTTTGTGCCGCATTTCAGCTCAATCGTCTCGCCACACTTGAGTTCGTCAGCGAGTAAAACCGCTTCACCTAAAAATTCACTTGTCGATAATGGCGGCGCATTTATATGACCGCAAACATCGCCGCGAACCGGCGAGCAATCCGTGATAATGCCAATACTGGCGCCTTCCCCGGCTTCATCGAGAACTTCATTAAATTTAATTATTTCATCGATTTTCCCTTTAATATTCGATGGCTGGAAAATGACTTCATCGCCTTTCTTGAGCGTCCCCGATTCGATACGACCGGCAACCGTTCTCCTGCCATCGACATCATAGACATCCTGCACAACAAATCTCAACGGTTTTTTTAAAATCTCAAGCTCAACACTATCAAGCGATTCAATAAGTGTTGGACCTTTATACCAATCCATGTTCTCCGATGGTTTGTAAATATTGTCGCCTTCCATAGCAGACGCCGGTATAAATGGGATATCCTCGTATTTGAAAGATGCAAGCATCTCGGAAACCTGCGATTTGAGACTTTCATAATTATCCTTATTGTATTCGACTTTATCCATTTTGTTGACTATCACAAAGAGATGTTTGATACCAAGCAATCGAATCAGGAAGCAATGTCTTCGAGTTTGCTCGCGGATACCTTCATCTGCAGCGACCATTAAAACCGCAATGTCTGCATGAGAAGCGCCGGTGAGCATGTTTTTTATGAATTCCTTATGACCGGGAACATCGGTGATTGTATAGAGATTCTTGCCCTTGAACATTACACCTGTTGTGTCGATTGTCCGCTCCTCCTTCATCTCATCATCGAAAGCATCGAGGAAATAAGCGAACTCGAATCGCTTCTTGTATTCCTCGGCAAGTTTCTGGATTTCCTCGAATTTTCCATCGAGTATGCTGTCGGAATCGTAGAGAAGTCTTCCGATGAGAGTTGATTTGCCATGGTCAACATGACCCGCTATTACTACATTTACATTCATAATTTTTCCCCCTGAAGAAAAAGGAACCGAATGGTATTATTTTAAATTGTAAATTTCAAATTTAGCTGATACCTGACACCTATATCACATATAGCCGAGAGCGCGCAGCTTTTGCATAGTGAAAGCTTTTTCTTTGTCCTGCGCTCGCCCTGACCGTTCAGCGATTTTTGTGGTTTTCAATTCTTCAATCATTTCATCTATATTCGACGCTTCGGAATCGATAGTGAAAGTGCACGGTTCACAGCCCAAACTGCGATAGCGTTTGCCATCCTTTGCATAATACATGGGATTAATGGGTAAATTTTCCTGACGGACATATTCCCAGACATCGAGTTCCCGCCAGTGAAGAATGGGATGGACACGAATGTGTGTTTGGGCATCGGTCAAACTCTGGTATTGGTCCCACATCTCCAACGGTTGGTTTTTATAATCCCATTTGAATTGCTTGTCTCGCGGCGAGAAGAATCTTTCCTTCGCGCGAATACCATGTTCATCCCTGCGGATAGCGAGAATGAGTGCATCGAAACCGTGCTTATCGAGTTCACTCATAAGAGCTTCGGTCTTCATTCTTGTGCAGCACTCGAATTTCCCCTGTTCGGGACTCACTCCAGCGGCGATTGCCTCCTCGTTTTTAGCGACAATCAAGTTAAATCCCCATTCTTTTGCTATCTTATCGCGGAAAGCATACATCTGCTTGAATTTGAAAGTCGTGTCGATATGAATGACAGGGAACGGGATTTCTCCAAAAAATGCCTTCTTGCACAGCCAGAGGTTGACCGTGCTGTCCTTGCCGGTGCTCCACAAAATCGCAGGCTTTTTAAATTCCGCGAAAGCCTCACGAATTATGTATATACTCTTGTTCTCAAGGTCTTCCAATTGAACCATTGACATATTAACCTCCAATATCAAAGTATATTAATAAAATAAATAGTCTAATTATCTTAAATGTATCCCATTTCTTTTAACCTTAGCATAATCTCTTTTTGTTCTTCCTCAGTATAAACTTTATCTGAAAATGCTTGTTTTTCTTCAGTTTCTTCATCAGATATATCTTTTTTTTCTTGCACTCGAACCGGATGTTTTTCAAGCCATGATTGTTTAAATACATTCACAATCGGTTTTCCGTCGATTTCTTCCGGCATAGATAAACCAAGCAAATGCAAAATTGTTGGCGTTATCTGTATAATATTGGCTCTTATATAACCTTCGTTCTCTATTTCCGGTCCACATACGATTATAGTTCCATCTAATTCGTGGCAGGATATTGGAGAATAATGAATATATTCCTTATCTAAAACTTGACTCCTAATTACTACACTATATTCGGGTTTGGTTTCAAATAATATATCAGGCGCTTCGTCAATAAATTCACCATAATATATGTCTTCTTTTTTCCATACATAAGATATAATTTTTTCACCGCTCCTCTTATCTCGAATTTCGTAAAGTCTTTTTATAATTTTATCTCTGACACTTTCATAGTCGAGGGGCTCAACAATCCCTGATGGAAATTTCTCCCTTTCGTTAATAAATATACCACCATATCCACTAGCAGAACTTGAATGGGGAAATGCTGATGATCTTGAAAAATCAAAATTTTCTCCAAATGTAATTTCATCTTCTGAATCAAGAAATGTATCAGATGGCTTAGCTGATTTTGGAATTTTTAAACCTGGAAACATTCTTTTCAGCCAAAAAAGTCTGTGACCTAAAAGTTCTTTTGTAATAAAAATAAACTGCATGAATAATCTTCTCAACAAACCTGGATTTTTCATGCCTACAATCTTTAATCCCCTTCGAATTCTACATTTACGAATTTTAAATCTTTCCCTAACTTTATTCTTCTTCAAAAAACCTTCAGAATATAACCATGATGGAAGATAAAACCATTTATCATAGCGCACATGACCATGGTCCGAATACATCATAACTGTGGTTTGCTCAGAGACATTTTCCAGGAACTTCCCCAAAAGGTCATCGAAAAAGCGATATCCCTTTATAATTTCACTGAAGTCTGAAACATAAAATCGATGATGGGCTTGTTCAAGTTGTTCGAAACCCAGCATAAAGAGGTCGCAATCATACTTAGAGAGTAATTCATTCGCCAGCTCGAATCGACTTGTCAAGGATTTCTTAACTTCTGCAAGTGATTTACATTTGGGAAGTGGATATTTAAAACCTTTCTCTTTTAAATATTCTTCAAGTTCTTCGGGATAAGTATAACCTGAACCCAAAGAGAAACAGCCGCCGACAAGCAAGCCATTAAAAGGTCTTGGAGGATAAGTAAAGGGGAGACCCGCTATGATACTGAAAAGTCCATGCTCTCCTACTATTTGCCAAACATCCTTCCCCTTTCTATCTGCAGCGCTTACAGGTATCCATTTATATTCTTTTTTATCTCTCTTGAAAAATCCATATACCCCCATCTTACCTGGATTAAGTCCGGTAAATGAGGTTGACCATGCCACCGGAGTAATTGGAATTATTGTTGACTCCAGAGGACCTGCGGTTCCATTTTTTATCAACCCTGCAATATTTGGTAAATCTCCTTCGCTGGTTAACCTTTCGATAAGGCTCCAGGATACACCATCAACTCCAATCACAATAGCCTTAGTTTGTTTCATGTCGATGGACATTATTTTCCCCTTTCGCCGGAATATTTATTATCCCACCCGGAATGCAAATATCCAAATTATGTTTAATAAAATACCACACATTTAAGATTATCGTTCTTTTTTTCTTCAATTTATCACCTATGTATATTTTCTACTCATGTTAATGTCAAGAAAAAACGATAATTCTCTATATCCATAAATCTGACATAACTTATAATTATCGGTGGAAAATATAAATATTTTCTTTGATAAAACTCTTTACTTGTAAAAACTTTTCAGTAAAATAGTTCCATGTCTGAGATAAAGAAAACACTCTTAAAAAATACCTCATGGACATTTATCGGCACAGCATTCATGATAGCTGCCGGGGCATGTTCGCATATTATTATAGGAAATGTTTTTGGTGTATCGAACCTTGGAATATATGCCCTTGCACTAACTATATATATCGCTGTGACACCTGTGGCTTTGCTTGGTCTCGACACAGCCCTCATCAAATATGTTGCTCAATATAGGAGAGATGAAAAAATAATATCTCGCTATCTGAGCGGTGGTTTATTCATCGCATTTCTATTCGGAATCCTTTCAGTGGGAATCTTGTTTCTACTCACTCAACCGATAGCAGACTTTTTCGGTATGCCTCGCTTATTTAAAGCTTTGCGCATTATATCTTATGGACTGCCATTTTTCTTTATATCGAAAATTCTCCTGTGCTTTTTAAATGGTTTAAAGAAAATGAAAGTCTATTCAATCTTTGAAAGTTCAAGATACATATTGATTATCGTTATTACTCTTATTGCGGTCTTTCTTAGAGATAGTTTTTTTGAAACACTATGGGCATACCCAATTGCTGAAATAGCCATAAGCATTGGTTTGGTTATATATCTATGGAATCGGTTTGAGTTTTCCTTGAGGAAAACATTTCGAGAGGGTATCGAACTTGTCGTCTATGGTTGGCCCCTGGTTTTCTCGAGAACATTGGGACTTCTCGCAGTGCGTCTCGACTTGCTTATGGTAGCATTTTTCCTCACCGAACGGGAAGTAGGAATATATGCTGTTGTAGTTATGGTAGCAAACGGAATGAGAATTTTTATTAGACCGTTACAGATGATTACTTCACCTATGATTACTGAATACTACTATGACAATGAGCATGTCAAGATGCAGATTTTTGTCAATCGAGTGATACGATACACATTTATCTTTTACTCGCTTTTAGCTATTATAGTCTGGGGTTGTATAGCGCTCATTCTAAGTATTATGTATCCTGCAAAGTTCGAATATATGAGTAGTGTGATTCCTTTACAAATACTCAGCATTGGATTGATTTTCAGGTCTGTAGTTCGGTGTGTGGCTGGAACAGAAGCCCAAAGTACAGGACGACCTAAAATAGCTCTATATAGGTCGCTTTTAGTTCTTGGTACCAACTTTATGTTAAATCTAATCTTAATCCCGAAATATAAACTAATAGGCGCTGCTATCGCAACAGCAATATCATACATTGTAGTCTTTGTTTTCTCATCAATATTAAGAACAAAATTACTGAAAATAAAACTTGAATTACATATCTGGGCTTATTCCTTTTTAATATTCATTTTCATTCTGGTTGGAATGCAATTCATCGGTGTATGGGTTAATCCGTTAATGAATACGATATTTTTTATACTTATTTATAGTATAATAATTTATTTTTCCAAATTAATTGAACCGAACGATTTAAAATTCTTGAAAAATCTTTTATTTACAATGAAAAACAAGTCCCTTTAAATCAAAAACTATGCTTAAATATATCCCATTTCTTTTAAACGATTTTTAATTTCGTTTTCCTCCTCTTTTGTCAGTCCTTTATCCTGCGGTTCTTCTGCCTGACCTTTCCTTACGAGTTTCGATGCGAAATCATCAAATCGCTTACGCATTCTTTCAAGATTTTCAGTATCTTTCATAACAAGATTGTCGAGTTCCTTCGGGTCTTTGGAAAGATTATATAATTCCTCATCACCCTTCGATGACTTGATGTATTTATAAGGATGAACAATTATTGTTTGATATCCCCTGTCAAATCTTGAGTAATTATAACCGGGGCACATTTTTTCCAGTTTTTCGACTAAACCCGGTGGTCGTGCATATTCCACAAACACGGGTCGAACGGATTTTTCTCCGTTAATAACCTTTTCCATATCGAGGAATCTACCTTCCCTGCCTGATTCGAGAGATTTTATTCCCGCTTGACTTAGTATAAGATAATATAAATCCATCAACTGAACGGGATTGTCGATGCGTAAATCTGAAGGTAATCGTGGATAGCGAACAATAAGTGGAACTCTAAGAGATTCTTCGTAAATCGAACTTTCATGAGTAATCAATCCATGTTCACCGAAATTTTCGCCATGGTCGCCTGTAATAATTATTATCGTATCATCTAAAATTTTTATTTCTTTCATCACTTCGTATAGTTCGCGAATTTTGGAATCGAGATACAGAATAGCCACATCATATAGCCATTTGTGAAATTCCCACATCTTTTCTGAAAACTTAATTTTCCCTGAGGCGAATGCCGCTTTATTTGTCCATGCCCTGATTAATTTGAACATTCTGAAATAGCTATATCTGACCTCGGGAAACATCTTCATAAATGAACGGGGTGAGTTACAGATTGGATGAGTATCGAGATAATTAATGAAAACAAAAAAAGGTTTATCCGTATCTCTTTCATTTTGAAGCCAATTAATAAGAACTTCATTAGTGAACTCGGCGCCTTTGTTGTTAATTGCGAAAAAGCGCCTGAAACCTCTTAATGTTCTCCGCCAACCGGCACGGCTAAATCCAGCTTCTCCGAGATGGTATCTTTTCCAAATCTCATCGAACCGAGAAAAACCCCTGTCGAGACCTGTTTCAGGACCGACAAAAGCATTATTACTCAACGAAATCGTTTCATATCCGACATCGGTTAGCTTCTCAGCAAGAGTTGGAATTTCAATGTCGAGCCATAAATGTCCATGTTGAACACCATGCTCCGAAGGATACAATCCTGAAAAAATCGAAGCGTGAGATGGTGGTGACCAGGGTCCCGTAGTATATGCATTATCGAAGATGATGGATTCATCAGCGAGACTATCAATAAACGGAGTTGTTTTCCGCTTATAACCATAGCATGAGAAATGGTCCTGACGGACATCATCCATTATAATAAGCAAGATATTCGGTTGTTCTTTGTTATTAGACATAATAAATCACTCGAGATTATTATCAATTTTAAGACTTTGCAATGCTTTCCTTAATTCAATTCCCATAAGAATGAAAATCATTATTTAAATCTCATTCTTTAAAGAATTTTCTCATCCATATCTCTAAATTAATCCATTCCCAGATTTCTTTACCACAATTTAGACCTACAATTTCTTGATATAAAGAACAAGATAATAGACAAAACTGCGTTTTTTAAAGAAATACCATTCAAGATTGAAACCATTTGTTATAATAAAGTTTTTATACACCTCCACCATCTCATCAAATGACACTTTTTCAGGATGGTTTGTTTTATAAAAGGATTTACGGCATTTAAGTTGTAATTTGTTGAACATATATGGATATTTTTTTAAAGTAGCATCATTAATTTCTGGGATGACATCTAATATTAAAACAGTTTGCTCCATTGCAACGCGAAAAATGTCAGGAAATAAATCAAAATGTTCACAATAATCACCCAAATTTGACATGGGATTATCAACAACTATCAAGTTGTATTTTCTTGGCGTATTTTTTATTTCTTCGTATGAATTAGTAATCTTCACTTCTGCCTTAGGTAAATTCCGCTTTAATGCTCTTCCATATTTTTGCTCAATCTCCCATACGTCTAAAGTTGATACTTGAGAAGCATAGTCCTTTGTGTGAAAATCACCAAAACCACCAAAGATTTCAAGTGCGTGTAAGTCTTTCAGCCTAACATTTCTCCTCTTTAGTTCTCTAAATACTTGTTGAATCGGACTCAATTTCAATTTCCTACGAATATCTCTTAGAAAATTATAAATAGACATATTTCATGCCTCCTTTTCATAATTGTGTTTTTTCGCATAACATGGTATTCACGAGCCAGATCACACACTCATTTCTTGCGTTTGTAATAAACATCAATTTGCTACTTGTAATATCTTTAATTCAGATTTCATTACATCTCCATTGGTAAATTTTGCATCAATCTCTAAATTTCTTTAAATAGTATTCGTTATAAATTAAAACAAATGCAACTCCATGAATTACAACCAATTACCTCGTTCTTTCATGGAATTGCAAGATAAAGAATTACTGAAAAACTGTTTTTCTCCATCATTTGTATATACATATCGCCGGGATGCATATACACATCGATGAGTTGTATATACATATCGATGGTTTGTATATACATATTTCTGATATGTACCTACATATTGACGGGATGCATATGCATCTCTTGGAATTGTATATACATATCGATGGTTTGTATATACATATTTCTGATATGTACCTACATATCGCCGGGATGCATATACATATTTCGGCGATTTATATATTTTTTCCCCAGCTTATTTAGGCTTTGACTTTTGCTCTTCTTTTTTCTCCTCCCAGCCTTCTTTGGTTTTATCAACTTCCGCTTGAGATGCAGAGATGAATTTTTTCAGTTCTGGCGCACGCATTCCATATTTTGCTTCAAGTAGAGAACGCAGGGCAACATACTTACCGTTGATTTCCTTAATTTTTGCTTCCAATTCTCTTGTTTTGTCTGAAAGCTGTCCTTTGAGGATTTCCTGCTCTGCATCTAACGCCTCGACATCGAGCTTGCCCTGAGTTAGCTCATCAAGTGTGGGCTGCATATGAGGGCTTTGCACAACCTCGTCCTGCATAGCAGCAATCATTTGGTTCCACCGTGCGAAATAATCTCCAATCGCATGACCTTTTCTCGGCGGTTTCTTCTTCTTTTCCGGCATAATAACCTCCTCGGTTAAAATTTCTGTCCATTCGAAACAAAAAATAACTTGCGCACCTACACATTCGGGTCGAGGCGCAATATGCTCGACTATAATTGAATTTGAGGCTTCTTCGCCCCAAAGTAAATTGGGTGATTCGATAACGGCTCGGCACCCACGGAAGCAGAATCCATAGGGGTCGCCGTAGGATATTGTTCGCTCCGGGTCGGTAAAATACCAAGTGTCATTAATTTTTATTCTGGGAACCGAACCTGCGGCGATGATATAAACGACAAGCTTTGCATCGTGATGACCTTCTGCAGCACCTAATATCAACGATGATAGGAAACTTTTCTGAAACCAGATTGCATCGGCGCGGAAATTGTCATCGCGTTCCGAACCGAACATCCCGGTTGTGCCGTCGCATGATTTTTCCGCACGGCAATATGATTCTTGCTGTGCGTTGTCGCAGATATGCCCGGCGCCTTCGAGATGATATGTCATCGGTCGCGAGAAAACGATTGGGCACGAGTTATTCGCGCGGTCAAAATTGCGGAACAGGAGGTCGTGAAGGGGCGCGGATTTCACATTCAGCAAGCCATCGATACTGCGGTATGCGGCGGTGATTTCGCTTTCGGCGATTCCGTCCGCTTCGAGAATATCTATTAATTCGTTCACGAGTCCGACACAGTTGTGGCAATATTCTTCGGGCAATCCGACTGCGACACATCGGTCATAGATACCGAGATAATCTCCGCTTCCGCCGTAAGATGGCATGTATTGAGCTTGTGCGGCGAAATTGTGGTCGCGCTCATGTCCATCATCGAACATCACGCGTTGCCATGGAACTTCGTCCCAGTAACTGATATATCCTGTGTAAGTTTCATTGGGACCGGCATATGGCGTCCATAAATCCTTCCAGCGGCAGAGCCAGGTGCTGTCGAGCGATAAAAAGGGCTTTCTATGAATGATTCGTTTGCTTATTAAGGTTTTTTTCTTTTTTGCCATGATATAATAAATTGTTCGATTGTTCGGAAAGTCAAGGAATTTATTCCGATTATTAAAATGTTCATGATACTATTAACATTCTTTAAAGAATTTTCTCATCCATATTTCTAAATTAATCCATTTCCATATCTCTTTGCCACATTTTTTTTTGTTATTAATATGAGCGAGGAACATTTTCTCAACTTTATTCCATTTCCAATATGGACGACTTTTAAAACTTTTGGAAAATATTATTTCCCTGCAAAACGCAACAATCTTTGGTTTCCTGAAGAAATCGTCTATCGGTGTGTCGAAACCAATCTTATCCTTTCGGTTTCGAATCATATCGGGAAGTATATCGCTTATCGCCTTTTTAAACAAAACTTTAGTGCTTCCGTTTTTAAGTTTTGCCTCCGGTGGAAGCGACATTGCGATTTCCACCAGATTTACATCGAGAAATGGCACACGGCTTTCTATACTCCAGCGCATCGAGTTCTTGTCCTCCCACCGCAGAAGATGAGGTATCGCTGTCGAGAAAAGAGTGATTTTCAGCGCTTCATCGAGAGACATTCTCATCCAGCGCGGGTCCGACATATTTTCGCAAAGTTTTTTCAGAAAATCGTGGTTAATCCACTTATTTATCATCAATTTCCATGCAATTCCTTTAATTGCCCGGGGAAGCATCAGGAATTTGAACATAGCTATTGGAAAAACATTCTTGAATTTAAACAAATATCCGAGCATTTCCTTAAATAGACTAATCCAGCGAAAAGAGCGGAAAAGGTCAAAATAGAGATAACTGAAATAATAGACATATCCAGCGAAAATCTCATCGCCGCCCTGACCATCGAGAAGGACTTTTGCGCCATTCTCATGTGCAAGTTTCATCACTCGATAACCGGCGTAAGGACTGAGACTGAGAACCGGTTCCTCCTGAGCCATAACAAAATCCTCGAATTCATCCAGAAAATCATCTTCGTCCATTTGAGTGAAAAATTGCTCGACATTTGTGCGAGTCCCAACCTCTTTCATGTACTTTGTTTCATCAAATGGCGAACCGGGTGCAGTGAACGAAAAAGTGTAAAACGGGTAATCGAGGAACCTATCCAGCGTGCATACGATAGCTGACGAGTCAACGCCTCCCGAAAGACAGCTTCCTATCGGAACATCTGCAATAGTCCTTCTCTTTACACTTTCGATAAATGCATTTCTGACAGCTTCCTCGCCAACATCTTCCCGATGAAATGGCAAATACCATTTCTCAATCGTGTGTTTCCTTGTCTTTAAATCGAACTTTAGAAAACTCCCCTGTTCGATTTGGAAAATATTTTCAAAGAAAGTGTTTTTGTTGTGGTCCTCAAGATTATACGCAAGAAATTGCATAATAGCTTTATCATTGGGATTCGTTTGAATTTTATGGACAAGAATTGCGGAAATCATCGAGGAAAAGATGATATTTTCGTCATCTATATAATAGTATAGAGGTTTTATTCCGAATCTATCCCTGCACAATATCAATTCATCCTTATTTTTATCATAGATGCAGAATGCCCACATCCCATTGAACATGTTAAAACATTCCGTTCCCCATTCTTCGTAAGCATGGATAACAACTTCGGAATCGGTATCACTGTTAAATTTATGGTTCTTCTCGATTAATTTTTCTCTTATCTCCTGAAAATTGTAGATTTCGCCGTTATATATTATCCATATTGTTTCATCTTCATTGGTCATCGGCTGATGACCTCTGGGCGATAGGTCGATGATTGATAGTCTATTATGACCAAGCGATACATTATTATCGATGTGAACTCCTTCATCATCAGGTCCGCGGTTGTGGGTTTTCTCGTTCATTAACCCGATAAGTTCTTCATCCGACCATGTAAATCCGTTTATTCCACACATGTTGTTTAAAATTTCAGTTTAAATGGAAATGTTTAAGGATAATCATCACAATTCTCTCCGCTGCTTTTCCATCCCAGATTTCCGGCGGTTTATATTTCGATTTATCGAAATTTTCAATCCAGTCGAATGCCTTTTGGATTTTTCCCAAATCAAGTCCTGTGAGATGATTTGTGCCATTCTCGATAGTGATGACATGCTCGGTATTTTCTCTGAGTGTAATGCACGGCACACCGAGCCATGTTGTTTCCGTTTGAATTCCGCCGGAATCGGTCATCACAAATTTTGATTTTTTTACAAGGTTCATAAAATCAATATATCCAAGTGGCTCGATTATTTCAAGATTTTCCAATGATTCAAATTCATCTCTAATATTGAACTTTTCTATATTCTTGATTGTTCTCGGGTGGGCGGGAAAGATAATTTTCCCGTGTGATATAACATTGCGCAAAACAGCTAAAACCTTACGAAGTGCATTTTCGGAATCGACATTCGATGGGCGATGAAGAGTTACCACACCAAAACTTTGTGGATTTAATCCCAATCTGTCGGTAGTGTCATTATTCTCGATAACAGGTAAAATGTTTATCAGTGCATCAATCATCACATTGCCGACAAGATGAATTTTTTCGGATTCGATTCCTTCTTTGGCAAGATTTGCATCCGCAACAGGCTCGGTTGTGAAAAGCAAATCAGAGATATGGTCGGTGAGAATTCGATTGATTTCTTCGGGCATCGACTTATCGAAACTTCGCAGACCGGCTTCGATATGAGCGACTGGAATATGCAATTTTACTGCTGTTAGCGCTCCGGCGAGTGTGGAATTCACATCGCCGAGAACCACAACTAAATCGGGGCGGTCATCGATAAGAAGCTTCTCGAAACGAATCATCACCTGAGCGGTCTGAAATGCATGAGAACCGGAACCGACATCGAGATAGAAATCCGGTTCTGGAATACCGAGCTGTTCGAAAAATACCTGCGACATCTCATAATCATAATGCTGACCGGTGTGAATTATCTGTGCATCGATTTTATCCTTATAATTTTGTAACGCTCGCAGAATCGGAGCGATTTTGATAAAATTCGGTCGCGCACCGGCGACGAGATATATTTTATATGTTTTAGTCATCATGGATTATATGTTTCAACCCATTTTCTTATTTCATCTATTGAAGCCCCATCGAGCAGCATCCTAATAATATTCACAAACAACGGCACCGGGTCAATCCAGTTTTTTAACATTTCCTCTCGACGGGCTTGAAATATATTTTTCCCGTTATCGAGTGCAAGATATTTCTCCAATTCATCAAGAAGTTGTTTTTCTTCCCCCGGTTTGAAACCGTAAGAAAGTTTAAGGTCTTCGAGTTCGTTCATTATAGAAATCCTGCCGACAAAATCATTAATTCTGAATGCCGGTGTTCCCAGAACAGCGGATTCAGATGTCATTGTCTGGCTATCGCCGAGGAAAAATTCCGCATAATATAATGCATGATGAATTCTCTCCGGTCTAATCGGCAAACGATATTGTTCAAATTCGGTCGAAACCGGTTTCTCACTTGTAATAAAAAGCCGAATCTTCTCATCTGTCAACTTAATCACCTCACGCAGTAGTTCTTCCTTAATCCCACGGATACCTTTATCATGATGAGCTTGAAGTGCGCTGAGTCGGATTATCGCATATTTTTCTCCATCATTTAAACCGAGTTCACTGACAATTGTCATGTCGGGTGAAAAACGATTGGGATGAAGATAAAAAAGCTCAAAATTACCGGGAAAACGGATTGTCTTTTTGTCATATCGTCCCATCCGGGTAACATTCGGCGCAAAAATGATATTTGCAAATGGAAATGCCGTATTCGAACCGACTGGAGTAACATCCAGGTCATCATCATCGAAACACAATGCCTTTGCACCTGTCAATCTCGCACCGATACTTCCCGAAGCATATTTCGTTACCCACAGGTCAGCATTCTTTCGTCTGCTGATTTTTACCACACGAAAGATATTTCTGAACATCTCCCACGCATTCCCGATAAATCCACTGGATGCTTGAGAAATAATCTTATAGTCTAATCCCATCCATTCGGCAAGTTTTACAGAAACTTCCTTAGCTCTTAAAACCCAGATAACATCGGCAAACGGTGAAATCTGCTCTGCAACAGGCTGTAAAACCCATAATTGCGATGGATGAACGGGAAAAAACACAACTTTTTTGTGAAACTTTTGCAACTATCCAACCTCTTTCAGTAACCATGGACCGAATTTCTTAAATATTATCATTGGTATATGTCGAAGCAAAGATGAAACAAGCTTGACAGCAAAACTATCTCTTTTGGGACCGGCTTTGCCCGATTTGGGATAAATGTAATATGGCAATGATTCGGTTTTTCCACCCCATTTCTCCTTAAACTTGAGCAACATCCTATGTTGAATTGGCGTGGAACCGAAATCAAATGTTCTCAATCCCTCATCTTTGGAATATTTAATCGCTTCCCAGACTAAGAGGTCGTTTGCGCCGGTTTCTCTGCCCTCGGGAATCGATGCACCATAAGCATAAATCATAGAATTTCCGGATTTTAGCAAAATATTTCCGGCGATAGGCACATCATTATATAATGCAATCTGAATCACAGCATTCTCTATAAGTTTGAAAAGATTTTGAAAATAACCTGTTGGATATGGCGGAGCGCCCTGCCGTTTGCGAGTTTCCAATTCCATCCGCTCGTATGATAGTAAGTTTTCATCGCTTTTTTCCCTGACAATTTTCACACCGAGTTTCTGTGCTTTCCGTGCCGCCCATCGCGATTTCTTGGGATGTGCATTCCGCCATAATGTTCCCTCATCCTGAGTGAGGTCTAATTCCGTGTTGAAATTGGCAATAAGTTCCCAAAATTCTTCGTTTTCAATGCAGGGCATACCGGTTTTTAGTATTAATCTAATTCCTTTTTCGTGAGCGAAATCGACTGCAGTTTGCAGAAGCTTTTTTTGAGCGGAATCGGAACCGAGAACAGGAACTCTGTGGGAAAATGGTAAACTTACCAGTCTTTTCCCTGTGAGAATCCCCTTAACCAGCATAAGCGGCAGAACACCGACAACTTCGCTGTTTTCGACCGCGAGAAGATATTCCGGTTTATATCCATAAGTTTCCGTCAGCAGATTACGCCATGCAAGAGTGTGATATACAGAATGGTCATCCCTCAGGTTAATAAAATTGCTCCAATCCGGTTCTAAATTAGGTGTTAGTCTAACTATTTCTATTTCATTTCCTCCGAAAAATTCTGATAATTCTTTTGGCAATATTTATCGCAAAATCTTTCATTGTCGCAACCGATAATCCAATCATATTATCCGCCCATCTCTCCGGATGACAATTGAGCAAAATCAATGGTTCACTTTGAGGGTCAAGCATCTTCCCAAGCTTTTCCGGCGTTGTTGGTTTTTGAAAATTTTTGCCATCCACCCAATCCCGAATGTTATTGGAACTACCGAAAATTCCACCGGTATCGGTAATGTAGAGAACTTTTTTATAATCGATGTCAGAATAAGGTTCACCCAGTAAGCCAAAGGATTTCAAGTCAACATTTCGGGATTCTTCCATATTCGAGAATTTCGATAATGGTTTTCCATGAGGTGCAACTGTTTTAACCTCAACAATTTTGCGCAACGAATCAAGTTCTCGACCAAAAAGTCCTAATGCTTTAGAATAATCGCCTTCAGCCCGCGAGAAAGATTCATAATGAAAACCGATTTCATGTTCCATCTCTGCAACCTGTTCGATGTGTATCTCGGGGAATTTACCGAAATTATTGCATCTGAAATAATAAGTAGCAGAAATGTCGAGAGATTGTTCAATTTCCGCCATCGCAACAGCTCGACCGGGTAATCGGTCAACATCATGTCTGAGAAAAACAAAAGGAGCTTCAGCTCCTTCAAAATAGGCTTTCACAGGTCCGAATCCGTATCCATTCACTCGTAATTGCTTCAGCAATTTCATGTAATCTCGCAGTAGAAACGCCACATTCATCCCCCTTTCAAATCCTTGTTCGCCTCCATGTCGAACAGCATTGCGAAAAGAAGCGCCTGAAATCCTAAAAATGTGCAGAATAATATTGTCAGGGCATTTATTGGATATATGTGTCCTACTGTATAGTAGTGATAAAGAAGTCGAATAGATAGCGGAATATTCAGAAATAACAGGAAAAAACCGAATGCATAGAACAATACAAGTGGATGAAAATCGCGGATGATGTATTTTTGAACCATTCGTCGGAAAAATAGACGCAGCATTAAAAACGAAAGTGAAAAAACGACTTTGCGAAGTTTGATGCCACTCTTCTCTCCAATTCCATAGACCGGATTAACCGGCACATCCATTACGCGAAGGTTGTATATATTGCATGTTACGAGGAAATCGTTGGGCATGCCATATCGCGGATAAATTTCCTTAAATGGTAACAGGTGAAGCGCCTTTTTATTGAGCGCGGTATATCCCGATTGCGAATCTGTAACATGCCAGTATCCCGATGCGATTTTTGTCAGGAATGTCAGGACAGAATTGCCGAGATAGCGAACCTTTGGGATTTTCTGCCATGCCTCACCTGTGATAAGCCGATTGCCTTTCGAATAATCCGCCTTGTTATCGACAACCGGGTCGAGCAGCGCCGACAAATCCGTCGGGTCCATCTGTCCATCGCCAGCCATTACAACTGCGATATCGATATCATTCTCACGGCACCAGATATATCCGGTTGCAATCGAAGCGCCGACGCCGCGATTTTTCTCGTGTTGAATAAGTAAAATCCGGTCATCATTCTCGGAAAGTTCTTTGACAATCTCCGGAGTAGCATCCTTGCTTAAATCATCCACCACGACGATGCGGTCGATAAAATCGGGGATAGTCGTTACTGTCCGTTTTATCTGAGTTTCCTCGTTGTATGCGGGAACGACGACTGCTATTTTCTTGTAGCGATACATTTAAAATCAGTTTCGAGTTACGGGTTTCGAGTTATAATTTTTGAGTTTCTATCTATTAAAAAACAAATGGAATAAATTCTCCATTTTCCATTTCCTTTCTCCCACGCAATATGCTTTCAATTGCCTCACTGTTTGCAAGTAACTCATAAGTAGCTTCCCATTCTTCCTTGTCCTTCAACCAGAGCAAATAATTTAAGAGCCTTGCAACTTCATCATCAGATAATTCTTGAATAATTCCAATCGCTTTTTCTTTAACTCCGGTTTTCATATATCCCTCCAATTTATGAATAAAAATATCTCCCATTGTGAAATAATTTTGAGAATGTCTCAAAATAAATAATTTCAATAATAAATAGTCAAACTACCTTTTATTCATACATACTATTATTCATCTTCTCCGGATGATTCTTTGCCTGTCGGTTTCCTTTCCAGTGCAATAATATGTAAAAGAATCGGCACAATTGCAAATAATATCGCAATCGCCACAGGATAATATGCAAACCCGATTGCTCGAATCCCGAGTTTAGCAAAATTATCGAGTTGCGCCGGGTCTCTTATGTCGATTGTAGCATACATGCGGCATGCAAAAAGGAACAGTATCACCATAGAATATCTTGAAATCTTTGAAAATCTACCGGCTAAAAATTTCATCTCCCACAATGCAAACGGAATAATAAATGGGAAAATAACACCCGCAAGCCTTCCCGGTGATAGGATTAACGGTGGAATCAACAAGAGCAACATAGCGAACCACATTCGAGCATATTTGTGCTGTTTTCTT
>Ga0114918_10002275_pt1 | contig 17226 bp, 12 predicted proteins | sample LantaG_FD_87015 | JGI IMG/M metagenome (GOLD analysis project Ga0114918, IMG submission 87015) | Deep subsurface microbial communities from Baltic Sea to uncover new lineages of life (NeLLi) - Landsort_02402 metaG | ecosystem: Environmental > Aquatic > Marine > Oceanic > Sediment | place... | reverse complement strand
CCCCCTCCTCCTCCCCCCCCTCCCGCGCCCCCCTGCCCCCCCCCCCCCCCTCCGCGCCTCCCGACGCCCTCCCCCCCCCCGGGCCTCTGCGGCAGGAGGAGGAGGAGGCCGGGGGGGGCCGCCGCAGTCGCAGTCGCAGTCTTCTCCCGGCGGCGTCGTCGTGCAGCCCGACGGACGCGTCGCCTTTGTCGCCGCCGCCCTTCCCCCTCCCTCGGCTGCCGCTTCTTCTCCCGACAAGTCTGCCGCCTGGGCCGCAATCGCCGCGTCAGCCCCCTTCGAAGACCCCTCCCTGCCCTCCTCCGCAGCGGCAGCATCGGGAGGTGGCGGAGAGGCGGCGACGTCGTCCGGAGGCCGCGCCGACCGAGCGGCGGCGTCGAGGTCGGCCGTGCTCGCCGACGCCCCCGGGCTGCTCTGCTGCTACGGCGCGGGGGAGGTCGACGGCAGCGCCACGCCGCCCTACGCCGTGATCGAGCTGTGCTTCACGTCGAGCCTGCGGTTCCTGCAGCCCGGCCTGCTGCTCAAGGGGGTCAGCGCCGGGGTGCCCAGCGACGACTTTGGGTGGCGCAAGAGGAGGAACTCCTCGGCGAACTCGAACGCCTTTTCTTCCTCCTCCGCCGCCGCTGCCGCCGCGTCGTACTCCTTCAACAACACCAGCACTGCCAACCACGCCCCGCGCCGCTCCTGGCTCGCCCGCAAGAGGCAGGAGAAGGCGGCCGCGGCCGAGGGCCTCGCCGCGTGGCAGGCCAACCCCTACTACGCCGCGGTGGGTTTTTTCCCCGTTCTTCCCCCCCCCCCGAAGTTTCCGCTCCACGGATGGACAGAGAGCGCCGAGGAGAGGACCGACCTCTCACCTCTCTTTTCGTGTCTCCTCTCTCTCCCTCTCGTCAAATCCTCGAAACAAAAAAAAACAGGGGCGCGTCACGGTCCCCGCGGGCATGGACGCGTTCGCCTGCGCCGGCTTCTTTGGCGGCGCCGGCCTCCTGCCCGACATCATGTCCGAGCTGGCCGGAGACGACGGCAGGCCCGGGGGGGCGGCTCTGCGCTCCGTTCCCGTGCCGCCGCAGCTCGTGGGAGCGACGTACGGCCAGCTGTTTGCTCGGTTCGCCGGGAGGCGCAGGCTCGTTCCCTTGGGCCTCTACTGCCGCAAGTCGGAGAACGCGACGTGGCGCCTCTCGTACGTCGTGACCAACCCTCCTCCGGGGACGAGGCTGGAGAGGGGGGACCGAGTGTTCGTGCTGAGGGAGCGCGGGGGTCCTTGGCTGGCTGGCCCGAGCGCGGACGACGACGACAGCGAGGGGTTTGGCGGGCAGGGGTTTGGCGGGAGTGAGAGCGACGGCGAGGAAATGTAAAAAGACTCTATTTTTTTTTTCTCTCTTTTTTTTTCGATCCGATGCGCTTGGTCGTCGAAGACGGGGCGGAAAAAAGTGAAGAGGAAGAAAAAAAAACACTCTCTCTTCTCTCTTGCGTCGGCCGCAGCATCGAGCCTTTGCTGTTCCTGCCGCTGTTCTCGTTGCTGCTGCTTCTGCTGCTGCCAGTCGTGCGCCCTGATCTCCCCTTCGCACCCTTGCGACGACGAACAGAGGCACACGACAGGGAGCCTCTGGGACAGCCTCTCCTCTTGCCTTTTTCTTGACGTCGAGCAATCAGAGTCTCGCCGCCGTCTGTTCCGGCCGCGAATCAATCCCTTTGGGCGCGCCTCCTCCCTCTTTCTTGCTTCTCTCGACGGGAAAAACTCGCTCGTGGTCGCGTAAGATATCAAAGAAGCCTCCTGAGAGAGCGTGAAGCGAGACAGCGAGGCGTCACTCGGAGGCGAAGCCCTCTTCCACCAGTCTCCTGCGCTCCAACCAATCGACGGCTTCCGTCGTTTCCAAACCCTCGACCCCGCCTCTTTCCCTCTCCTGCTTCTTCTGACTCGAGGGCACCATGGCGCGCAACGTCGAGAAATCCCAGAACGTGCTCAACCGCCTCATCAACGCGAAGAATGCCGAGGCCCGCCCTGGCGGCGCGGCCAAGCGCGCCAAGCGCCCCTTCCTGGCCTCGGAGTGCGACGACCTCCCCGACGCCGACAGGTGGAGGGCGCAGGTCGTCCGCGAGGTCGGCTCCAAGGTCATGGAGATCCAGAACGCGGGCCTGGGCGAGGCGCGGCTGCGGGATCTGAACGACGAGATCAACAAGCTGCTGCGGGAGAAGGGCCACTGGGAGCGGCGGATCGTGGAGCTGGGCGGGCCGGACTACTCCAAGGCGGCGCCCGCGGCCGGCGGCGACGCGCCCGCGGGGGCCGCCTCCGCCTCGGCGTCGGCGTCGGCCCGGGGCGCGTACCGCTACTTCGGCGCCGCGAAGCTGCTTCCTGGGGTGAAGGAGCTCTTCGAAGCGCCGCCCACCCGCGGGGCTGGGGCGGCGGGGGCGGGCGCCCGGGCCTCGAGGCCGCAGCTGGCGCCTGGGACTGGAGGCGACTACTTCGGCTTCCGCGACGAGGACGAGGACCCCGAGCTGCTGAGGGAGGAGGCCGCGGCTGACGCGGCGAGGGACGCGAGGCTCATGGCGGAGTGGGAGAGGGCGCATGGGGGAGGAGGGGGCGGCGGGGGCGCCGCCGCCGCGGCGAGGAGGGGCGCGGAGGAGCGCTCTGACGACGACGGAGGCGACGACGACGACGGCGGCGTCGGGGGGCTCGGGGGCCGGGGCGGGGCCCACGACGCCACCGCGGGCATCAGCCTCCCCGACCGCGCCGAGCTCGAGGCCGCGCTGGTCGCGAGGAAGAAGGCGGCGCTGCTGGCGAAGTACGGGTGAGATGAAAGAGCGAGAGGAAGGAAATAAAAAATGTTTTTTTCTTCCAATGTACACTGAAGCAAAAAAAAGAAAGGGAAAAAAACGCGTTTCTTTTTTCTCTCTTTACAATGCTTTCCTCTCTCCGTCGCTCTCTATCTCTCCCTCTTTCTTCCTACTCCTAGACAGCGGCCGCGTCGCTGTCGCTCTCTCCCGGGATGGGGGGCGGCCTCCGCCTCCTGCGGCGGCCACTGCTGGGAGTTGCGTCGTGGCCGCTGCCGCCCCCAGGGCTTCCGACCCCTCCTCTCCTCCCGCCGCCCCCGCCGCGGACCTCGCCCCGCCGTACGTCCCCCTCCCGGGGTCCATCATGTTGGCCCTCTCGGCCAGGTTGTCGGCGCTGACCAGCCCCAGCAGGCCGTCGACGGCCCGCAGCAGGCCCCCCGCCTTCAGCGCGCCCCTGGCCAGCCTCGCGCCCGCGCGCGCCGCAGCGGCGACCTCGGCCGCCGTCGGGCCCTGCACCCGCGCCCTCGGGAGGGCCGCGCGCTCGCGCAGGGCCGGGACGGTGGCCCCCGACACGCGGGGCACCACGGCACGCCTGAGCACGGGCCCGAACGAGGCGACTGCGGCGGGCGCCGAGGCGGCGGCCAAGGCCGCGTCGGCGAGCGCGAGCGCCGACGCCCGTGCCCCCGCGGTCAGGTCCTGGCCCAGCGCGCCCAGCTCGCCCACGGCGTCGGCGAGCTCGAGGCCCGTGAGCCTCGCGGAGGCCGCCGTGTCGGGCACCTCGAGCTCGAGGGCGCGGGCGAGCCTGGCGACGTCGACGGCGGCGCGGCGGATGGCCTGGCGGACGAGGTTGATGGGGGAAAAAAAAAGGCAACGAGAGAGAGAGATGAAGGTGAGAGATCGAACGGCGTCGAGATAGAGAAACCGAAACACGCTCTCCAGTTTCCCCGCATCCCTTCTCGCCTCTCGTTTCTTCGCACACGCGCGCATAATGAACGTACCACGAGCGTCGGGATCGCGCACAGCAGGAAGACTGTGAGGGCCGCGGAGAGGGCGGCCGAGGCCCAGGCGACGATGGCGGCGAGGCCGGGCTGTGCAGCGGAGGAAGCAGCGGCCATCGCAGGCGCTGCCCGAGCGACCAGGGAGGCTCCTCGCCGCGTGACCACTGCTGGTCTCGTCCTTGAGGGCTGCTCGAGGGTGCGGCCACGACGAGCGCCACCAGCAGGGGGAGCAGCAGGCGAGGAAAGGGGGCGCGAAGTTCGAAGAGAGCACGACAGCATCGGCGATGCTAGCCGCTGCTTCGGCATCGACGACGCTCTGGCCGACGCTGCGCCTCCGCGCCGCGTCAGAGGTCGCTGCATCGGGGATGGTTCTGGTGCGTTGCCTTCACCAGAGACAAACAAGAGGCAGCAGCAGGCCGGAGAGAGAAAAAGGAGAAGACCAAGTGAAAAGTGAATTTACAGTGCGAGCTCGTTTCGTTTTTTTTTCCTCAACCTCCTCTCTTCTTCCCTTTCCCTGTGGCCCGCGACGCCTCCTCGTCCGGCGCGTAGTAGCCCGGAATCGCCTGCTTCTTCTCTTCTTCTTCTCGTCCTTCGAAAGGATAAGCTCCTCCTGCTTTCCCTTCAAGCTCGCGCTGCCTCGGAGGAGGACGCAGCGAGAACAGCAGCCTCGACGGGCCCGGCGCGGGTTTGATCACCGCCGCTGCTCCATCGTCTTCCTCTCCTTCCACTGGCGGTCCCGCCGCCGCCGCTGTTCCTGCTGCCGCCCCCTCCGCCTCCCTCGCAAAGGAGATCGCCGCGGCGCGCTCAGAGGAGGAGAGCCAGGGGTTTCGAGACAAATCGTCGACGAACGCGGCCGCCGCCGCCGACTCGGAAGAAGAGGACGAAAAAGTCGAGGACGGCGGACGGCCGGCGGGCCTCACGTCGCTCACCTCCCCAGCCCGCAGCGCAACCCTGGCCCCGCAGCCGCCAAAGACGCACCGCCCCGTCTCCAGCAGCCTGCGCGTGTCGGCGTCCGCGGAGCGCGTCGAATAGATGCGGCCGCAGCTGAGGCAGTTGGCCCACGCCCTTTGGGCGGGAAGTATTCTCTTCTCTCCGAGCGCCTGCTTCCCGCCGCCGCCGACGCCGCCGCCGACGCTGCCGCCCGCCTCGGCCGCCTTGTCGGCCCGAGGCTTGGCCTCCTTGAAGGCCAGGGCCCTCCCGGCGCGGGCCCCCGCGGGGACGGCGGCGAGCGCCCCCGTGGAGACGGCGGCCACCGCCGCTGCGGCGCTCCTGCTCGCCTCTTCTTTCGCGCGCGCCGCCGCGGCCTCGGCGGAGAGCGACGCGGGCTGGTAGGTGGATGCCGCCGAGGAGGAAGGAGACGCCGCTCCCGCTCCGCCCCTCGCCGTCTCGACCGCAGAGAGAAACTTCGAGACGGCCTGCGCCGCCCGCGCGTCCCCGCCGAGCAGGCCCTCGACCACGGACTCGCCGTCCATCGCCCCGCTGAACAGGGCCTCGACGACGCCCGCCGCAGTCTCGGCGTCGAAGCCGACGCTGGCGGGGTCGCGGAGCTCGGCGGCGAGCTGGCTGCGGGCGACGTCGAGGGCTTCCGAGGAGTCGGCGCCAGCCATTTTTTTTGTTTTCTCGAGGTGGAGTTTTCTAGAGGTTTTTTCTTTTTTTTTGGGGGGGGGGAGAGCAATCGGCGTCTTCTTCCTCAGGATTTTTTGCGGAGAGTGCGAGAACCTCTCTCTGCTTTTGATCGGGAGCAGACAAGATGAGCCTTCGTTCTGGAAGCGCCGAGAGAATGAAAAGGCGAGCAAACGAAAGGGAAGCGAGGGAGGGGGAAAGCCGAAGAATCTTGCTCTCGAACGACGAAAATGAATTTCTCTCTGTCTCTCTCCAGTTTCTCTTTCTTTCTCCCTGGTCTTTGCTACAAAGCTTCCTTACAACACCAAACGCGTCTTCCAGAGCCGAGCAAAAAACGACCAAAGCAATGGCGGTCACGAGATTATTCAGAGGGAAGGGGGGGGGGGAGGAACGCTCTCAGCGGGAAGAGGAAGTCTTCGAAGCTGCCCCGGCCCTCGCCGCGGCGAGCCCGGCGACGGAGCGCGCCGCCCTGCGCTTCCTCGAGACCGCCACCGCGGCGACGCCCGCGACGAACACGGTCACCGCGCCCACGACGATACCCGCCACGGCCCCCGAGGATAGCTTCGAAGGGGAAGACTTCGAGGAAGCGAGCGGCTGACCCGCCACGGGGTCCCAGTCGGCGGCGTCGACATCGGGGGGGTTGCCGCCCGACGCGGTGATCGCGCCGTCGGAGTCGACGCCCAGAGAGAGCGGCTCGCCGACGGGCCCCACCTTCACAGGAAGGTTGCGGACGGTGAGCTGGGGCTGGCCGGCGCACTCGGGGGGCACGGAGCCGTAGATCTTTTTTTTCGTTTGGGTTGGAGAGTTTTTGAGGGGAAGGGAGAGGGAGAGAGGTTGAGAGGCGAGAAAGAGAAATTGAGAAAAAAAGAAAAAGCCCGCCGTTTCTCTCTTCTTTCTCGTTTTTCGTTTATTCGTGCTTTTCGTGCTGTTCTTCTTCTGTACCTGCTTCGAAACGGCGCACAGCTCCGCGTCGCTCAGCGGCGACTCGGCCAGGGCCACCGCGGGCGAGGCCTCGACGCGGTCCGGGGAGTCGTCTTCCCCGGTGACGACATTGGAGAAGGAGGTCGAGGAGTCGGCGGCTCCGGAGCTGCTAACGCTGCTGTCCTGGAGGATGCGGCGCTTCGGGAAGGCGTGTGCTCCTGGTTGTTGTCATTTTTTTTCGTTCGAGGGATGAGAGAGGGAGCGGAGCGCTCCGAGAGGAGGAGAGGGGGAGAATGAGAGAGAGAGGGGCAGAGAGAGAGACGGAGAGGGAAGCCCGCCTTTCGGTTTTTTTTTCTTCATTATCGAAAACTGCGCCTTTCGACAAAGTCGGGAGGTCTTTTTCAAAACGCAAAAAACATTCTCCCGCGCGCTCGCTCCTCTCACCCCAACACCATTACCACGCACCGTTCGCGAAGGCGAAGAGCACGACGAAGAAGAATAGCATAGCCACGAAGGCGGAGTGCGCGGAGGAGCGGGGCATTGCCTCTCGAGTGGAAAGGAGGTGGAGTTTCTTTTTTTTTTTCAAAAAGAGAGCGGCCGACGACAGGCGCAAGAAAAGAAGAGAATGATTCCGAGTTTGAGAGAAGCAGCTGCTTTTATGTTTCTTTCCCGCGGCGCTCTCGATGGCGTGCTCTTTGTTTTCTTTTTTTGCTTTCCTTCCCTTTCGTTTCTTCCCTCTCCCTTCTCTCTCCACATTTCTCCCAAAAAAAGACGAAAAACAACTCTCGAATCTACAATTCCTTCCTCATCCCCTCTCTCTCTCTCTCTTCCCTTCTCATTTCTCCTCTCGTCCTTCAAACGAGCGCCGCGGGCCTCGACGCCGCGGTCCCGGCAGCAGCCGACGACGACGACGAGGACGAGGAGCGAGGAGAGGAGCCCGAACCCCCGCTCGACCCCTCGAAGCACCTCGCCGCAAACGCGGCCACCGCCTCGGCAACCTCCTCCGGCGCCTCGTCGTGCGGGCAGTGGCCCGCCTCGGGCAGCAGCCGCACCTCGATCCCCGGGACGGCCGCCCCCAGCGCCCTCGCCCGCGCGACGGCGTCGTTGAGAGGGTCCCTGGCTCCCTGCAGCAGCAGGCAGGGGCCGCCAAACTCCCTCACCAGCAGGACGTCGAGCGCGCGCGGCTTGGGCATGTAGAACACGGACTGGAACACCGCGAGCGCGCCCGGGTCCCTGGCCGCGCGGCCGATCTCGGCGGCGAGCCACTCGTCCACGGCCCCCGGGTTGGACGGGTACAGCCTCTTCAGCGTCTTGGCGATCGACAGCTCGAGGTAGAGGAACAGCGCCCGCGAGACGGCCTCGACGAAGAGCCTGGACGGGGGCCGCGGCGCCTCCTCCTCCTCCTCGGCCCGCTGCTGGACCGGGGCGCCGCCGCCCGTCTCGCGGCCGGTCGCGATCCCGTCGACGCGCCCCGCCGGGTTCAGCAGCACCACCCCCCTGAAGAGCTCGGGGCCGGAGGAGGCGGCCGCGGCGGCGACGATGTAGCCCCCGATCGAGTTCCCGGCGGCGACAACGGGGCCCCTCACGACGCAGGAGGCGAACTCGGAGACGAAGGCGCCCCAGAGGCCCTGGCCGTAGCGTGCAGCCGGCTGGGGGAGGGGTGCGGGGCGAGGGACGGAAAGAAGAAGGAGAAGAGGAGTGGGGTGAGAAAAAGCCTCGTTCCCTTTTCGTCGGGGGGCAAAAGATAGGGGGAAAAGTGAAAACAAGATGAAACAACTGGCTTTCTCTCTCTCTCTTTCATACCTTTTCGCTCCTCCCGTACCCGGGCAGCGTCGGCGCGTAGACCGTGTATCCCATGCGCGCCAGCGCCGCGGAAGCGCCGCGGTAATGCTCGCCAAAGGCGCCGAAGCCGTGAATCAAAAGGACGTTTCCGCGCGAGGGCGTCCCCGCCTTGGGTTGCACGAAAGCGTACTCAGTCAAGACGCCGCGCCACCTCCAGTGCCGCAGCTCGCCGCCGCCCCTCGCGTCACGCCCCGCGCGCGAGAGCGCGAGCGAGCGGTGGAAGTCGGAGGCCTCGGCGGCTGCCAGCGCGGCCCTCGCGCGGGACGACGCCTTGGGCACGGAGACCGCCGGCAGCGGCGGCAGGCGGGCCAACGCCGCCGCCGCGGCCGCCGCGACGCGGCGCGCCGAGACCGTCCCCAGGGCGAGCGAGGGGGCGAAGAGCGCCGAGAAGGAGGATCCCTCGGCGCCCGGTGCGTCTGCCTCGTCGGCGGCGGCGGCGACGGCGGCGGCGAGCTCGGGCGTCGCCGCGCTGGCGGCGGCCGGGCCGGCGGAATAAGAGGAAGAGGACGAGGAAGAGGAAGAAGAAGAGAGCAGCGTCCCTCCCGCAACGTAGGCCGCGAGCGCCGCCCTGGCCGTGGCCTCTCCGCCGGAGTAGACCCGCGCGGCGGCGACGTCGTTAGAGGACTGCGGGGAGCCGTAAGGGAGGACGCTGCCATTGAAGGAAGAGGGAGCGGCGGAGGCCGAAGACGAAGACGAAGAAGCGCGGCCGGCAGCAGAAGCGGCGGCGACAATCGCGAGGATCTCTTCGGCGCTCGGGATCGCCCCGGCCCCCTCGACGAGCCCGACCGCGGCGGCGACGCCCATCGGCAGTGGAGGGAGGGCCCCGGGGGCGTCGATGGGGGACGAGCGCGGGCCGCGGGACTTGGCGTGCTTGCGCCAGTCCCCCTCGCTCGGCGCCGACCTCGCCGCCGCCGACGCCGACGTCGCTCTCTCTCCGTGGAGGCTCGCGCTCCACTCGAGGAGCTCCGTCGGCGTGGCTCTGGTTTCCTCCCCCGCCTCCTCCTCCTCGGAGAGCAGCAGCGCCTCCCGCACGCGCTCCACCTGCTCCCTCCACTGCGGCGTGACCTCGCTCTCGGCGACGACGCTCGAGGCCTTCAAAACCTTCGCCGCCCGCGCGACGGCGTCCGCCGCGGTCTCGTCTTGTCGGGCGCGGACGACGACGAGGTCGGACCCGCGCACCCTCAGAGACGCGCGCAGCGACTCGAGCGCCCCGGAGAGCGCCGCGGCGCCGCAGGGACCCGGGCAGGTCTCGGGCAGCGCCGCGCCGTCGAGGACATAGAGGGGCAGGAGGTGCGAGGCCGACGAGGAGGCAAGGACGTGGGCAAAGCCAGCGTGGTCGTCGATGCGGAGGTCGTGCTTGAGCCAGACGATGCTGACGTTTTCCTCGTTCTTTTGAGAGTCCTGCTTCGATGACGGAGACCAGAGGGCGTGCACGGGAGCCGCCTTGCCCTTGGCGGCGCCGCTAGCGGAGCGGAGAGGCGCCAGGGAAGAAGCGGCGACGACAGCGGGGACAGCGAATGGAGCGATCTGCTTCTTCGGAGCGAGGGCGCTGACGTTGCCCGACCGAGCAACGTTGTGTCGCGACGCGATCGGATTCGCCGCGCCGCGACGCTTCCCTGCGCCCAGGGAGCCTGTCCCTTTGCAGAACGATGTTGCAGTCATAGAACTCATGCTTCGCGACAACGGGCAGAGAATTAACGAGCCAGAAACGGCAAAAAAATTGAGAGCGCCAGAGGTGAACGCGCCCGAAAGCAGAGAATCTTGCACGCTGTTTGTTGTGTTTTTTTTGCCTCTTCTGCGTTTTTTTGGTTAAAAATAAAAATTCTTACTACAAAAGGGTTTTTTTGATCCATTACTTTTTGGTTCGATTTAATGTTCGTTTTTTTGTTGTTTCACGCACGAGAGGGAAGACTCTTTCGCGTCAGAGAGAAAGAAGAGGGGAAAGCACATAAAACATAACAAAAGGCGGGGTGGTGGTGGTGGTGGGGGGGGGGGTCGATTCTAGTTCAATGATGGGGGATGTGCTCTCTCTCTCCTCTACTCGCCCGGCGCCGCTTCGTCACCCGACGAAGGAGTCATGAACCTCCTCGCTCGCGCCGCAAGGCCACCGGCGTTGGCATTGGCGCCAGCAGCAGCAGAGGAAGAAGATGGAGCGTCCGCGGGCGTCGCGGGCCCGCCGGCGGTCGAGGGAGCGGAGGATTCGGCGACCGGCGCTGCTGCCGCCGACGCTCCCCCCGACGTCGTCGCCGGGCGGCTGCCGCCGCCGCCGCTGCTCAAGCCGGCGCCGCTCGTCGCGGCCGAGTTGCGGGCCGAGGACAGGGGAAGCGGAAGGCCCGCCTGCGCCTCGAAGGGGGATGGCTTCTGCTGCTGCTGCTGCTGCTGCTGCTGCTGCTGCTGCTGCAGAGGCTGCTGCAGAGGCTGCTGCAGAGGCTGCTGCAGAGGCTGCTGCAGGGGCGCGACGGAGTCCTGAGCGGGAGGCGGGGCATGTGGGGCAGCAGGAGCAGCAGGAGCAGCAGGAGCAGGAGCTGCTGCTCCCGCTGCTGCCCCCGCCGCCGCCGCCGCCGCCGCCGCCGCCGCCGCCCCTCGACCCCGCGGCTGCTGCCTCGCCGCCGCGGCAGCGGCCGCCGCCGCCGCCCTGCTCGCCGCCGCCCTCGCCGCGGCCTGCTGCGCCTGCACCTGCGCTGCCATCTCCGCCGTCAGCGGCACCCCGGGGGGAGCGATCGGCGCCGAGGCGAGCGCGGCGTAGACCTCCCGCGCGGTCGGCCGCGCGGCCGGGTCGACGGCGCGGCAGGCCGCCACGACTTCGGCGACCTCGGCGGGGCACTCGCCCGGCACGCGCAGCGGGCGCATCTGCCGCATGTGCGGCCGCTCGCCCGAGACGATCTCCCAGAGCACAACGCCGAGCGAGTAGATGTCCGCCTTCTCGGAGACGCCCTGTCCCGAGAGGACCTCGGGCGCGGCCCAGTCGAAGGTGCCCTCCATCGAGACGTGCGTCGCGTCGCGCGTCAGGATCTTGGCGAGCCCGACGTCGGCGATCTTGGCGGTGCCGTCCCTGCCGAGGAGGATGTTGGCCGACTTGAGGTCGAGGTGCATGACCTTCTTGCTGTGCATGAACGCCAGCCCGCGGACGACGTCGAGCGCGACGGCGCGCCCCCGGCGGTACCAGCTGAAGACGTGCCCCGCGTCCTTGCTCAGCGCGCGCCAGAGGTCGCCGCGCGGGAGGTACTCGGTGACCAGCATGATGCGGGCGCCCCTGGCGGCCCGCCGGCCGCGCTGGTTGTGGTGGTGCGGGTGGTGCGGCGGCAGGTGGGGGTGCGAGGCCTGGGAGGCCGCGACGGAGGCGGCCTCCTCGTCCGAGTCGTCGTCGTCGTCGGAGTCGTCCGGGTCGAGGTCGAGGCTGTCTCCGCTCGGGTTGTCCCCGCCGCCGGGGCTGCCGGCCTCGCCGCCGCCGCCGCCGTCCCCCTTGGCGCCCCCTGCCGCCGCTGCCGCCGCTGCCGCCGCGAGGCCCCTTTTCCCGCTCCCCCTGTCTGCGAGGGGGGGCTCGGGCTCCAGCGACGCGCCCAGGAACTGCACGACGTTGGTGTGCCGCAGCGCTTGCAGGATCGCGACCTCGTTCGCGAAGCGCGCCAGCTCCTTGGGCGAGTGGCCCGCGACGAGCTTGACCGCCACGTCGGTCGAGCCCTGCAGCCTGCCCTTGTAGACCGCGCCGAAGCCGCCGCAGCCCAGCTGCCACCGGTTGCCCGCGGCATCGAGGCAGATCTCGACGTCCTCCGGGCGCATCTCCCAGCCGGGGCGCGGGGCTCCCGGGGGCGGGGGCCAGACGGCGTAGAGCTGCGGCGGGGCTCCCGAGGCGCCGTCCCTGCCGTCCCTGCCGGTCCCGTCGCCGTCGAGCGTCGAGTCGGCCTCTGCAAAGAGGGCGGCGTTGCCATTGACGCCGCCCTCGACCTTGGCCGCCTCGGCTGCGGCCGCGGCAGCCCTCGCGGCGCGACGCGCCCTGCGCCTCCTGCGGCGGCGCTGCCTCCTCCGGTGGGCCCTGCGCGCGACGCCGCCGAAGCCGAGCCCGGCGAGGAGCCGGGCGAGGAGGCCGCGGGGCCTGCTGCTGCCGGTGCCGCCGCCTTTGGCCCCACCGGTGCCGCCGCCGCCAGGGCCCCCGCCGCCGCCGCCCTTGGACGCCGCAGAATCCCCGGAGCCCTTGATATTGGCCGTGCCGTTGATCGGAGCAGCAGAGCCGCGCTCGACGTCGTCGTCGTCGTCGTCGTCGTCAAAGAGATCATCTTCGTCGTCGTCGTCGTCGTCGTCGTCGTCATCGTCGTCGTTCCCGCTCCCGTCCTCGCCGTCGCCGTTACTGCTCCCGTTCTTGCTCCCGCCGAGCCTCCTGCGTCGGGCGTAGAGCCCAAAGGCCGCGGCAGCGGCTGCCAGCGCCAAGAGGCCCGCGGCTCCGCCGGCGACCCCGCCGACGATGACGGAGGAGCGGTCGGTGGCCGGGTCGGCCGACGCGCCGCCTCCGCCGCCGCCGCCGCTGCTGTTCCCGCCGCTCGTCGGCAGCGGCGGCCTGGGAGGCGGGGGCAGGGCGCCGTTCGCGTTGCCGTTGGTGCTGTTGCCGTTGATGGACGATTGGATCGTGTTGACAGCGGCGGAGATCGCCGCGCCCGTCGCGGCGAACGCCGTCGAGGCGATCGCGTTCGGGTTCGGGTCGGAGTTCGAGCCCGGCGACGACGACTGCGCCGCGGAGGCGTTGAGCGAGGCCGGGAGCGAGACCGCGTCGGCGGCGAACGCCACGGGCGCAAGCCCGGGCGCCGCGGCCCTCCGCAGCGGGGCCACCCCGCCCTTGACGGGGTCGGGGATCGCGGACGCCTCGGGCCGCGAAGCCGGCCAGAGCACGCCGTCGAGCGTGTGCACCCAGCCGGCGCAGATCTCGAACGAGCTCAGGATGCTGACGCGCTGGCCCAGCTTGTCGATCACCTGGATCTTGCCCCCGAGCGTGAAGTTGTCCGGGATCGAGAACTTGAGGTCGAAGTCCGCGAGCCCGGTGACGAGCGAGAGCTGCGTCTTGGCCCTCCCCCGCCGCCCGAGGGCCAGCGCGCTCGAGGACTCGGGCAGCAGGTTGTAGAGCAGGTACGAGGCCTGCTTCTCCTTCGGCAGGCCCTTGGAAAACTGCTCAAAGATCCTCCGCTCGATCGGGTTGGAGTCGCTGCCCAGGAACTTGCCGTCGACCGTGACGAAGGCCGTGAAGGGCGTCACGCCCAGCTCCGAGGGGAACTGCCCCGCAAGCGTCGACGAGGCGGCCGAGACAGCCTTCCTGAGAGGGGAGCCCTGCTTGGCGGGGAATAGCTCGTCGAGCTTCGAGACGCAGCTCGAGAGGTTTTCCCCTCCTTCCGCGGCGAATGCACGGGTGGGGAGCTGGTGATTGGATTTGGAATTGGCATTGGCATTTTGGGTGGGAGGGCGTGAGAGAAAAGGGAGAGGAAAGAGCGAGCCAGGGGAAAAAAGAGGGAGTTCGGAGCAGCTTCCTGTGACGCCGCTCGCTCGTTGCGTTGCTAGCCTTGCATCGACTTTCGAGCCCCAAGCCCCTCGACCTTGCCCCCCTCTCGCTCAAAACCCGCCGCGGATGCAGAGAGAGGATGCAACTGGCGGGATCCGCGCAGGCAGGACGCGAATTTGACGTGCGGCTGCGAGAAGCGAAGGAGGGACAAGCACCTGCCGTCGATGCGAGAGGCATCAAAGACCCTTCGACCTCTCGATGCGAGGGGCCCGAAACCAAGCAGCGTCCCGCATTTGCCGTCGTCGTCGAAAACAGCCTGGTGTCTGCATTCAGCGCAGCGCACTGGCGCTTCGACAGGCGCTCCGATCGCCGATTCAATGGGTCCATCCAATAGAAGTCTCAAAGCTACCAAACTATGTAGGAGGGCGAAGGAAGCAGCAGCATGCGCGCAGGGGGGAAAGCGCGACGGAGGCCGAGAAAGAAGAAAAAAAGAGGTAGAAAGCCGCGGCCTTGCTTGTCTCTTTCCGCTTGGTTCGTTCGCTCTCATCCTCCGCAAGCTGGCCTCAAGAAACCGCGATTCTGCTGCGCCGTCGAGGAGGACAGGTACTTTTCCTCGACGTGACAGCGAGAAAGAGAGGTCCTTGGTGTCGGCAGAGGGGAAGAGAGCCTTCGAGAAAAAGAGGAAGGCATTGTTCAATTTATCGGTGTCGCCGGCATTGTCTTGCTCTTTTTCGTTCGTCTTCCTCTCTGTCGTTCGTCTTGCTCTTTGTCGTTCGTCTTGCTCATCTCGTACCTGCGACAGCGCCACCGCGACTAACAAGGCCAGGGCCAGCAGCAGCGTGGCTCGTGGCCGAGGCGGCCGCCGAGGCGGCCGCCGTCCAGGCGACATGGAGGCGCCTGGAGAGGGACACAGAGAAAGAGAGAAGGAGAAGCAGCAGCGCTCGCTCGCTCTCTCTCTTTGAAGAAAATTTTGTGAGCAGCACTGTTTGGTTTGGCCGATGCAGTGAAAAAAAAGGGAGGCGTCCGCTCTCTCTCTCTCTCTTCCAGTCTCTTCGAATGTCAAAATCTCCCGTCACGGCGGGAGCAGACTCAGGCTGGAACGTCGTCGGCCGCCGCGGGCGAGCGGCGGCGGCGCGAGGTGAGGAGAAAAGAAAGAAAAAGAAAGATGGGCAAATCAATCTAGCCAAAGAAGAGAGAGTGCCTTCCTCCTCGAGAGAACCTCAACACATCTTGTTCTTCCCCCGAAATTCCAACCAAATCATAAAAACAAAATCGAGCTGCAGCTAGCAATGGCGCAACCAACACTTTCAAGAAGAAGATCGAGAGAGAAGGAAAGGAGGAGCAGGAGCAAGCCGAGGGAGAACGGGAACGGGAACGAGAACGGGAACGGGAACGGGAACGAGAACGGGAACGGGAACGGGACGCGCCCCGCCCCTCGCGCCCCTCGTCGTCGCGGGTCCCTCCCCCGCGCCCGCGCTCGCAGGTCATCGCCGACCTCGTCTCCTCCGTCCGCGACTGCGAGCGCGAGGTCTTCGGGTCGAGGGCGTGGAGGTCGCTGATGGCGAGGCTGGACGAGAGCGAGGAGGACTTCCTCGCCGAGGAGGAGGAGGCGGAGGCGGAGGCCGAGGGTCAAGGACGCTCCGGAGCAGTCGACGACGGCGGCGGCGAGAATGACGCTGCTGGTGGTGGTGGCGGTGGTGGTGCTCCTCCTTCTTCCCCGGCAGCAGCTTTCTCGTTCCGAAACGTCTCCAGGCTCACCGTGCTGGGCCTGGGCTCGCTCGAAGGGTCGAGGACTTCGAGGCTGCAGGCGGCGCTCGCCCTGCTGCTCGCCCGGGTGAGGTTCCCCAGAGTCGTTCTTCTCTCGCCAAAGAAGGGAGCCGAGGAAGGGAGCGAAGGCGGGGAAGAAGAGAAAGATCGGAACCGCTGCTCCCTCTTCGCCGCCGACCCCGTCTTTACGGTGGCCGACAGGGACGCTCTGGAGGAGCTGGGATTTTCCGTCGTGGCACCGGAAGAGGCCGTGTAAGCCGGAAGAGCGCGGAGGAGAAAGAGTAACGAAGAAGGAGAAGAAGAAGAAGAAAAAGAAGAAGGATCAAACGACGGCCTTTCGTTCTTCTACCTGCCACACTGCTACCCTCCAGTCGCAGAGGAGGTCCTCGAGGCCCACTGGAATCAAGATGATATCAGAAAGGTAGCGATCCTGGGGAACTCGCTGTCTTCGGTGGCGGAGAAGATGAGAAAGAGCTCTTCGGTGACGGCAACGACGACGACAACGGCGGCGGCGGCGACGACGACGGCGGCGATGACGACGACGATGACGCCGCGGTGTCTCGCCGCCGGCTCGAAATCGAGAGCTCGCGCCGCGGCCTCCTCCGCCACCATCGAGGCCTCCGTCGTCGGTCCCGACCTCGACGCCGCCTCCGCCAGGAGCGGACTGGGCGCGGCGTTCAACGACATGGCCCTGCACCTCTTCCCGCGATGGACCAAAGAGTATGCTGAGATTTAACATTATAACGTTCCTCATCTTCTTCTCCTCCTTCTTCTTCACCATGTTCCCTTCCCCCCCCTGTAGAAAAAATTACACTCGTCGCTCTCAACTTGCGCTACCTCTCAAAATCACAAGTCACCCCTCGGTCGCCTTGAGCCTCTCGACGAGCGCCTCGACGCACTCGCCGTCGGCGAAGTCGTGCGGCGCCCCGTAGAGCGAGCGGCCCGGGGCTATCCTCCCGCTCCTAGCGCCGCCAATGACGCGGAAGCGGACGCGGGGGGGTGGTCGTTCTTCGTAGGGAGGGAGCGTTGTCGTTTGCTGCTGCTGCTGCTGCTGCTGCTGCTCTGCTGCCCCCCTTTCGCTGGCTTCGTCATCCTCGGAATCATCCTCTTCTTCATCGTCGTCGTCGTCGCTGGAAGAGGGGAGGCTCAGCTCGGCGTCCGAGGTGTGTTCGTCGTCGCCGCTTTCGACCTCCTCTTCCTCCTGTCGCCGCCGCTCTTCGCCGCCGCTGCGTTCCTCGCCTCTTCTCTCCGGGAAGACGTGCTCCCACGCCGAGAACAGCAGTGGGGAAGTCGTCCCTCCCGGAACGGCCAGGTCCACGAGCCTCACCTTGCCGCTTGCGTGCACGTAGAGGTCCGCGACGAGCCTCGAGGAAGCAAGAATAGAAGAGGGAGGAGGCGCGGAGGAGGCGCTCGACGCCGGCCGCGCAACACGGAGCGCCGGGGCGAGCTCCCTCCGCACGAACCTCGCCACGCTCTCAAGAACGCCCCTCCTGTCCCCGGCGAGCCCCTCGAAATGCTGCGTGATGTCCCTCTGGCAGAGCGCGACGAGGGAGCAGCCGACTTCGAAAAAGGCGCGGAACTCAGCGCCGGGTCGGAGCGGGTGCCACTTCCGGAGCGCGAGCGTCGGCGCCGAGACGTTTTGCAGGAGCTCGGTCGAGGGATTCGGGTCCCCGCCGTCGCCCTTTGCGATGACCTCGGCGACCCGGGAGAGCTCCTCGAGGTCATGGGATATCCGGTCGGAGGACTTGAGCAGGAGGAGCACCTGTTTCACGAGAAGGAGAAAAGAGAGGTGGGGTGAGTTTGCTTTGCTTCTTCTTCTCCTGATAT
>Ga0114918_10002274_pt1 | contig 17228 bp, 16 predicted proteins | sample LantaG_FD_87015 | JGI IMG/M metagenome (GOLD analysis project Ga0114918, IMG submission 87015) | Deep subsurface microbial communities from Baltic Sea to uncover new lineages of life (NeLLi) - Landsort_02402 metaG | ecosystem: Environmental > Aquatic > Marine > Oceanic > Sediment | place... | reverse complement strand
TAATCTGGGACGATATTCCGCTGTTTCCGGGCGTGCTCGAATACGCCGGAGAGGGAATCCTGCCCGGAGCGATCGAGCGAAACAAGGAATCGTGCGGCGACCGTATCGTGACCGACGATGCCCTGCCGCAGGAGATGGTCGATATGTGCTACGATGCACAGACCTCCGGCGGCCTTTTGATTGCGATAGCAGAAAGTGATGCCGAAGTTTTCCTGAAAGCCCTACATAAGAATGGAATCTTTGCCGCCGCGATTGTCGGCAGAGTTCCTTCAAAAGGTTCGGGACTCGTTCACATCGAGACCAGCGGCAAACGTAAAATACCTTCACCAGGTTTAGCCGGCACACCTGCGATGCCGGTCGACGAAGGACGAATAAGGAGCAATAAGCAAACGGATAGTGAAGAGGTCGCCTGTTGTGCGGACGCTGCAACTTCATCTGCGAGTCCCGCCGATGGTTCCGATATCGCCCAAATCAAGGCCAAGTTCAATGATTTTCTCGGTGTGGCAAGCTCACCTCACGGCCTGGACGCCTACATCAAGCAGGCGATGGCCACTGTGCTGTCGGTCACGACGCGCTGCGGGCCATGCCTGAAAATGCACCTGAAAAATGCAAAAGAAAAGGGCTTCACCCAGGACGAAATAGACGAGGCCGCATGGATGGGTATCAGCTTCGCCGGCTCGCCGGCCATGGTCTTTTACGAACAACAGAAAAACTCCTGACAGACAACTCATGTGAGATATAATAAAACCTCTGATTAATGGAGAAATAAGAAGCTGTCTACAGATATGTATTAGGGAAATCCGTATGGGAAAATACTCGGAGCCAATCTGGGAATGGTAAGTCGTAGGCTCAGCATTTCATTGTTGATCTTGGTCAGTATCGTGACTTTATTGTTCGGTCTTTGGCCTTTGAACTTTTGTTCAGAAAATCAGGTTCGCTGGCTGTCCCAGCAGGATGGCATTCAATTCTATAAGCAGGGTCTTTCAACTCGAAGAGCAAGCGGCGGTGTCATTTACAGCGATTCACCTGTCAATGTCCGAATGAGAGCGCAAATGTTTGTACCCACCACGATCGAAATTTTTGTCGAACCGCACGAGGGAAAAGGTGGTGGTTTGGCGCATATCGTATCCTTCCATGATGGTTATCCTCGCTCGCCGTTGGTCATTGGCCAATGGAAAACCGAACTGGTTATACGGAGCAGAGACAACCAGAATGATGCTCGCGATACTTATCGTGAAATCGATCTCAATGACGGGCTGAACACAAATGGAAAAAAGCTGATCACAATAGTCTCCGGACCCGAGGAAATTGAGATTTACGTCAACGGAGATCTGGCCCGGTCGTACGAAATTCGGTCACTGATAGGAGTGGATCATTTCTGTGGCTACCTTAATCTGGGGAATTCCTCAATCGGGCATAATGCCTGGATTGGGAACCTGTATGGTTTGGCCTTATATGACACGCTGTTAACGTTTGAACAAATCCGAGAACACTACGAATTCTGGGCCAACAGGTCGGCGGACAAACTCGCTGCTATTGAGTCTGAGCCAATGATTTTGTACACTTTTACAGAGCGAAAAGGCGCCTCGGTGCACAACCAAATGGACAATACAAACCACCTGACCATTCCTTCGACATTCAAGTCCCTCAGAAGGGAGATTGTACTGCGGTTCTGGCGAGACATCTACTGGGATGAAGGGACCATAAAGGACATCCTCGTCAATATTCTCGGTTTCGTTCCCTTTGCCTTGTGTATGCTAATGTATCTGAGCGGAAATAGGAACATGTCCCCCAGGCAGGCCGCCTTTCTGACAGTACTGGCTGTTGCGATCCTGAGCCTCATCATCGAAACCGTCCAGATGGGCCTGCCGACGCGGACGCCATCGTCACTCGATCTTTTATGCAATACAGCAGGCGCTGCACTGGGAATTATAATTTTCAGGATAATACCTTTGCGAAAATAAACCCGAAAAACTAAGAAGAAGGGCTTCATACAGGATGAAATCGACGAAGCCGCCTGGATGGGTATCAGCTTTGGCGGCTCGCCGGCCATGGTCTTCTATGAACATAATAAGGAGAAATAACTATGTCAGAAATTGAAAAAAGAATAGAATCGCTTGAAAGAATAAACCGCCGATGGCGATATATGACAGGATTATTCGCAGTCTTACTGCTTATATCATTGACTGTCGGCGCAGCACTTCCCGATTCGATACCGGAAGTGCTTAAGGCCAGGCGGATCGAGGTCCTTGCCCCTGATGGAAAACCGGTTATAGTACTTAGCGCTGACGCTAACAGATCGGCAATAGGACTTGTTGCTCAAGGCCCGGACCATAAGCGAGGGATTTCACTGATGGCTTATAGAGAAGGTGTTGAGCTTGTGTTAATGAAACACGCTGAAGCACCACTGTTTTTAGCGAGGGTTAATGACAGCGGCTCGACTGTATTAATTTCTGACGGTCGCGAGCCAAGTCAAAAGCCAGGAAGTATTATCTTAAGAAGCACTTCTCCGTCCGAGGACAGTCCGGGTGGAACAATGATTAATTTGATGAAGGGACCGCGGAAGGCGGATATTCATGCCGGCCTTTTAATGCTGGAAGATGGGAGCGGCACATCTTTATTATTAGGTGGGGACAAAGGCAAATCGGTGAATATTCGCGTTAACCAGGATGACGGCAAGGTCGGCTTCTTTGGTGAAAACGACAAAGTTATTGGGACTATGCCGTAACAGTTGTTCGGATAAAGCGAACGTCAAGATCAAGCTCCAGCACGTTGCAGTTATTAAGGATCAACTTCATCGTATGTTTTGGGAGCATAGAAATTCGGATCAGGTGCTACATAAAAATGTTCTGGATCTGATAACATTTCTGACCACGCCTGGCCTGTTGCAGAATCTAAAATGAAAGCGTAACCGTCATTTGCTTCGATCTTGAACCGTCCGTATACAACCGGCGGCACATAATCTACAGCTCCAACTAAAAATAGAATCATCGCTACCACAAAGCCGCCAATAAGAGCACTTTTCATATCTATTGAGCGAACCATAACAAAATCTCCCTTCTTAAAAATACTTAATCAAAATAAACTTTCCAGCACATATTTTCAGTAAGAATTGAAGCTCTCTTATATAAGAGGCACTCCATCTGAAAAACGTTACAATTTTTCTCACTTTCTTCAGTATATTTTATTTCATAAATCCTTGCCGCACCTTCACTTTCATGTAGAATCCCCTTTTTCGGGTATTTCTGTGCCGGGATTTTGTTCATTAATCCGACCGATATCAGCCGACTTTCTTACGCATTTGATTCATTCCTTGCCTTTCAGTGTATACCAGCGACCGGTTATTCCCGGCTAATCACGATCTGCCGTGTTCCGGTTACCTTTTCGCCGGTGTTGAGGCATATTCTTATGATTCCAACCGGGCTGTCTGCAGGCAGAATATCTCGAAAATAAGCCTGAGCCCACGCAGCAAGCAGTTGAATCCCGTCAAACCAGGCAGGTCTCTGATTTGCAGAAGACCGATACATCCGGAAAGATCACCCTGCGTATCTTGTATACCGGCCTGCAGAATACGGATCGTGCAAAGGACTTCGTGAATTTTCTCAAAAAGCATTTCCAGCAGGTAGAAACCACGGATTACAATACCTTTACGGGAAGTCATGCCGCCGATTTTGATGTAGCTATTATCAACCAAGACAGCGCAGACACCAGATCGCCACGACTAAGGATTAACCGTCAATACGCACGTGCTACTGTTACTGTGGGAGTTCCGGGCGCGTTCTTATACAGCAACCTTTCCCTCAAAACCGGATACTTGTGAAACTGCATGGGAAGTATTACAGAGACGATTTCAAATTCATCTATCGAGATCAATCGTTCCTCATCGACAACGAGCTTAAATCGCTGGGCCTCAATTCCAATCGCGAAACAGAAACCCTCGAACGGCTGATTTCTCTTTTAGAAGATGAAAAGCACGCCGATACCGCCTGGCTTTTGCTGGCTCGTTACACAAATCAATCATTCGAGAGCCCAGAGCAATGGCAGTCGTGGTTTGAGAATAATAAGGAAAGTATATTTTTCAGCGATGTCGGTGGCTACGCATTTCTTGTTGTTCCGGAAGGATACATAGACGAGAAATAGCCGGCATGTCGACCAGCTATAAAAAAGCCGTGCATATACACGGCTTTGTCATAATGCTATATGTTTAAAGAACAGCCGCTAATTATCGAACGGCAGCTTGACGCCTCCCGTTTTGGTTCTAATAACATCCGGTTTCATTCCAACGCCGAGATCTCTCTTTTGCTTTTGTATACGGCAAACGGAACCTACTTTAACTTTTGATACATCGCCTTCAACCAACTTGGCCATTGACATGGTGTGTGCGACCTTCTGAATTTCGAGTGTAGCGACATGGCTTTCGATACTTCCGAGCGATTCTCCGGTATCGTTATCGAAGATTTCCTTGCCCATCGTAAAAACATCGAGCATCATGCCGTCTTTCATTCTCTGGCCGCCCTGGTTCAGGATTAACTGGCCATCCTCCTGTACCGCAGCGACGGTGATAGGATACACACGGTCGATAACCGCTGCAATTACATCGTTGGCCACGAGCGAGATAAAAGCGTCACGTACCTGTGCCGGGTCCCATTCGAGAGGATTCTGCTCGTCGGCAAGCCTTCTGACCTGTTCGTCCTCAAGATATTTTTGCGCAGCCGACGCCAGGACTACCTGCTTTGTGGAGCTGTCGACAAGCCGATAATCGAAATTGAATCGTGCTTTGAATTTTCTCGCCGTATAATTGGCGGCTCTCAGATACCTTTCGATTTTCTCGATTTGGGCCTGAGTAATAGTCCCTACGAGCAAATAATCGGCGCCAAGAGTTTCAGCGAGCTTTGCCTGTTCTCCAAGAGGGGCATCGAAGGAAAAGAGCATCTCTTTTTCCCTCGTAAAGTCAACAATGCTTTCACGGTCAAGGACGGCGAATTTGTTAGTCTGGGTTAGTCCGGCCACAAGTCGCTGGGAGAACAGCGACGAAAGCGTTTCGCCGGATATTATCTGGTTCAGAAAAACGTAACTATCCTGCTGTGTTTTTGCGGGCATCAAGGCAATCTTGACCCGCCCGGTCCGGCCCCGTGCTCCATAGTCGTAAACGGAGACCTGCAGCGTGACTTCATAGGTGTCCTGATCGATTTGCTTTTCATCGAGAACTTTGTAGCTTCTTACGAGGCCGCCGATTTCAGTTGTGTAGACCGTGCCGTCCGTGGCAACATCTACAGAATCGAATTCGATTCTCCTTCGGCCGGGCCCATCGTCACCTACTCCCACACCTGAGCTGCGGAAGCCGAATTCGTAGTTGCTGGAATCGACTCTAACACCTCTTACCTGCTCGACTGCTCTATACAGTGCGTTCTTCACGGCTTCGTCCCTGTTGCGGCCACGGCCGATGACTTCCCGGACAACTGCGTTGTTTGGATCAGTCTTCAAAAGAGGGGCCGATGCGCTGCGTTTGCCGGCGGTGTTGCCGGCCGGATTCTGTTCGGCTCCCGGCGCATTACCGGCGGTCACAACTGCCGCAGTAAACAGGCAGAGCGCAATAATGATCGTTATTTTTTTCATTTTTCCACCCTTTGAAAAAACTTTCCATTAGACTCTATTGCCAGGAAACAGATCTACTGCTGCCTCTTTTACCAATAAGAGTTTCATCCTGCCAAAATCTGAGTCCGCTCTTAACATCGCTCAGCTTCAGTTGAAAATAATATTCAACCTGTTGTGTTTTTCGGTCATAGCTGATAATCCTCTGAAAGATTTTGCCGGAGATGGTTAGTTCAGGCGCGATGAGTGTTTGCCTTTTAGCCACCGTGCCGGGATCGAACTCTTCGGAATCCCTGAGCTCTCTCGTCTCATGGAGCAACGCGTCGGAACCGCTGCCGATAGCGGATGTCATAACCGCCTGCCCGCTGTTCAATATCTCGGTCTCGATTTTTACCATTAGCTGGTCGGTGTCGATTCTCTGCGTCGTATCGTTGATGATTCTGCCGGTAGCCACTACATACCTGTCACCTTCCGGCTTTTTAAGGGCTCCGGAACCAAGCATTGACTGAACCATTTTACTCGCGGCCATATCGAAATCTCTGTAGTCCAGAGCCATGACAGACTTTCCCTCGTCATTCGCGGTATCGATCATTGTTGTTTCCTGGGCACATCCTGCCACTACAATACATACCATCGTTATTAGATATAATACTTTCGCTTTCATAATTTACTCCCACTTTCTCGTATCCATTCTGAAATTTACGGCTTGCGGTCTCGGCGCAACGGCCTTAATGGTAAATGGTGATTTCCCCATTGCCGATTTCGGCAGCCACACACTTGTTTTCGTTTCAATCTGAAGTCCGTCTGCATCCAGCCATTCGACTCTGTATCTGAAGCGTTTGGTCTTATACGACTTGTTGTTTCCGTTGACATAAAGCTCAAGAAAACCGGAATCGCTCATTCTGGTAACGGCGTTGGTAACTTCAATTCCTTCGCCGATCAAGGCACTGAAAGCATGCGCGACCGGCCTGGTAACAATGTTGCTTCCAAGCGTATCACTTGCGACTCCTTCTCTAACATGGATTTTTGAGTCATTTTGCTTCTGACAGCCGTAACTGAAGACTATCAACCCAATCAATACGAACTCTAACTTTTTCATGGCAATTCTCCATCAACATTTAAATTAGTCATCTAATATGTTATCAGGTCAAGAACCTGCCTTGTCTGCTTCCGTGGTATTCTAACATAGACAAACGCATTTTTGCAAGCGGGGATTTCCACCGGGAAAGATTCGCCGCCCGGGGGAGCTATCGTTATCAGCCTGTCGGGCGGCATGGGCAATCTGGCAACCTGGAAATTCTTCGGCAGAGTGGTCCAAATTCTGACATCAGCGGCGGTTGTGGCGATCGAATAGACAGTAGTTAGGAAGGAAACAATCTTCGGCGAGGAGTCATCTTTTTTATTCAGAGCATACTGTGCTACCACTTTTGCGGTAGCGGATATAATGGCCCTTGTCAGAATACCTTTAAAATCTTTGCTAAACTCCGTCTGCACGATCCGGTCCATATTCGCGACGATCTGAGTATTGTAACTTTTATCGCCGGCCTTGATCGACAAGTAGGGATAAGCCTGCTCTCTGAATACGAGTCTTGGCAGAGCAATCCCGAAATATTTTACCTCATCCGAGGCAATAAACAGGGGTATGTCGATTCGGACCTCTTCCTTAACGGGTCCCATCCCGTTTTCGAATATTACCCATACGGTATCTTTCAACTCCGCCTGGCCGTCGAGAACCTTTTCAGTAACAGCCAGGTCCTGGGCAATGTACTCGTTGTCGCGGACCATTCCATACGATTCTTTGAGGAAAGTGGCAGCTTTTGAGTGGTCGCCGATGAGATTGAAAAAAACTCCGGCAATGTAAGCCGTGAAGGGATTGACGAAATCGGGGTAGGCTTCGAACTCGTACAGGCCGGGATACCTGTCAGTTATTAACTGGTTGATTTCGGGATTATCTACATTTTTCTTAGCCTGCGATCCCTTTTTTTCCTGCTCCTTGTCTAATTCATTTTGGAGCTTCTTTATTTCCCCGGCGAATTTCTCCTTTGCCCGTCTTTGCCTGTCAAGGGCCCTGTTGAACTCTACCCGTGCCTGGTCGTTTTCACCAAGGGCCATAAAGTTCAAAGCTTTGTAAGTATTGACCATGATGCCGTCGTATTCTTCACCCAGATAAGGGATGATATTCTCGTTAACGGCAATTGCAGCAACCGAATCGGCAGTTGTATTTTGATAATCGAAGAAGTTCAGCATCTCCTCCGATTTATCAAAATAATTGTTACTTTCCCTGAGATTTTGCCTCAGCCTTTCAAGCGTGCCGAGTTGTAATGTCCATAATAAATCTTCTTTTTTGGGATTTTTGCTTTTACTGATTTTAGACTGAGCGAATTCTATGGATTTATCATAATCAGAACTATTGAAATACCCGCCAAAGGTGCCGAGTTGGCTTTTAGGTGCATTACATCCGGCGAAAACAGGAAGTAATAACACGAATAGAAAAAAGCGATTCTTAACAGGGTCTTTGTTCATAAGACCCTCCACATATTATCCATTTTGTGCCGATATAGAAGTCCCAATAAGAATGAACTATATATCTGCAATTATACTCAATACTCACAATGATTATCCTGAGCATCGTAATTTCGAGACAATATCAATACCTTTCAACGTCAACCAATGAAAGCTCATTTCTGGTAGACTAACGGAGGTTCTGGAACAAATCAAGGATAATTTGTGTTTAAAAAATATGCACATTCTCCCCCTGTCTCAAATCCAGCATTTGAAAGTACCGCTTGTTATTGTAATGGACCCGGCAAGAATCTTATGTGTTTCAATTTTTCTTTGACGTCGGTTCTGCAATCGATTATTTTCATCGAGTACAGTGGGAAACCAGATAGCATGATACGAGTTAAACACAATAATTCCGGTACTGTAGCAGTAACTGTGGCTCTGCTGATCATTATCGCACTTGTGGTTTTATCAATCGCCCGGCATTTCTGGGCCGATTCCGCAAACGAGCATTTCGACAAATTAATCTCAGTTTACATTACGGAAAAAGAGGACCTCAACCAGGATGATCGAGACAGACTGAAGGCCCAACTGCTCGAAGATGGTATATTTATTAAAATGCACAGATGGAATAAGGAAAGTTTTATCAAGGATCAACGGCTATACAATGAAATGATAATCACCCGTGACCAGCTACAGATGAGAAAAGAAGATGCCGAGACTTCGGTCATCGAAACCATGATAAATCTGTAACAAGTCCCCCACTGCGACCCTTCGAGGGAATCTTTAACAGAAAAATGGGGCCTATACCGAACCGATCGGCATAAGCCCCTAACTAACGCAAGTCTTTATATTCCTGCCATACCTGCCCTTGCAGGTCTAAACCTACCCCTGGCTAAAGCGGGTATCAGAATTTACTCTGCGGCAGCTTCTGCCTGTTGACGCAGACGGATGTCATCAATGAACATCATGCCCGAACCGCCGGGAGCATTCATATTGCCTTTGTTACCAAGGCCGACTGCAATCTTGTCAACATTGGTCAGGACTACGCCCTGATCAGCAAAAGCCTGGAGCGGAATAACCCACTCGGTCCAGTTATAAATCTGTGCCGCGGCCGGATCATCGTGAACCACCACTACCGGGGTTCCGGCACTGTTGGAGACCGCCACGTAAAGCGGCTCAGCGGCATTGCTTGCTATACCGATATCCTGGTTCGCCCACTGCGGGCCAACAGTACCGGTGAACTTTATGTTGGAGAATACGGCCTGGCACGTTAATGTAGTGTCATGGCTCGTAAGCGCTAAGCCGATGTGGACATTCGAACCCATCGGGATGATCTCTGTGCCCTGCATCGTCCACGTAGAGCCGTTGGCTGAATGGTACGCCGTAAAGTTACCGGACAAATCACGATCCACCTTCACCCAGTACGGTGTAGTTATCGCGGCGGTCGTCGTATCGAGGCTGGTCTGGCCCGTGCCGGGACGTCTCTGGAAGGACACACCCGAAGCAGGCGTTACAACCATCGTCGCGTGCGCCGAGTCAGAATTGAGCGTCTCACGAATCATCACGCCTGCTTTTGCCCAGGCGTTTGTTTCATCGACGCTCTCAACCTTTGCGACAATCGAGCCGGGGCCGGTCAGCATCTTATATGCAAAGTGGAACTCGTCGGCTTCTACTCCGTTTACTGCCCAGATATCGGTGCCGGAGCCGGTCATCGTAAAGGTGCCGGTCGGTCCTTCGGCGAAGCTGCCGACAAATGCCGGGTAGCCTCTGAACCACAGCGACAATTCCCCAACGTCTTGCTCCGTCCAGTCCCGCTGGTCTGTCAGCGTATGCTCAACCTCCGAATACTTCGAGAAGCCCTGCTTGTTGTTGTCGTATGCAATCGGCATCGACTGGTTGCCGCCGTGTACGATAGTCTCTTCGGTATAAGAAGGGGTGGTTTCGTCGCCTACCGCAGCTCCGGTACCGTTGCCGGCATAGTAATCCAGAGTACCCGGCGAGCCATAACCAAGCCCGTCGTGCCATGCGTACCATATCTGGTTCTCGCCGGCATCATAGTCCTCGAAATCATCTATAACAAAGAAATCGCCTGTCGTGAAGCTCCAGACGTCGCCGGGCCATGGACTATCGGGATTGACGTCGTTGACCTCATCGACTCGCCAGTAGTACATAGTATTCATTATAAGCTTGCCGGGATTGTAGCTCTCCTGACCGAGATTTTGTGTTCCCTTGTACTCGGGCGATGTTTTATCAGCATTGGCAACAGCGTCCGCGTCCATGCCCATGTATACCTCGTGAGAAGCAGCGATGGCTCCTGCATCCCAGCCAAGAACTACCGTCGGCTTCACGTCCACGGCACCATCTGCCGGATACGGATTACTGATTGCGCCTTCGGTTGTGAAGCTCCAAACATCACCTGTATAGGTATTAGTACCATCATTCTCATCGATCCGCCAATAGTAAGTCTTTGCAAATTTAAGTGGGCCGGGAGAATATGTCGTTACTCCCACAGAAGATCCTTTAGTGGCATTTGCTACGGTCTCAAAGTCCTCCCCGAAGTATACCGTGTGCAATTTTGCACCGTAGCCGGCCGCCCAGCTTAAGGTCATATCCACTGCAACAGATTCGGCTCCCTCGACCGGGATGGGTTTATAGGCTGTCTTAGGTGGAACCGTGAAACTCCAGACATTACCTTTGTAAACAGTCCCTTCAGCGTTAATCTCATCAATCCGCCAATAGTATGTCTCGCCGGGAACAAGGCCATCCGGAAATGGGTATCCCGGGAAGCCGATAACAAAAAACGTCAGCGTCAGGCCCTGATTACCCTGGAATAACTCGGAATCATGTGTGGCATCATTAACATCGTCAAAATTATCGCCGACGTATACATCGTGTGAGACGGCGGTAGGTCCCGCCAACCAGCCCAGGGTCGCCCATGTATTCGTATGCATGGAACCGTCAGCCGGATTGGGCTTGCCGGCTATATTGCCGGCCACAAGCACACCCGTTGCCCACAAGTTGGGAGCCTGCCAGCCGTTTCCATCCGATCCATACCAGGAAATCTGCGAGTCTCGATCACCGCCGTCGTCGTCATCGTTGATCCAGACCTCGATGCCAATTTCCTGGCCCGGCGTTGGTGCCATGCCCATGATGCTTGTCCATGGTATCTTGATTTCAAAGAGATAACCGCTATCGGTCGTGGTGACCGCATATTCTATGCCGACTAAGCTCGGTTCACCGTTGTGGTACGCTCTGGGCGTTTCCACCATAGTATTCCACCTAAAGGCGTACTGATGGTCATTTTCGTCACATGTAGCACCTTTGCTGTTGTCACCGTCGATGTAGAACTCGACACTATCATCCTGCCATGAGTCGGCTATTGATGTGTCAGCCTGCAAAGACTCATCTTTGACCTCGACCAGCACGTATATACATTCATAGCCCCAAAGGGCCCTCCAGGTACCGGAGCAATCCGCATCCGAACTTGGATCGCTTCCTGAGACAGTAACGTTTATCGACTGTTCTGATGATAACGACCATATATCATCCACGACACCATCGATTACCGGCATTGCTGAATCCGGGTTGCGGATGAGCACATCAGCTTCTTGAGCCGAGGATGTGCTAATCAGGCTCAGTACAAAAATAAGAAAAAATACATAAATCAGTTTTCTAAACATAATACGCCTCCTTCAAAGATAATGAGTGATAATAGTGTGAACTGCAACCAATTCAATTCATCCTTGCATAGGATGATTACTTGTGTTTTGCTATACCTCCTCTCCTCAGAGAGCTAAACAATGGTTAAAAATCAACAAAACCACTGTGAATAATAAAGTCCTCACCCTTAACTGGGTGTCGAACTCAGAAAAATCACTCTTAACATACTGAAAAATTAAAGAATGCTCTTGGTCATAAGGCCAGAATCCACAGATGTAAGACTATACGGCATGAGTCTCACTAAAATTCTTTGTACCAAATTACCCACTCTCTCGTCAAGAAAAATCCATATACTTTGGTTAATACACCGACTACCCAATTGAAAAAAATTATGAAAAAATGTTTTTGTTTTGAAATTCTGCCAAAAAACACCTGTTTTAATTCAGGAATATTATCTTTAGTATCTGTCGTATAAGCACTTATATTATCATAGCCATATTCTGAATTAACTTATTACCAGATTGTACAAAAATACTCCCTTAAAAAACCTTCATGAAGTCCGATATAAATCGTAATAATTGAAATTTATAAAAACTTAATTGTTATTTGCATTCACATCATAATAAAGCTATTAATTCTGTGCTGAGCGTAGAGAACTTACTTCTGAGTTTATATGTGAATTGTCCGCAATTAATATTTAATTTACATTCTAATCACGTATAATAGTAGTGTTTCCATTATTCTTTTTATTGTCGAGTTATGGGCAATGATTTTGTAAAACTAAGCGATGCTGAACTTCTCGCCCGCTATACAGCCGGTGAGGAGGCTGCGTTTCGTGAAATCGTAACTCGCTATAAAAACAGCCTTTACGCATTTCTTCGACAGTTCTTAAACCGGCATGACCTTGTTGAGGATGTTTTTCAGGAGACGTTTTTACAGTTATATACCAGCCGGAATAGCTTCGATACAAACCGACCTTTGCGTCCCTGGCTTTTTACAATAGCAGCGAATAAAGCAAAGGATGCTCTTCGCAAATGGCAACGTACATCCGCTGTTTCGATTGGCACTATGGCGGATTCGCAGGATCTGTCATTTGATGATATGCTTAATACCGTTACTTCTGACAACACATTACCTTATGAGGAACTGCAAAAGGATGAAACAGCCTCGCGTGTTGGACAGATTATAGCGAATATGCCGGAAAATCTGCGAGAAATCTTAGGTTTAGCATATTTTCAGGGATTTTCTTACAAACAAATGGCTGAGATTTTGAGTATACCTATCGGAACGGTTAAGAGTCGATTGCACACAGCCGTTGGTCGTTTTGCAAAAGAGTGGAAGGCATCAGTTGGGAGCAAAGAATTCAAATGATTCCGCTTAATAGCGAGCAGAAACAGCTTTTATTTGATTATTGTTTCGGTTTTACATCCCCCGAACAGACCATCGAATCTGAAGCATTAATCTCATCCAGCAAACGCGCTGCCGTACTTCATTCCAAAATCAAATCCACCCTTGAACCACTTAATAGCATAGAACTTCAATTCTGCCCTGATTCTCTGGCGGATCGTACCGTTTTACGGCTTAACAGCTTAGCAAATTCAAGCCAGGCCCGGCTTCAGAAATTGCTTGCCAGCGAGCAAAACAGGAAATTTACTTCCAAAGACTGGCTTCTGGCAGGTTTTGGTCGAAAATTAGCCACCGCAGCGGTTCTTATGATTGTTGGAAGTCTGCTGATCACATCATTCAGAGCCGTATCCGGCTATGCCCGCCATCATTCTTTGCGTCAGCAATGCCAGATGCAGCAGAGCAGCATCTTCCAGGGCTTGAACAATTATATTTCCGACCATGATGGCCAATCCCCTGCCGTCGCAACTTCAGCAGGCGATCCATGGTGGAAGGTGGGCGATCAGGGCGACGAGAACCATTCCAATACCCGACGTGTCTATCTTTTGGTAAAAAAAGGTTATGTAAAACCAACCGATTTTGTTTGTCCCGCGTGTGAACACGGCGAAAACCTCCAAATGACTCCCTCACAATTAAGTAAATTCAAGGATTTCCCCAGCAGAAGATATATAACATACAGTTTCCAGATTAGTTGCCGCCATACAAGTAACGGCAAACTGCTTTGCAGAAACGTCATAATGTCAGACTGGAACCCGGTTTTTGAAGAATTACCTGATGACTTCTCAAAGCAAGTTAACGTTCGACTTAACAAGAAGTTGTTAACCCTTAACAGCAACAATCACAACCGTCGCGGACAGAACGTTTTATTTGGCGACGGCCGGGTAGAGTTTCTAAAAACACGTTTCATCGGAACCGATGATATTTTCACTCTACAGGACACCGACGTCTATCAAGGCAGTGAATCACCTTCCTGCGAGACCGACTTCTTCCTTGCCCCATAAAATCCGCATGAGGCAAAATCCCACTTTGCCTGTTATATGCTCAGGGAAAATGCTCCGGATTTAGAATTATAGCCCGCTTTTCAGCAAATATCTGTTCACACACAGTTCATTGTGTTGGCTCGTGCGTTCTTTAGCTCAGGAGGCCGTAGTCTGCTAATGTCTTTTCGAGAACAACTTTTTTGTCCTCTTCGAGCGGCGTCATAGGCAGTCGCAATTCTTCCGAAGCCATATTCAGAATCGCCATAGCAGCCTTGATCGGTATTGGATTCGTGGCCAAAGTAAGCATCCCCTTGCTCAGTGCGAAAAGCTTTTTGTGCCATTTAAGGGCTGAGACAAAATCCCCTTCCAGGATTAAATCGGTCATCGCCTTGACGTCTGTCGGCACAATGTTCGCCACTACACTGATTACGCCCTTACCACCGATCGAGGCTAACGGCAAAGTAAGAGAATCATCACCCGAGATAATGGTTATGTCGCATCGAGTAGCAATTTCACTGGCCTGGTCCATACTACCGGTCGCCTCTTTTATAGCAACGATATTTTCGAGTTCAGACAACCTCGCGATTGTCTCCGGTGTCATGCCGGCTCCGCAACGGCCAGGTATATTGTATAACACGACTGGCAGGTCAACATTTTCAGCTATCGCCTTAAAATGCTGATAAAAGCCTTCCTGCATGGGCTTATTGTAATATGGCCCGACCTGCAGCGTTGCATCGGCCCCCACTTTTTTTGCATATGCAGTAAGCTCAATCGCCTCGGCTGTGCTGTTTGCACCTGCCCCTGCGATTACAGGGACTTGTCCGCCCACAGCCTTAACCACTCTTTCGATGACCTTTTTATGCTCTTCGTAACTTAAGGTCGGCGATTCACCGGTCGTCCCAACCGGCACTATACCATCTATGCCGCCCTCCAATTGGAAATCGATCAACTCATCGAGGGTTTTAAAATCTATCTCACCATCCTGAAAAGGCGTAACCAACGCTACCATTGCCCCTGTAAACATTCCAAATCTCCTAATTTCGTAAAAACTTCATAGCCCACAGTTTATAGTCTCTGTGCCATGAACTGGCAATTACGAACTGAATTTATCTATCAATTTTATCATTTCGGCGGTTGCCTGCCCGATTCCGACGAGGACAGCTCGTGCTAAGATACTATGGCCGATATTGAACTCGCAAAGGTCTTTTATGCATGCCATGCCGGCAATATTTCGGTATGTCAGACCGTGGCCTGCGTGGACTATGAGCTTATTGTCTATCGCGAGTTCTTTGCCGGCTTCCAAATCGGCGAGTTTTTTATTAACCGCTCTTTGGCCCCGGGCGTTCGCGTACATGCCGGTATGCAGTTCGACGGCATCGCAGCCGGTCTGGGCCGAGGCGATAATTTGTTCTTTGTCCGGTGCGATAAAAGTGCTCACCAAAATACGTTTTTTGTGCATTCTTTTGACAACGCCGGCAAGGCGTTTCTTTTGCCGAACGCAATCCAGGCCGCCTTCGGTTGTAAGCTCGGCCCTTTTTTCCGGGACCAATGTTACCTGGTCAGGCCTTATTTCCTCGGCGATTTTGACTATTGGCTCGGCCATGCACATTTCCAGATTCAGCTTGCAGGCAACGGTCTCTTTCAGCAGCCGAACATCCCGGTCGCAGATATGTCGCCTGTCCTGGCGCAGGTGAACGGTTATTCCATTTGCACCAGCTAATTCGCACTGGGCCGCCGCCCAGACCGGGTCCGGCTCATCAGTCAGCCGAGCCTGCCTGATAGTTGCTACATGGTCTATATTTACATTTAGTACAGCCATTTTCTTGCCCTCGAATTTTTCGCTGGATTATATCACTGTGCAGTTTCAACACAAGCAAATTTAATCCACATCTGTTAAACCATAGTTTCCGCGATTTTTCACTAATCGTAACAGCCAGCCTCAGTGTTCCGATCAAATACGAAGCATCGGAGCGATCATTTTAATCCGTTGTTTAATTGATCCTGTATTTGTGCTATATTTATACTGCTTATACAGGATAATAGAAACAATACGAAGGCAAAGATCAGCAATTATTGATTCACGGTAGCAATCTATGAAAGTAAAATTAAATTGGGCCACTCGGATCACGATCTTCCGGATACTATTGATCATCCCATTTGTCAGTTTTATGCTCAAGATCAATGATCCGGCTCTAAGCGATACCGCCCGGAATGTAATGCGGTATGTGTCGATTCTCCTGTTTCTGGTAATGGCGGTTAGTGACGGCGTTGACGGCTATCTGGCTCGCAGGAAAAATCAGATTACGAAACTCGGTGCGTTTCTTGACCCGATTGCAGACAAACTGCTTATCACCTGTGCGTGCCTTCTCTTAGCCACGCAACGAGGTCATGTTGAGAATTTTATGCTGCCACCAACGGTTGTCGTACTGATCATCGGCAAAGACCTATTTTTGCTGATCGGTTTTGTAATTGTCTATTTAATCACGTCAAAAATCCACATCGCCCCTGTGTTCGTCGGCAAACTCGCCACCACTTTGCAATTGTCGATGGTAGCGGGAATTCTGATTGGTCCTGAGGTTTCCAGCATACTGCCGGGCTGGATTTGGTTCTTGCGGTTTCTCTGGTGGTCGGCCGCGGGGACCGCTATTTTAGTAACGCTTATTTACATACGCGACGGAAGTCGTTATATTGGAGCATATGAGCAGAACCTTGCGAACAAAAATGAGATTTCAGAGTAACAAATAAGAAACATGGTCGAAAACAAATCCAAGATATAACGGTAGTTGTTTTTAATTATTGCTTTGAATCTTCGTTTTAATCTCTTCACTGGGGATATATAGGTGACGATACAATTTAGCGAAATACCGGAAGTTCTGGAGGAGCTTCGCCAAGGCAACATGATTGTGCTTGTCGATGCCGAAGACCGTGAGAATGAAGGCGACCTGGTATGCGCCGCCGAGAAGGTAACGCCCCAGATTATCAACTTCATGGCCAGGTTCGGCCGGGGTCTTATTTGTCTGCCGCTTCTGCCCGAGAAATGTGATACACTTGGCCTGTATCCACAGACGGTCGATAATACGGCACGCT
>Ga0114918_10002273_pt1 | contig 17233 bp, 5 predicted proteins | sample LantaG_FD_87015 | JGI IMG/M metagenome (GOLD analysis project Ga0114918, IMG submission 87015) | Deep subsurface microbial communities from Baltic Sea to uncover new lineages of life (NeLLi) - Landsort_02402 metaG | ecosystem: Environmental > Aquatic > Marine > Oceanic > Sediment | place: Baltic... | reverse complement strand
CAGATTCCGTTGGCACGCGAAAATACTTTTGGCACCGGAGGTGGAACAACTGTGCCAACACAGTGGACAAATCCGTTGATCGAACGCTTCTCTAATTTTTATGAAGCGACTGGAAGCCTATGTCCATATCGTTCCGTCAAGTTCAAAACCACTCATTCCGCCGTGGCTGCGAGTGCAAGATCAAACTATCTTCTTGAGAATGCAGAAGAGGGCGAGGCGGTGGACCGTCCCATTGTCGACGACATGATTACCGGTGCCCGCAACTTCGGCGAACATGTACGGATGGGTCTAAATGGATTTTATCCGCTTGGTGATCTTCCCTATCGACAGACGTTGGAAAGGCTTGGCGACCGCGGTGCTGAACTAACTGGTGAACAGTTGGCTGGAAACATTTCCTATATAGGCGGCATGAATAGTCAACTTCGGCGTTTTCTTGAGCGGGTTGTTGCCATGCAACAGGCAATTCCCTCTTTTTCCGACGATGTCGACAACAGAATTGTTGATGCGATGCTATACGATCGCAGACAGCAACAGGGAATTATGACGTTCAACGGGCGTCCGTGGTACGACTTCACCTTTGCCAGCCCCGACGATGTAATCTTGCGGCTGCGGAAAATTCGACCAAGGGTTCCGGCTGCCACTACTGCTGCAATAAACGGTTATGTTGGGAATATCAACACTCCGTTTGTGCGTGCAACATCTCTGCGTGGCTCTATCCCGTATGAAATTCTCAGCGACGACGTGTTCAAACAATTGTTTGAGCTGCCGCGCGCCAGCGCCGCCGACGCAGTGGAAACGCTCCGCAAGTCGCATATTATGCGCCGTATGCGTGAAGGGCTAACCGACGAGGGAATGTTCTCGTTGACGCCACTCGCAACGCCAATCCCGGAAGGGGAGAGGGGACGTACGGAATGGGACGAGGTAGTCGAAGGGACGATGAATGTTGTCGAAGTTGTTGATTCGGTTGCTGATCAGCAGGAGGGCGCCGCGGAACGCGCCGAACGCGAGACGGAACTGCAGACCGAAGATATAATTAACGAAGAAGAGGATCCAGAGGAAGGCGACGATCCAGACGCACCAGTTGCCGATGTCGTACAGGACACTCCACTGGAGGGAGACGAAGACAATATTGCCACACTTATCCGCCAGCAGGATGCGGAGATGCGTAGAATTCTAGAAGAGGAACAGGCGGCGTCAGGTTCCCAGCAGCCAGCCGTGCAACCGGATGCCGAAGACGAAGACGAGGATGAAATCGCCGCACTTATCCGCCAGCAGGAGGAGGAGATGCGCAGAATTATCGAGGAAGAGGAAGAGGTGGAGGAAGTTGGAATCGACCACGATTCGTCTGCTCTTCTCGGACTTCTAAAAACCGCCCGTGGAATGTGCCGTCTCGGCATGTACGATATGGCTTCTAACATAAATTCCTATGTTCGATCCAAGATTGGACAGAAGGATGCCTCGCATATTCGTATCTTTAGAAAAACGTCGGAATCCCTGTCCGCCGCAGCCAGACAATTGGCTGGAGAAGGGAAAAGCGACGAAGCCGAAGAAATAAATCTGTTAGCAAGTAGCTACAGGAAAAAATACGAGAAGGAGTCCGGCGGATGATACGCAAGGTCGCTTCATATTCATTTACCGATATCAAGGCTATCGACATCGACGGTCTGGTAAAATTTGCATCTTCCAAGAACAACGGCGTCGGCACCGACGGAGAAGGCGACGTCAACAAGGTTGTTCGTGCCGAGATGGAAAAGCGTCCGAATGCGCTGTTCTTTCGTGCCAAGGCAATCGAGGCGGATATTCCGAACAACAACGGCGATGCATTTTCGAAGAGCGAGCTGAAAAAGGCATATCAGACATTCGTCGGATGTCCGTTCTTTACCAACCACCAGAACCAGGACGTCGAAAAGGCAAAGGGAAAAGTTGTCTGGGCGGAATGGGATGATTCCGATAATGCCATTTTTATTGTCGCGTTTATCGACCGCGACGCCTATCCGCATCTCTGTCGCGGCATCGAGCAGGAGTACATGCAAGGTGTCTCGATGGGATGCTCCGTGGAGTATTCCGAGTGCTCAATTTGTCGAAACCAGGCTTCGACAGTTGATGAATATTGCTCTCATATCCGCAATATGAAGGGGCGCAAGTTCACCGGCACCGTCAAGGATGCCAGAACCGGCGAAACACGGCAGCTCAAGGAAGCCCACATCTATGAAAACAACTTTGGGATTCGCTTTATCGAGCTCAGCGGAGTCGCAGATCCAGCCTGTACCTCGTGCAGGATCGACCAGATATACAAGAGCGACGATTTTCTCGAGAAGGCGGCGGCTACCGCAGTGGGATGTTTCAACTCTGTTTCACTGCTCAAAACCGCCATGCTTCAGAAGGATGCTTCGCAACAGGACGTCGAACAGCTGAACCAGTGTCTCCAGACCATTGAACAGGTCTCGGTCAAACTTATCCAAAACCGCCAGAATGTGGAAATGGACTTTGCAAGCGACCTGGTCGAAATTCTTTCCAACCTCCAGACCTTCGTAGAAGAGCTGGTACAGGCTGGATATGCTCAGATTCCAGACGCCGGAGTTCCCGGTGTTGCGGAGGACCAGGGCGCTGCCGGGCTACCCGGAGCAGGGGAACCCATTCCAAACCAGCCGGTTGCGGCTGAAGAAGACATTGCCGGCGGAACTATTACCGGCAATCCAGAAGAACCGTTGGTGGAAGCACCAGCCGCCCCATCCGCACTGGAGGGGCTGAACCGTGCAACAAGACCGTCGCCGAGTACGACGACGCGTGGGCTTGCACGACCAACCCGTCCAGATAGGACAACCCAAAGTGATGAGGAGGAAGGCATGAGGCTTCCGCATAAGAATGCTGCAGACCGTGAGCGTACCAAGGAACTGCTTAACGGCGACTGGCAGGAAAAAATCAAAAACTTTAGTAGTACTTTGAAAGAATCTGTACAAAACGATAGAGCCGTCCAGGACGGAGAAAAAACCGGAGGTCAAAACATGGCTGTAGACAGTATCAAGGCTGAGGCCAAGTCAGCAAATGCCGATCAGCACGTAATTACGGAGAAGCAGCTTGCGAATGGCACCGGGCTGGATTATCATCCGCGTGAGGATCAACCCAGAGAAACGATTACCGAAGACCAGCTCAAGGCTGATCACGAAGGTGAACGTGACACCATCACCGAAGCTCAGTTGGACGGCTCAGCCCGCGAAAATGCGCCTCGTGAAGTTATTACCGAAGCCCAGCTCGACTCGGTTCGTACCGGAGTAGAGAAGGAAACGATTACCCAGGATCAGCTCGGCAGCGAAGGCTATCGGACCGACACTGAACGTGAAGAGATCACCGAAGCCCAGCTCGGCGATCCGAAGTGGCAGACTCCATGGAGTCGTGCAGCCGCATCGGTGTCGACCCATGTCAAGTGTGCCGTTTCGTCTCTCGCCAAGGCTGCCGTCGCAAGCGGTGCCACTCCCGCCGAGATCGTCAAGGCTGCAGCTGGAATTGCTTCCGGATCCGCCAGTTCCAAGCTTCGAGTTGCCGCTGAGATCTATCAGCACGACGGTGATACCGAAGCTGTTTCAAATGTTGCTTCTCGTGCCAGCTATTGGCGCAACAAGGGTGTCAAGATTGCCAGCGAAGGGACTTCGGTCCGCGAAGCAATCGTCGCCTATGCCGCCGAAGCTGTAAAGAAATCCGATCTGAATCCGGAAACTCTGCTTGAAGCCTTCTCCCGCATCAGCGAAAAGCAGTCCATTTCCCATGTCGAAACAGCCGTTGATGAAATTCTCTCCGCCGAAAACGTCGAAGAGACCAGTGTTACCGCCGAGATCGACAAGGAACTCGCTGTTGAAGCCGCATCCGATGAAGACAAGAAGTGCAAGTGTGGAGACTCGGACTGCAAGTGTCCGTGTGTCCATGGTCTTCCATGCAACTGCAAAAAGGGCGAAGACAAGGACGAAGACAAGGATGAAGACAAGGACGAAGACGGTGAAGTCGAGGCTAAAACCGACGCGAAAGTAGTCGAAGCCGAAACCGAAGCCCTCGAAGGCATTGTTGCTTCCGATGGCAGAGCCGATCTTGGAATCGAAGCTACCATCCTCGAAATAGACGCCGTCGATCTCGATCCGGAAGGGGCAGAGTTCCGTGAAGCTGCAGAACAGTTTGCCAGAGGCGCCTGTGCTGCAAAAAATATCAAGATTGCTTCGATTGTCAACGTCACCGTGAGCGACGACACCGTCACCATCGCGGTTGAAACTGACGGCGGCAGCGTTGAAATTCCGATCGGCGGCGAAGAAGACATCGTCGAAGAGACTCCTTTCGAGGAGCCGCTTCCGGAAGAAGGCGCAATGCAGGAAGAGGCAGTCGGAGCTGAACAGCCCGTCGGCGACGACAACATTCTGAGTCTGACCTCGTCGAAGCCAAAGATGAAGAGGAAGGCGCAGTATGGCGGCGGAGAACCGGGGGTTCCTGGTGCCGGTGCCGGCGTTGCCGCTCCTGAAGATGTGGCAACCGTACCTGGATCCGGAGCTGAACTTCCGGAAGAGGGCGGTATCCAGACCTTCACAGGTGAAGACGCCGAAGAAGAGCTCCCGGGTGAAGAACAGCAGGCAGCCGGAAGTATTTGTCCGTTCTGCGGCAGTGACGACACCGAAACCGGAAGCAAGGACCAGCAGCCTGGTCAGTTCGACTGCAACAACTGCGGCATCAAGTATATGATGCATGTCAATGTTGAAGTGCTGAATCCGGAAGAAATGGTTTCCGACAATATCGAGGAAGATCTCGAAGAGCCGGAAGAACCCGTTTTGCCGGTTGCTGCCGCTATCGATCTCGATCGTGACACCATGCGCAAGCTCGCCGACAACGAACAACAGTATGGCACCAGCTGCCCTGGCTGTGGATCGGCAGAAGTCACGATCACGGAAGACAAGGGTCTGAGCAAAACCGTCACCTGCACGAAGTGTGCAACGGTTTCGTATCGCGACTTCCTGATCAACGCCGACAATGTCGAACAGGGTAAACTGATGGTACGTTGGGATCTCGATCCTGCCAAGACGTGCCATACCTGTGCCGAAGCCCGGAAGGCTTTCGCCTCCAGCCGCGTCTTCAACAAGTTGATGAAGCGTGCCTCGACGATTAAATTCCCGGTTGAGACTGCCAAGGCGTGGATTGAACAGCGCCATGGAAAGAACGCTGTCGTCACCAATGGTCCGCGCAAGGGCGAAGTTCTTGCCGACACCGTTGTTTCACAGCTTCAGCACTTCGGTCTGACAAAGGTTAAGTATCTTGAGGCTCTCGCCAAGGCACAGTCCTGCGACGATCCGATGGACACTTGTGTAAAAGATCAGCGTCTCGGTGGCTACAAGGTTGCCGAAGCACGCCGGATCTGCACGTGCATGAAGGAAGAGTTTGCGTCGGAATACGACGACAACATCTATATGCAGGCGTTTGCCAAGATGATCGATCGTGGCATCCTCCGCAAGATGGCGGCTGCCGAACAGGTCGGAGAAACTGTCGAAGATGGACAGTCCGTCGACGAAGGTGAAATGGAAATTGCCGACCTCGTGGTTGCCACGTCCGAAGGACAGGAAATCAAGGACGAAGCATCTGCGAAGCTCAAACTCTTCACCGAAGAGGAAAAGGACGAAATGTTCGACAAGACCGCCGCAAAGGAAGATGGCATAACCAAGCGCGACTACGAAACCTTCGGCGCCGAAAAGGGTCTGCCACGCACGACTCTCGAGGACGACAAGGACGTATTCTCCGGCGATGCCAAAATGGGTCATGAGGATCCTGTTCCGGACAAGGGACCAGACGTTCCCAAGGCTCCGAACGGCGGATATCTCGGACACGAGCAGGACGCTATTGCCAAGGGCGACGACGCCAAGGTGCCGGCGGACAGCCAGTACATGGGTAAGGAAGAGAAACTCGGCGACGAGGATATCAACACCAAAACCCTCGGACTTGTTGCTTCCAACAAAACTGCGAGTTCCGACGAGGAAGCCAGAAAGAAGGAACACATGTCTACCGACGGACCCGGGCAAGAAGGTACCGAGTACGGACAGGTCGAGTCTATCGAGTCTGCGGACAATGTGCCTCGCGGCGATGCCAAGATGGGTCACGAGAACGAGACCATTCCGGAAGCTGCGAAGCCTACGGTTCCCCGCGGCGACGCCAAGATGGGACATGAGAACGAGACTATTCCGGAAGCTGCGAAGCCTACGGTTCCTCGTACTGACGAATCCGAGCATGTCGAAACGCTCGGTCGCATAGCGGAAACTGAACAGCAGACAAGGCTTGTTGAAGCTCGTCGTCAGAAGGCGATCAAACTTGCTGCCAAGCTCGAAGCCTCCCATGTGATCAAGCCCGACGAGTTCGACCAGATGGTAGCTGATCTCTCAGCCTTCTCGCTCGAGCGTATGGAAACGTTCGCAAACCGTTTGATGAAGAGCCAGGTGAAGACCGCTTCGACTCTCCCGACCGGCGTTGTGATCGAATCAAGGGCGATGGAAATCGAAGACGAACCGACACTCCAGAATCAGTTGGAAGGTCTTTTCACCTTCGGTAGCCACAATGCAGACAAATACATCAAGTCCGACATCGCCGAAGACGAATAGCTCGTCCTCCGGTGAAAGAAGGAGGACGACGTGCTCATAAACGATGAAGGCACGATAGGAAGAATGCTGTCCCGGGCGATCTCTAAGATCGCCCAGGACGATTCTCCTTCCAATGCCGATCTTCTACGGAATGTTTCCGCCTGTAAAACCGATGTACTTTCGGGCTCCGACGTGGGTTCCGAGGCACGCCGGCTTTTTGCAAATACAACCGCCTATGACAACGACATCGTTGCCGTTAGGCGCGCGCTTGCAAAGGGGACACCCATTATCAACGTGGTATGTCGCGGATATGGTAACGAGCCACAAAAGGCTCTTACCAATCTGATCATAAATGCTGCGCTTGTCGATCCTCCCACAATGGAGCCTGATTCTCCCGAATCCGACAAGGATCGGCGCCAGCGGATGAAGAGTCTGCAGAACTCAATTGTTGGTAGACGCTATTTCCACTATCCTTCGAATCCAAAAGAAGCTGAAAGGTCTCAGAAGGAACTTGATCGTCAGCTTTTAGGAGAGACGAGGTGGGATCCGGACTCCAGTTATAATGCTGTTCTCGCATTTCAAATCCGCGATCCACAGAACCCGAACTCACTCCCCACCGGCGATGTTCTTCCAATAGGAAATTTGGGCGATGGAATGTTGCTGCGCCCAGATGATATCATTTGTGATCCGGATTCTCCCGATTCGTATCTGTATCCATATTTGTCTGAAACCGAAACGTCAATCGGCTCACTTGAAGCAGCCGCCAAGGAAAAGAGAAAAGAGCTCCGACAGACGATTGTCAATCATCCAGATCGTGTCACAAGAGACGTGTCGGATGACGACCGTCTCCTTCTTGGACGTGCGGCAAATCAAATGAATCATTTTTACCACTCCCTGTTTAATATTCAGGGGTTTGGCACCGGCGAAGGTTGGCGCTTCGTTCCATACAACATGAGCGACGCCGCTATATATGGAGCCGACAACGTCGGTAAGTGGGGCAACTCTGAAAGCGTTGCATCCGCCTCTAAATTCGTCAATGTTGCAAGGGGAATACCGCCGATCGACGAAATAGGCGACTTCGAAGATATTCTTTTTGACTCTGACGAACCGGTAGAGGATGCAGTAAGTGAGAATACCGGGGAAATAGACGAACCGCCAGCTTCCTCTGCCTTCACTCTGGAAAATGTGAAAAATTGTATCGAGTGGATCCGCCGTTCGGCTCCGGATATTGGCGCTGAAGGGGTTTCTAGATTTCCTACCGTTGAACAGGTTGTTGAAGCTGTTAACGGACTGGCAGACGACAGGGTAGCTGCAATCATTTCCGAAAGTGTGTCAGACGTCAATATGGTCACCGCCTTGGCTGCAGTTTTATCCAATGAATTTGAAGAATGGTTGAATACGATACCGTCGAATAATACCATCATACGTAGAGTTGAGCCATTGCAGTCTGGACTTGAAGGGGCGTTTGAGGAAAGAAACAGCCCTACCGTTAACGAAACCGAGGTTGACGAAGCGGCTGTTATTGGTGAGAATTCTGAGGTTGGAAGCCACATCGGAGAAGAACAGCACACATTAGATTTGTCTCCTCATTATGCTGTCGAGCGAGTTGAATCTTCCGACGGCAGCACAGCCCACCGTCGTATTCAAAATCCGTCGGCTCAACAGATACAGGAGGAGAAGGATGGTATCGACAATCTGGTGCGTTGGTGGACGACTCCGAGTAATATTCCCCAGTATGTGTTGGATCATTTAACTCCAGAGACGGTTTATTCATGGATGATTGTGAGTATACCACAATTTGGAAGAATGCGTAATTCTATGCGTCGCCGCCCAGGTAATCCCGATGGTGAAGATTATGTAGATTATTCTACACGGGATCGCGTATACAGCGTGCTTAGTCAGATGCGCCGTGCAGATTCCAGAGGTCGCCTGTCCAAAAAGGCGTCGTTCCGTCCGGAACGGATCCGTGGTTATAATGAACTTAGTGGACGTCTTGTTGGAACGCACGGCAAGAGAACTTCCGAAATCGTACGTGGACGAGCCCGTTCGTGGGCGATGTCGAGTGCTCTGCGCCAGGTTGTGGACTCCTTCCAGGGCGCCCCTTTGGAGCCATATGAAGAACATACGGCGTCCGGTTCTCTCGGCAATGATGTTAAAACGTCACGTGGTGAAAGCACAATTACGGTCGACGTATCTGAAATGGTTGGATCCGGTGGGAGTCCAGCCGTCGTAGACGCGGACTTTTCAGCCGGGATGACGTGGAAGGATCTTCAGGATAAGGTAAACAAAAAGCCGATAAATATTATCAGTACCGATGGTGGCGCCACAGAAGTAAACACTGTAGAGTCGTTGATTCCGCAGAACGCCACTGGCACCATTAATGATGCCATTGATCCGGCTACTTCGCCGTCCTGCACCATCGTCCTTTCCAGTCCGATCCGTTCTGATCTAGGCAACTCTTTTCGGGTGTCGTTTCCTGGCGACGGAGGAATTGGACCAACCAACGTCGACTTGCTCGCGTTCGAGTATGGATCAGACAACATCGATCGAGTACGCGAACTTCAGAACAAGTACGGTGCCTCGATCAACCGCAGCCCGCTGCCAAACTGGGCTCCAAATCCGTACTGTTTCGTGTGGGACATCGGTGAAGGATCTCCGAATCCAAACAATTTATACAATGTTGTTGCTGGACTCCGTAAACGAGAACGCATCCTAGCTTATCACCGACAGCTGGAATCGCAGTCGGGTCCGGAGAGGAGCCTGCACGCCCTCGCTGTCAAAAAGATAGCCGTCGAGGTCGAGGAAATGCAGGATCTGTTGCAGTGGGCCCGCCAGGCGATGAACACTGAAATCATGTGGAGCTCGGAAGAGGAGAGGTCAACCGGAACATCTCCGGCGGAAACATCCCGCTACAATGCTAATTCGCTGACACGATATATTTCCAAACAGACCGACGGACAGCCGACATCGGATTCTTTTTATGAAATTATGCGCAGCCAGTGCGCCGCCGAAGGAATCTCCCTGCCTTTGTACGACGCCAATATCGACGACGAGGCTGTTTCACGAATGCTGACCCGCGACCAGTTCCGGCGTTTTCTTGAAATCAAGGGACGCGTTTCCGGAAACTTCAAGTCCGACGGTAAAAGCATTTTGATCCTCGACCACCTCGACAACAACGTTTCACCGGAACACAACAACGGTATCGTTGAAATGGTCGAAGGAGAAGCTCAGGATGGTGGACGTGAAGGTGATGCTTGGCAGCAGGAGGGCGGATCCCCGCTTAATTTGAAGCTCGACCCCCGCGTCTCCGAAATGTTCAACAATTTTTCCAATGCCGTTCACAGTAATGGACGTGCACATGTTGTCGCGATTACAACACAGCCGATATTCGGATCCGAAAGAGATCCGTCTATCGAACATGTCATGCTGTCAGTTGACCTTGCATCACCGCAGATTGTTTCCGAATACATTCGGATGACCGAGGCTGAGCTGCAGCGGAGTATGGGCAGTGACAGATCAGCCGTAATGTCTGCAGCGGGATTCTCCCTTCCCGAATCCTTTATCAACAAGATGAAGAAGGGGCTTTCCGGGTTGACGGTGTCGGAAGTCAAGCCGATGATCCAAAAAATGATTTCTGATTTGTTTGAACAGTACAAGAAGATCGGAGATATAGGCACCGTACTCGTCAACAACGAGGAAGAACTCAGGCAGACGCTCTCCGACATGCAGTCGAACAGTAGTGTCCGTCAACGCCTCAACATTGACCGAAAGGTTCCAAAAGTAGGCTATCGCGAATACGTCACTGAAATCGGATCGGAATGGTCCGATTTCATCCAGGGAGAATTTGCCGGATTGACTGAGACGATCAAGACGAGCCAGCGCACTATCGATCTGCTTTCACGTTGTCAGGATTTCAATACGTTCTTCGGTACGATGACGTATGAACAGTCTGACGCCGGCGTCGTTCTACATCCGTCGTATGCCGAGACCGGCAGTCTTGTCTGGTTTTCACCTGACGGTGACAGAGGAGCAAAGGGCAATACTTCGCTGAATGCGGCTTCCGACAGGTTTGGAGTGACACCTGTGACAATGGAAGACTATCTTGATTCTATTGGAGTCGGGAAGGACACTGCAATTTCTTTTGACGGTTCTGCACTGTCGACGTTTCTCGGCTCGTTTGACAGTAAGTTGACCGAATTAGAGACACGAATCGAGGCTGCTAAGAAATCTATCAATCCGATCAACGTCCTCTATGGCGGTCCCGGAACTGGTAAAACGATTTTTGGCGACGTTCTTGCCAAAGCTTTCGATTTGCACCTGGACTTCTGCACGTTTACCTCGATGTTCCATTCCGGCGGCACCTCTCTTCGTGGACAGGCGGAGGCAAACGTCAGGGACTTTATCAACTATTGCCGAAATGCCCGCGACACCGTAATGGTAATCGACGAGTTCGACACCTTTTTCGGTGGAGGAGAAACCGGTGGCGATTCTGGCGACGTAGAAAAACTCCGCGGCGAACTTCAGGTTGCGTGGGAGAACGACAAGCCGATGTACAAGTCCCACAACTTCTACATCGTTTGTACAACCAATATGACGTTGGCACAGATGCAGTCGAACCACCGCTTCGAGGCTCTCAAAAACCGTATGGACACATATGAGGTTAAGCTTCCAAAGAGCGTCGATTCGATGCTGGAATTCTTTGCTAGGGGAGCCGCTGTAAACAATCTTATGAATTTGAACTGCGGCGCCGACGACCGACTTGTTGAATGGGGCAAGCGACTTGTTGAAATATGGGATGTTCCCGGCGAGGAGCGACAGAAAAATGCTCTTGTTGAAAGTATCCAGCGTATCAATCCGAAGTTTTTCGAATCAACAGGTATTCTGCGCCCGGAGCTGAATCGCGCCCAATATCTTGAGAAGCTCGACATCGAATATAGTAAGCCGATTGATCCGGTTGAAGACTGGGTTTTGGGATGGAAGGAGGCACAGGAACTCTTCAACCGCATGGCACGTGCCAGCACCACTCATCAGACCGACGACGGACCGGTTGACGTAAGCTGGCTCGACCGTATCGCAAAGTTGATGCAGGACAAAATGATTTATGCGCCGGACCCCAGTGCCGCCGATCCCGGAGAGGATGTCATCACGAGGCTTTCTCTTCGTCAATTGATGACAAAGATAAACGATTGGATTTCTAGGCATGGTGCCTGGATGCGTGGTGAGCCCGGTACTCTGCCGCTGACCTATCAAACGATGTGGTATGGAATTGCTGGTTCGATGTTCACAAACCGTGTTTTGAAGCCCGAAGAACTCGATTTACCCCACTATAAATACCTGCGGGACGAGCCTTCGCTGCTCGTCGCCGAAGATGGTTTCAAAAATATCATCAGCGCTATTAAAACCACTGGAAGCGGACTTTCAGAAGACGATTTCATGGACGAGGAAAGCGTTCGGTATCAGGTGGAGGCACGTTTCAATGAGACCGGCTTTGACAAGTCTGTCTCATTCTATATGCAGTTGGCTGACAAACAGTTTGATGTCGCGAAGCGATCCCTCCATATCACAGACGCCACCGGTACGGGATTTGCCGACAAGGCTCCGGACATCATTAACAGCCTGAAGAGCTATAACAACTCGAAGTACGACGAAGTCACCAAGATGATTGAACGGTTCTTTTCTTATCGCCTTGCAATCGCGGAAAATATTAAAAGATTCGAAAGCATCAAGGCTGAGATACTTGAGCGTCCAAAGGGTGAGCAATTTGTCAACGTAAATGAACGCAACCAAATCGATCTACTTCTTGTACCGCTTGAAGCATTGAGCGAAAACGGTTCAACTCCTGGACTTGAAAAAAATCTGAAAACTTCTGCATATCCTGCCAGTGTGAATCTTAAACACGTGCGTTCTGACGTCGTCAAAAACTGGTTCGACCTCGTAGCCGACGGTTATCTTAAGATTTCCTCCTCGTCATCCAACTGTGCGTCGATGGCGGAAGAGATGGGTAGCGGTTTAGATATCGACGCTGAAGGGCTCGTAGCTAAACGCTACGAAACCATCGAAACCCAGCGGGAACAACATATGGTTGATTCTTCGATCAGGCTTGCAGATCTCTCGCCTGGGAATATCACTCCGGATGAACTTGAACAGTTAAGGTCCGCTCTTGGACTCGATTTCAAAGCGCCTGAAATTAATCACGATGAGATCGAACGTAAACTCAAGAGTAGAATATTCAGCGAAGGCAAAATCGAAGAGCCCGTGGTTGAAGATCCAGTTGTTGAAGAGCCGACGGTTGACGAAGTCGTCCAGCCAGCCGATGAACAGACAGTACAGGAAGTGGAAGACGGCGGGCAGCAGGTGACGGTTTCACCGTCTCCGATGATTCATCTCACCCCCCAGATTACCGGGAAGCCGGTACCGGGAGCAGAGCCCGAGGTCGAACAGGTTGAAGACGTCGAAAAAACCGAAGACGTGCAGGATGATCCGAAAGCAGGGGAAGTGCCCGGATCGATGGTTGAACAAATTGAGAAGCGTCACAAGCGTAATCGCAAGAGCTCCACTTCGGCTATGATGAAGACTGCTCAAAACATGGGTGCGCCGGATACCGAATCGAAGGTGGCGGGATGGAGCAATCTTCGATATATCAAGCTTCTTGCAGACCGTAGACCCAACACGGCGCAGATTGGACTCTTCAACTACATCGACCATTCGAAGGGACTGGAAGGAACTCTCGGGACACCGTCAAAATAAACTGTGTCTGAAAAAGAGGGATTTTCTAAGACCTTCAGGTATACAGACACCATCGAACGAATTGAGATGTACGCACCGAACTGACAGCAACCCTGCAAGGGGACACGACGAAACCGAAATGAACGGACCAAGTGGTCCAAAACTAAAATGAGGTATTTGGAATGGCTCTTATTGAGATCTTCCACGTTGTTGCCTCCAATCATGCCGTTGGCAGTACCGACATTGACGAAGGTCAGCTTGTAAAGATGGACACGGATGGAACAATCATCCCTGTGTCCGCCGCATCTGATCTCGTTCTTGGCGTCGCCGGCGACACGAAAAGCAGCAGCGCAAGTGCTATGCCGGGCATCTACTCCGGCTGGCAGAACCGTGCCTCCGACTCGTTCGACGAGACCAGCGCATCTGGAAAGATGACGGTCTATCACGACGGCGGAGAATTCGCGACTGACCAGTTCGAAGCAGACCTGAGCTCAGCAGTAGTGGGTGCAGCATTGTACCCGTCCGCAAACGGCAAACTGCAGGCTACCCAGACAGCCACAGAAGCAGCAGTCGCCGTCCTTACCCGTGCAGCCGGATCGTATCCGAGCGGAGTGCCAGGCACCGATATCAATGGTGACCTCGCATTGCAGGGTGACAACAGCAATCAGTACATTGAGTACAAACTACTCATCTGAGGAGGACTAATATGTCTATCGATAAAAAGTCCGTCAATGAGAAGCGCGAGATGCTGATTGCCCAGGCACTGGAGTCTCCGGAAGGTCGTGTCGCCTTGGCGCAAGCCATGGTTGAGCCGATCCGCCGCGCTCTTGAGTATCAGGCTGTTGGCAGGAAACTGCTGATGGTTGACGAACTTCCGCAGGGTGCATTCGCACGCTACGAGAAGGACGTTCGTGCAACTGCCACCGTCATCGCACGTCGTGGCGCCGTCCCGGATCTTATCACCGAAGGCGAAGAGATCCTGGTTCCCACATTCGAAATCGCAACCCACCCGACCGTAAGGTTGTCTGAAGTCAAGGCTCGCCGGTTCTTTATCGTCGACCGCGCTCAGATCAAGGCGAAGGAAGCGATCCAGAAAGAAGAAGATTCCAACATTTTCAGCGCGATCGATGGCGCAATCGACGGTGACCACACAGTGGCTTCCACCGGCGGTGCATTGACCATCACTGCGTTGAATCAGGCATTCTCGACTGTCGAGCAACATGACCTGACCGTTGGCAAAGTGGTGCTCCATGCATTCCGCTATGCCGACATCAGAAACTGGGGCAAGACGGTTTACGACGAAGCAACGACGAAGGAAGTTCTGACGACCGGCTTGTTCGGTCACATCTGGACTGCCGACATCCACGTTTCGTCACGTATGACCACCACGGATGTATTCGTACTCGCCCCGGCAGAGTATCTCGGTGCATTCCCGATCCGTCAGGACATCACCGTTCTGCCAGCAGATGACCCAAAGAAACTCCGACTGGGCTGGGTAATCTATGAGGAAATCGGTATCGTAGTCATCAACAACTACGCCGCTGCGAAGGTTACTGTGACCGCAAGTTCATAAGTACCTGCCTCAGAAATAGACCGTTTCCGGCGCTGATGAAAATCAGCGCCGGATTTTTTATTGCATTTTTTCTTAAAAACATTTGATTAATATATTTACTGGCATATATTGAACTTAGATAATCTAAACTAAATCTAAGGATAAATATTATGGATTCCATTCTTTACTCTCATCTGCCCCAAAAAGAAATCATTTCATGGTTGATTGAACATTACAAAGACAAAGGACTTTCTCTTCCTCGATGTGTGGATGCATTCGAGCAACAGTTTGGAGTTAAGTATTCTTCTTCTGTTTTTCACAATGCTCTTATTGCTAATGGCATATCGACACGTAATATGTCCGAGGCTGCATCGGATATATATTATGATGGTTCTGCTTTTCTTGATGATCCAGAAGTTTCCTCGGTAGTCAAGGGAATTCTTCTGTCGGATGGTTGTATATCAAAACAGCCTCGATTAATAGTAGGATCTACTTGCAAAGGTTTCATTGAATATCTCAGTCGATGCTTGGATGTATATAATCCTACGGCAGCTGAAGGGGGTGTGGTAAACAGAGGGCGAAAAATCAGCCACAGTATCGCTACGAAATATCACCCTGATTTTGAATCTTACTATGAGCAGTGGTATTATGGAGAAGACAACAAAAAGAAGATACCCCGAGATCTCGTTCTAACTCCGTTGATGCTGAAGGTGTGGTATTATGGGGACGGGTCGATAGTCAACAATGGAAAATCCAATTCGTGCACGGTGCGATTGCATACTGACGGATTTGACATTGATGACGTCGAATTCCTAGTGCATATTTTTGATAGGGATCTCGATATAAAATCAAAACGCGTAAAGAACAATCGTATACGTATAGCGGGCGCCTCCATTTCGACCTTTTTCCGTTCTATTGGAAGAAAGTCGGATTTTCCAGGATATTCCTACAAATTTGACGTTGACGAGTGGCGTTTTTGGACGCCTATGAGGCAAGCATCCGAACAACTGGGGATACCCTATTCTCGACTTAGCCATCTGATATCCATTGACGCAGTAGAGTATTCTCGCAGCCCCGGCGGCAAGAAGGTGATGTTCAATGAAGAACAGATGGAAAAGCTGCGCAGTATGTCTGATTCCGGGATGTTGGTTGCTGATGGGCGTTCATCTAAAACCGCTGTTACGAAGAACAAGTGTAAGAAGGAGAATTTGCAAAATCTCCCGAGTTTGGCGACTGTGGAAAGAGTTGTTAAAGAAGGCTTTCCCTATGTCAAGTTGTCCAAAACCGATGTCATCATTAACTTTAATCGGTTGAGAAATGTACCTATATTGCATTGTGACGAAGGAAGGATGGAGGTGAATACAAGGGATACCGAGCTATGTATGCACTTTCATCCACATATGTTTTCCATGGCTGTAGAAGGCGCCGTCACTCCCCTTGATGCATTTTCGGATAGAGATATTCTTCGAAATATAGTTGCGCAGCTGAATGAAAAACACGCACCTGTTAGTGCCGAGTCGGTACGTAGTGCTCTTCTTTCTTATGATTCGGTGCGTCGTACCAGTCTGTTCCCGGTGCGCTTGGCAAAAACGATTGTGAATCGTCTGGGAAGAAATGAGATGAAGATTTTGGATCCGTGCGCTGGTTTCAGTTCAAGGCTTCTTGGTTTTTATGCCTCTGATTTTATCGAGACGGAATATGTGGGGATTGACGCATGTCGAGAAACGATATCTGGGCTTCAGCATACGATTGAAAACATCAGTTCAATGTGTGATGGCAAGAGCGCCTCAGTAATGCATGGATGTGCCGAGGATCTAATGCCATCCTTGGACGGTGCCCAGTTTGATCTGATTTTTACGTGCCCACCATATTTTGATCATGAAAAATATTCCGATGATAAATTTCAGTCGCATGTTCGTTATCCAGAATATAAAAAATGGCTGGAAGAATTCCTGTTTCCCATTGTGGATCAGTCCGTTCGCATATTGAAGGGAGGCGGTCGCTTGGCGGTTGTTCTTTCTAATATGGGGGAGAACAAAATTGCAGATCATTTTGAGTTGTATGCCCGAACAAAATTGGAATTAGAGGAAATAGTGATGCTTCATTTCCCACACCGTTGGCAAAAGGTTCTGGTCGAGCCCCTCTTCATCTTCCGCAAGCCGGAATAATTTCAGAATTGTACTTGACAACAATACAATGTGTGCCATGTTGCATTATCACATTTAAAGGAGAGACCAATGGCAAAAGTTATCATTGTTACCCAGCGTCACCCCAGCGGAAAGATGTTGCAACGGGGCGAATTCACCCAGAAGAAGAGGTTTTGGGAGGCGCTGACGGATGCTGTCGGAGCCCCGGAGCT
>Ga0114918_10002272_pt1 | contig 17238 bp, 12 predicted proteins | sample LantaG_FD_87015 | JGI IMG/M metagenome (GOLD analysis project Ga0114918, IMG submission 87015) | Deep subsurface microbial communities from Baltic Sea to uncover new lineages of life (NeLLi) - Landsort_02402 metaG | ecosystem: Environmental > Aquatic > Marine > Oceanic > Sediment | place... | reverse complement strand
TGATTTAAGCTCCCAAACGCTCAGCTTGAGCACATTTGCCCAGCCACCCTCGCAAAAAACTGCCAGAGCCTTGTTCTCATCCTCGGGCAGCATACACGAAGACATCGAAAGCAGTCCGTCATTGCCGAAAATTTCCAGAGAGGTTCTATCAACCAGAATCTGCAGTTTTATCTTATTATTAATCAGCTTCAGAGGCCCATCCTCGCCGAGGCAGTGGATTTTTTGCCTTTTTACGTTATAGACAACATCAATGCCTCGGATTCTAAAGCCGACCTCTCTTGCCCCTGCGAGTTCGATTTCAGCCTGAATCTCAAAAAGCTCTCCAGTAATATCTTTAAGAGGATTGTCGCCCGGCTTAAGGGTCAGGTTTTGCCACTTGTGCTCTTTCTTTCGCAAAAGCTCGATTTCCCGGACGGGCCTGCGGCACAAACGCAGGCCTTCGGGTGTGCTGCGCAAGCTGAGCTCGCACGGAAACGTCAACTGCTGATTGAAGGGCATGCCCGGATACTTTCCGCCTCGCATCCAGACTATCTGTATCACACGGCCGTCCTCAGGCGGTATATTGCTGTATATGTATACAGCATAGAAGTTGGAGCCGTAATCCATAGGTATCTTTTCATCCGAATCGGGCAAGAACCTTGTGCCGTCAAAGCTGCCCAGCAGATACCTGCCGTCCGGCCCATGAAGCACCCACTTCTTGACGTTCTCCCGGCCCTCTACCGCCAGCTCGAAGAGTTCAGGAAACTCATAAAAGCCCCCCATCCAGCTCATATACCGCCAGCTCTTAAGGTCGTTTGAATCATAAAAGGCAAATCCCCGCTCACCGTTCTTAATGTCATACACGACCATCACCCACTTCTCCTGCGGTTCATACCAGAACACCCTTGGGTTCCTGCCTTCGTGCTCGACCGCCGGGTTACTGCTGTATTCGGTGAAACTCTTTCCGCCGTCATTGCTGTAAGCTATGCATTCGCCGCGTCCGGTGCTGGTGTAGAATATCACCATCGGGTCTTCGCTGCCCGTCTTGAACCCTGAAGTATTGTCCTTGTCGATTATTGCCGTGCCCGAAAAACACATGTCGGAGAAACTGTGCTGGTACAGGGCAATCTTAAGCTCTTTCCAGTGCACAAGGTCATCGCTGACAGCATGCCCCCAGTGCATATTGCCCCACTGCACGCCGAACGGATTGTACTGGTAGAACAGATGATACCTGCCCTTATAGTATACCAGCCCGTTCTCATCGTTTATCCAGCCGCGGCGTGTCGTGAAATGAAACTGCGGCCGGTATTTTTCCTTGTAAATCTGCTCCTAGAAGGCTATTCGGTCATCCTGGTATATCTTCGAAAAACCTGCCGGCTCGCCCATATCCGAATCCAGTATAACAAGCTCGACCTTTTTTCTCTTGAGTTCTTCTATATCAAGAAACATCCAGACGTCGGTTTTCTTCTCAGCCAGCTCGGCCTTGAACTCTCTGTAAGTTTTTCCGTCCACCACGATTCGCATACTGCGTTTTCTGGCCCCGTTTTCGATGGGGAAGTTTAGATAACGCTTATCTACCTTCATTTTGCGGACTATCGATGCCGGCCCTCGCCTGGTGTCGCTGAGCATTATGCTGTCGATGTTCAGATGACCCCAGTCTCCCGACTTGGTATCGACTATGCGTATCCTGGCCTTTTTTGCTCTAAAACCCCTCACATCCCAGCTTCGCCAGCGGAGTGTTTCCTCATTTCTGCCCGTGACGGAATGGACAATCTTGCCGTCAATAAGAAGCTCGAAGCTCGTCTCGCCGGTATCACCGCCGCCGATAAGAAAATTAAGGTAATCGCGCTCAATCACAAACTCAGGCGACGTCATTATTCCTTCGGCCCTGTCTCCGCCGTGATAAGTATTCAAAAACCCTTTACCCTCAAAACCCTTTACTTCACCCTGGTCGCCAAGTGGCCCGTGGGCGGGTCTGCTCCCGAAACATTCGCCGGTCACCTCCCAACTGCCGAAATCATCGCCCTCGAAGTCCGCAAGCATAATATCCACTCTCTCCGCGCACCCAGCCAAACCCGTACAAAGCGCAAACACAGCTACCAAATATGAAATTTTTCTAAGATACATACGGCTGCTCTCCTTTCGTTTCAAAATAGTACCTCGCGTCCTTACAGCCAGCTTCAAATATGCTCAAACGCGTTAATTCTGTGATTCGCTCCAGTAAGGTTTTCTACTACCCAAAATAACATCTAAATGCAACTTCTTGTCCGGCGAATATTTTGAGCGGCAATTGGCAGAAAACTCTTTTTGCAGCCAGACCGTAAAGCTAAAATAGGTTGATGAGTAAAAACAAAGAAAAAGGTGGTTTCGGAGCGATTCGCGAACAAATACAGGGCTTTCCGACCGGGCCGGGCCTGTATTTTATGAAAGGCTCGGCGGACAAAGTGCTTTATATCGGCAAGGCAAAGAATCTGCGGTCACGGGTGGCCAGCTATTTTCAGCCGGTCAGCGAACTGGTTACTTCCCGTGGGCCGAAAATCGCCGAAATGCTCAGCAAGGTCAAAGCCGTTGACTTCATGGAAACCACGAATGAAGTTGACGCTGTGTTGCAGGAGGCGCGCTTGATTAAAGATATTCGCCCGCCCTATAATACGGTCCTTGTCGATGACAAGACATTTCCGTACCTCGAAATCTCGACAGGTGAAGATTTTCCAGGCGTTTACATCACACGAAGACCCCGGCCGCGAGGCAGCAGACTGTTTGGGCCTTTCGCCGGTGCGAAAGACTTGCGTGCTGTCTTAGTAGTACTGCAAAAGATATTCAAGTTCCGAACCTGCAAGCTGAATATTACCGAAGACGACCCAAAGCGCAAATTCTTCCGCCCTTGTCTTTTATACAGCATAAAGCAATGTGCCGCTCCGTGTGCAGACAGGATTGATAAAAGCGAATATAAGAAAATCATTACCGACCTAATAAAATTCTTGAGGTCGAAGCGTTCGACGATTCTGCGTCAGTTGAAAAAGCAAATGACAGAGACTGCAGAAGCGTTTAAATACGAGAAAGCCGGTATGTATCGCGACCGTATCCGACTGATTGAACGGCTCGACCGCCGGGGCACGCCCGACGAAAACGTTCAGCCGGAAGTCTTCGCCGCCGACCCGACTGAGGCCCTGGAACAGCTCCAAAAACTACTGCAAGCGCCTCAGCCGGTCAGGATTATTGAGGGCATTGATGTCGCTAATATCGCCGGAGCCGAATCGGTCGGCTCGCTGGTTAAATTCATTGACGGCAGACCCTTCAAGAGCGGCTATCGGCGGTTCAAAATAAAAACGGTCAAAGGCATCGATGACTATGCGATGATTGCCGAAGTGGTAAAACGCAGATACAAATACGCGTTGGCTGGCGAGGAACTATGGCCTGACCTTGTTTTAATTGACGGAGGGCTCGGCCATTTACACGCTGCCGAAGAAGCGTTCAGGCAAATGAACGCACCGGTTCCAAAAATCGCTTCGATTGCCAAGAGAGAAGAGGAAATTTTTCTGCGGGGAAGCTCCAAGCCGTTGAAGCTGCCCGCCCATTCACCCGTCCGAAAATTGCTTCAATACGTCCGTGACGAAGCCCATCGCTTCGCACAGCACTATCACCACATCCTCCGCAGCAAAAAAATGTTGAACAAAAAATCTTAACCGTTGTTCCCTTGTGTTCCAGGCATGGTCCTGAAGGTTCTCAACATCTTTTTCTCAAAATGACCGCACCAGAGACGAGGCGCGACAGTGTGGCAAAAAACGCATTTTTCGTTTACCTTTTGCTGTTAGAAATCCGAAAAAAACCACGTAATTGTGTTATTTCTTGTCCGACAACCAAATGTCTTTTCTTAGTGCAAAATCGTCAAATTTTTGCATCATAAGCGACTATAGGATATAATGTATTCTATCCGGAAGTAACTGAAAACGGCTGGAGCAATATGTTAATTGCCAGGTAATTATCACTAAAGGAAAAGAATTTGATGAAATGGGTGAGATAGATATTTATAGAAAGTCGATAGACCATCTTGAAGGCGTCATTCGTGTCTTCGAACAGGAATTGGAAAAACCCGAGCTGGTACACGGCGCTTTTGTGTACAAGTCACCGACAGTAAAGCATGTCTGTTTACTAAAAGGGGTCGGAATAGTCAGTGGACTAAATGGACTTCTGGTATTATTTCAAGCCGGATATGTAACCGAAATGGGTGTTCTCATTCGAACAATAGGTGATTGCATAAATGACATCTATTTTCTTCTCGAGCATTTTCCTGATACGACACCGGAAGTAGAAAAATATATATCCAACTTCTTCAGTGAAGACATAGACGACCTCGCGATAGTGCAAGACCAAGAGAAAAAGATACACAGAACAAAAGCGAGGAAAATATATGCATCAAGGGCAAGATTGCTGTCGGAGCATATTAATTTTTCTGTTGGCCGAGAGATGGTTTATAAAATTTACAGTGTCTATTCCGGCTATGTTCATGCAGCCTATCCGAATATAATGGAGATGTACGGCGGTCGTCCAGCTCACAAGTTTCACCTGCGAGGCATGAAAGGAACGTCACGAATCGGAGATTGGGAAGAAATACTCATTACTTTTATCCGAAGTGCAACTTTAGTGTTCGGATATATGGCGGACAAATATGATAAGACCGACCTGGTTCAGGAAATAAGAGGAATATTGGATTGGTTTGAGAAGGAAATGACATACGTAGAACGCGGGAGGTAAATACGAGAATCGAAAGCTTTTTTAATTCTCCATCATTTTTGGCAAAAAGGAGGGTACGCGATACACTGACGCAATACTCTTGAGATAAACCAGGAAGCTATTCGCAGAAGCAGGCGTTCCTTTAGGCCTTGGGCATAGGCGGTTGCTCGCATTGTTGCCTCGATTGCTTTAGCAACATCAGTACCGCTTGTTTGCGGTATAGTCTGCAAACCCATAACTTCTATCTTTTTCATATCTCGTGTTCCGCTTCTCGTGGTTTGTAGTCTATGAACTATGAACTCAGTTATCCGTTATGTGCCATTATTCAGTAAACCAGTCAGGCAAACATCGTCTCCGAAACGCTTTATATTAACGTAATTCAAGCCGATAGTCTCGGTCAGTTCAGCCATCGGCTCAGCTATATTGACAGCACCTTGGCAGCCGAGTATTTTCGGTGCGATGTAAACACAGATTTCATCGGCGAGCCGCTCTTTCAGAAACGAAGATATTACTTTCGGCCCCCCTTCGACAAGCAATTGGGCGATGCCGCGCTTACTCAATTCATCAAGCAAAAAACATAAATTAGATTGGCCCGGCGTATCCGGAAAGACAAGCAGCTCAGCTCCTTTCTTGCTGATTGCCTCTGCCGTTTGAGGATTTGTCTGAACCGTCTGCCGGCTTGTTAAAATCAGCAAGGGGACTTTTTTCGCGGTAGCCAGCAGCTCGCAATCCAAAGGAATCCTCAGTTTGCTGTCCAATACAATTCTGGTCAGCTTCTTGCCTTTGCTCGGCCGAGCCCCGTTAGAAAGAAGTCCCTCTGGGGGGCTGGTGGACTTTCGGTGCGGACTTCTAACGGGGCGAGCCGTCAGTAACGGGTTATCAGCGAGCACCGTATTTATGCCCACCAGTATCGCCGCCGCCCGCCGTCGCAGTTTGTGTACGTCTTTTCTGCTTTGTTCTCCTGAAATCCACCTTCGCGCATTGTTTTGGTCAGCCCAGGCCATCTTGCCGTCGATACTCTGTGCCCATTTCAATATCACCCAGCATCTGCCGGTAGCGGCAAACTTGATAAAGGGCGCATTCAGCAGACGCGCCTGCGTTTCGCAAATACCCGTCTGCACCTCAATACCCGCACTGCGTAGTTGTTCGATGCCCTTACCGTTGGCGTGCTCCGAAGGGTCAATCGTTGCGACGACAACTTTCGCCAAACCGGCATCGATAATCGCATCCGTGCAGGGTGGAGTCTTCGCATAATGGCAGCACGGCTCTAAGCTCACGTACATCGTCGCCCCGCGCGGGCTGACACCCAGCCTCTTGCAATCTTCCAATGCGTTTATCTCCGCGTGGGCTGCGCCGAATCTCTTATGCCAGCCTCTGCCGATAACCCGGCCCGCCTTTACGATAATACAGCCTACGGCAGGGTTAGGCTCAACCGAGCCAACGCCTCGCTGTGCCAGCTTCAAAGCGGCCTGCATATACTTGTCGTCCATAATACTGACCTTAATACTGACTATCACTGACTACGGGGCAGTGTTCCAGTTTTCGGCTGGATGTGTTTCTTTCTGTCGTTCGTATAAATAACTCGCTTTATGTCAACTCCGCCAGACCTGAAATTTACAAGAAAGCCTAACTCATATTCACTATTCCGCAGATAACTATAAAGTTGATCTATCATTCTACGTGGCATCTGTTCTAAAGCCTTTAATTCAATAATTATTTTATCCTCAACTATGAAGTCAGGTTGATATGAACCAATTACTTTTTTAGTCCTTGGCGAATATACCTTGATTGGTTTCTCTCGCTCATAGTTTATGCCTCGGAGGCTAAGCTCTTCAGCAAAAGCTCTTTAATATAACACTTCCTTATGTCCGGTCCCATAGTTTTTCTTTACTTCGATTGCAACACCACGAATTTTGTAGCTCAATTCTTTATATAACAAATTCACGTGCTTCTTACTCATACCTTTGTCTGTGTCAGTCAGTGTTTCTGTCGGTGTCAGTCTGTGTTACTTCCAAAAATTGTCTTTCATTTATCACCTTCACCCCCAATTTCCGTGCCTTATCAAGTTTGCTTCCGGGCTCCTTACCGGCCAATACGAAATCGGTTTTTTTGCTCACACTTGAAGTTGCCTTCGCGCCCGCCTGTCTAATAGCCTGCTCTACCTGCTGGCGGGTTAATTTTTCCAGCGTACCCGTGACAACAATGGTTTTTCCTGTAAGTTTACCTGTGGCCTTTTTTACAACCTTTGGCTGCTTTGGCTTTACACCTGCGGCAAGCAGCTCATCGACAACGACCCGATTCTTCGGGTCGCGGAAATACTTATAGATACTCTTGGCCATTGTTGGCCCGATTTGCTCTATAGCTTCCAGCGTTTTTTCGTCAGCGGTCATAATGGCTTTAAGCGAGCCAAAGTACTCGGCAAGAATTTGTGCCGATTGTCCCCCGATGTGGCGAATACCCAAAGCTGCGACTAATCGCCACAATGGCTGAGTCTTACTTTTTTCAATCGCCTCTATCACATTGCCGGCGCTCTTATCAGCCATTCGCTCCAGCTCTATCAAATCAGACGTTTGCAATTTGTAAAGGTCTGCGAAATTCTTAACCAGTCCCGTCTCGACCAGTTGCTCAATAAGCGCGACTCCAAGATTTTCGATATCCATCTGGTCTCGGCCGGCAAAATACCTCAGACGCTCTTTCAATTGGCCCAGACAATCTGGATTAAGGCATCGGATGTAAACGCCGTCTTCATCCTTGGCCACCGGCGAGCCGCAGTTCGGGCATTTTTTCGGCACTTTAAAGGAAACCGCACCGGCCGGTCGCAGCTTCTTTATTACTTCTACGACCTGCGGTATTATCTCGCCTGCCTTTTCAACTACCACCGCATCGCCGCAGCGGACATCAAGCCGCCTGAGTTCATCGAAATTATGCAAACTCGCCCGCTTGACCGTTGTCCCCGCCAATTGAACAGGACTCAAATTAGCTACCGGCGTTAAAATTCCGCTCTTGCCGACCTGAACATCAATAGATTCGACCTTTGTTTCGGCCTGCTCAGCGGGAAATTTGTATGAGATGCACCACCGAGGAGCCCTGCCCGTGGCCCCGAGGATGTCCCGCTGGTCGAAACGATTGACCTTTATAACCATCCCATCGATTTGGTAATCCAGCTTCAATCGCTTATCGCTCCAGCCAAGACAAATATCTGTCACCTCATCTATATCTGTGGCCTCTTTGATATGAGGATTAACAGGCAGGCCGAATTTCTTAAATTTTTGAAGTGTTTGATAATGATTGTCACCCAAGGCTTGAGAAATCTCGCCGGTGGCATAAGCAAAAAACGCTAAATTCCTCGCAGCGGTGATTCTCGCATCCAGCAGTTTCAACGAACCTGCTGCTGCATTTCGCGGATTGGCAAAGGCCGGCTCACCGGCTTCTGCCCGAAGTTTGTTTAGCTCGACAAATGCGTTTGTCGGCATATAGACTTCGCCGCGAACTTCAAGAACATCGGGGATTTTGTCGTTGCTGAGGAGCACAAGCGGAACCGCCTTTATCGTGCGAACATTAGCGGTAACATCATCGCCGACCTCCCCATCCCCGCGAGTCGCGGCAGTGACAAGCTCGCCTCTTTCGTAGCGGAGACTTATCGCAACACCGTCTATCTTCAACTCGACAACGTAATTGTAATCTCTGCTGCCAAGCTGCTTGCGTACCCTCTCGTCAAATGCCCTCAGCTCTTGAGCATTGTAAGTATTGTCCATACTGAGCATCAGCACGGCGTGCCTGATAGTTGCGAAACCCTCCAGAGGCCGTTCGGAAACTCGCTGAGTAGGTGAATCAGCCGTTATGAGTTGGGGGTTTGCCTGTTCCGATTCTTTTAGCTCGGCGAAGAGTTTATCATATTGCCGGTCGCTGATTTTGGGCTGATTGAGAACGTAGTAGAGGTAATCGTGCCTTCGTATTTCGGCACGAAGCCGCTCGATTTGCTTCTTGATATCTTTAGCCATAACAATCCAATTTATATGCCGCTTTGGCATATTTTGCAAGCCTCTTACCTGGCAGGATACCTCGGTCTATCCGGAACCAGAGTAGCCTAAGTTGTTAAATGAGCTGTTAACCAAATGACGTGAAGCTACCAAAACACTCCGGGCTTAGCATAAAACCAGTAAAGGGATTCAGGCCTTATTTACTGGCTGGCTTCCGTGCAGAAAGTGAGTATAAGAAACCGAAACGGAAAGCCACGCGGTTTATGCCGACGGCGGCAGCCGACTATCAAAATTGACTGACATGATTTTGAGTATTATTGGGAAATATTTCCGGTTCCTCATAAGCACTACTTATATTGCCATTGCCGTTTCTTTCTCAGGTAACTCCTTAAGCTGGCTATAAGAAAAGACAGGGCCGTCTATACAGACAAACTTCGGCCCAATGTTACAATGCCCACATTTGCCTATACCGCATTTCATATATCTCTCGAGGGTCACATAGATATTTTCGTCTTCGAAGCCGGATTTGGTGAGTTCTATGATGACAAATCGTATCATAATCGGCGGGCCACACACATAAGCGACCCCATCGGATGAAGCCATATTAGTCTTGTCCCACAGCGTTGTCACCACCCCTACATTTTCTCTCCAGGCATCGTCTGGCTTATCTACGGTAAGCAGTACCTCTGTGTCAGTTATCCGCTCCCAGCTCTTAAGTTCCTCCTTGAAGCAGAGTTCGTCCGGCGTCTTTGCGCCGTAAAGAATCTTAATCTTCCCAAACTTTTCTCGCTTATCAAAGACTGAGTTTATTAGACTTCTCAAGGGTGGCAATCCGATGCCGCCGGCAATGAAATATAAGTCCCTGCCCTTAATTTCTTCGAATGGAAAAGAATTTCCATAGGGGCCCCTTACATAGATTTTATCTGCCGGCTTGAGCTGATATATTGCACGGGTAAGTTTTCCAACAGCTCTTATTGTAAACTCCAGGCACCCACGGTTGCAGGGAGATGAGGTTATTGATATAGGGGCCTCTCCAATTCCCAACAAAGACAGTTGGGCAAACTGCCCTGGTTTATAACTGAACGACGCAGCCAGACTTTCGTCTTCAAAGACAACCTTAAAGGTCTTCGTATCAAAACTCTCGTTCTGAACAGATTCAACAATTGCTGGATGAGGGATATATTCGTTCTTCACCCTGTTAGAACCTCCAATGTGTTTTTGAGACGATTTTTTAAATATCGTTTTCCCATGCCAGTTTTAAGATATCTCTCTCTTCTCTTAGCATCACTTTCTGATAAACAGGCTTCATAACTTCGCAGCCTCTTCGATAACCTGGACAATTCCTATGTTGACCGGGCAGCTTGCCAAACATCTGCCGCAGCCGACGCAGCCGCTCATGCCGGTTGCCAAATAATCATACTTTAACTTATGTTCATATCTTCGGGCTGCCCTGAGCCATTTCTCCTGACGGGGATTATGACCGCTGGCCTCTCTGGTATAGCCCTCGAGCACACAGGCGTCCCAGTTTCGCCATCTCCTGCCGGAGTCTGCCTGTTTTTCGTCGAAGACATTAAAACAGGTGCAGGTGGGACATACGTACAAACAACCGCCGCAATAGATGCACCTCTCGGCTATTTTTTCGTAACTGTCTTTCGAGAATTTATCCTCGCAAAAATTCTTTACAGCTTTTTCAAAATCCACTTTGCAGGTGACGGCTTTCTCTGCTGCTGATTTAGCCTTTTCGGCTTCTGCTATCATCTGCTCTGAGGCTTCGTCAAAAAATTGTCCGTGGCTGTTTATGAATTCTTCTCCTTTTTTAGAACCCACCTCAACCACATAGGCATCTCCCACATCAACCAACTGGAGGTCGAACGCTGAATCTTCGCCGCCATTACCCGCGGGCAAAAATGGCCCCGTTTTCGCAGAGGTGCAGAAGCAATCTCTTGGCGGATGTTTGCAGCCAACAACTACTGCCAATCTGTCTGTCGACCTGTTTTGATAGTAGATATCTTCGAAGTCCCTTTTGAAAAACTCATCCACAAATAGTATGGCCTTAAGGTCGCAAGCTCGCAAACCGAAGAGGAGCTTTCTGTTGGGGGGCTGGACAGCTTCGCTAATCTTTCCAGCCTGGAACTCAAAAAGCGATTCAAGCTGGGGAAACCCAATAACTTTAGGAGGAATTACAAGTGATTCATAGTCCAAATTCAACTTATCCAGAGATGATTTTTTCTCTTTATCATTTATTTTCGTAAACTGAATATCCTGCCCCATTGCTTCCAGAGGGACGTAGGTTTCCCACTCATTGCAAGCCTCTATACAGAGAGCCTTGACATTATCCTTTTTCAGCAGCATCTCTTTCATTTTCACAGTTTCTCAATCTTTACGGCACAGACCTTGTATTCGGGTATTTTAGCGACCGGGTCTACTGCCGGGTTGGTAAGTACATTGGCTGCCGCCTCTTTAAAATGGAAGGGGATGAAAACAGAACCCTTTTTTACCTTCTCTGTTATCTTTATCGGTATCTCTATCCGGCCGCGACGAGAGGACACCCTCACCGGTTCGCCCTCGTTTAACTGGAGTCTTTCGGCATCTCGCGGATGGAGCTCAACGTAACCGCCCGGCACTTCCCTGTCCAGCGTGGAGGTTCGACGGGTCATCGTACCTGTATGCCAGTGCCAGTAGATTCTTCCTGTGCTCAGGACGAAATTGTATTCATCATCCGGTAGCTCATTCGGAGCAACATATGGACAGGGCATAAAAGTACCCTTGCCTTTTGTGAATTTATCCTTGTGCAGATAAGCAGTGCCCGGATGGTCTTTCGACGGACAGGGCCAATGTAAGCCAAATGGGTCTAAGCGGTCATAGCTTATCCCGCCGTAGATAGGAGTCAGTTTAGCAATCTCATCCATAATCTGCGAAGGATGGCTATAATCCATCCCTTTATAGCTGCATCGCTTAGCTATTTCACAAATAATCTGCCAATCGGCCCGGGCTTGGCCTACGGGTTCGATTACTTTGCGGATTCGCTCGACCCTGCGTTCAGTATTTGTAAAAGTACCGTCCTTTTCGGCAAAACTGGCAGCAGGTAATACCACATCCGCATATTGGGCTGTGTCAGATAGAAATAATTCCTGAACAACAAGAAACTCCAGATTTTGCAGTGCCTTGCGGACATTATTTGAATCGGGGTCGCTTATAACCGGATTTTCACCCATTATATACAGGCCTTTGACCTTGCCCCCTTGTGCTTTTTTGAAGATTTCGGTAACCGTAAGACCTGGTTCTGGCGGCAGCTCCTCGACTTGCCAGGCCTTCTCGAACTTATCTCTTACCGCATCGTCCTTTACGTCCTGGTATCCTGAAAAGACATTCGGGAGCGCACCAAGATCACAGGCCCCCTGGACATTGTTCTGACCTCTCAAAGGATTGACCCCTGTTGATGCAAATCCTACATGGCCTGTCAGCATTGCCAGATTAGCCAGTGACTTAACATTGTCCACGCCGGTGGTATGCTGTGTAATCCCCATAGAATAGACAATCATCGCCTTTTTGGTTTTAGCATAAAGTCTTGCGGCCTGAATGAGCAAATCGCTGGGAATTTTGGTAATCTTCTCGACATACTCCGGCGTGTAATCTTTGACCACTTCCTTTAGCTGTTCAAAATTTTCTGTCCTTTGCTCTACGTATTCTCGGTCGAACAAACCCTCTTCAATTATTATGTTGCACATTGCATTTATCCAGGCAACGTCGGTACCGTTGTCCTGGCGCATATAGATGGTTGCGTATTTAGCAAGCTCTATTTTTCTCGGGTCAACTACAATCAGCTTAGCACCCTTGTCATTGACGGCATTTATAATTCTTGAGCCTATTAGAGGATGCTGCTCCGTCGTATCGGAGCCTGTCACCAGAAAAAGGTCTGCATCCTCAAATTCATTTATTGAATTTGTCATCGCCCCCGAACCAAATGCAGCCTTTAGGCCGACCACCGTTGAGGCGTGGCAAAGCCGGGCACAATGGTCAACGTTGTTGGTCTTAAAGACGGCCCTTGCTAATTTCATCATAAGAAAGTTTTCTTCGTTCGTGGTCTTTGCGGAACTTAAAAACGCAAGAGAGTCTGAACCATATTTTTGTTTTATCTCTGAAAATCTTCCAGAAACAAGATCCAGTGCCTTGTCCCAACTAACTTCTTTAAACCTGCCATTTGTTTTAATCAGAGGAGCTTTTAGTCTGTCAATCTTGTTGATGAACTCGTATGCGTTCCATCCTTTTATGCAGAGAGCGCTTTTTGAAACGGGATGGTTGCCACTGGGATAGGAGCCGACAACCTTACCGTTGTCGGACTCAAGATACAATCCGCAGCCACAGCCACAGTAGATGCACGTTGTCAAAACTCTTGCCATACGGATTTCCTACTTTGCGTTAAGGACTTGAACTTTCTGCATTAGCCGTGGCATTCCTGCGTACCTTTAGCAAAAGCGAGATTTTTGGGGACGAGAACTGAGTGACGAGTTTGGTTCAGCGGCTTCTATCATTTATCTGTCACACATCTTAAGCTACTGGGTAGTTTTGGCACTATAAGCCGGCCAGTTCCAACAGGGTAGGCACGTGCCGCTCCCATCCTAAAGACATAATGTGAACTCCGCTGCACAAGTTCTTCAACTGTTTAATCAGACGGGCGGAGATTTCCAGGCTTTTTTCGACTCTCTTTTCTTTGGGTACGGCGGCCAATTCATCGATAATTTCGTCAGGGACATAAATTCCTGCGACATTTGCGTTCATAAACTTGGCCATAGCGGGTGACTTCAACAGCACAATTCCAGCCATAACAGGCGCCTTCAGATGCTTTATCTTTTCGCAAAAGACGGCAAACTTGTCCACCTCGTAAACTGCCTGCGTCTGGAAGAATTCCGCTCCGGCCTCAATCTTTTTCTCCATCTTCATAATCTGGGGTTCGAGTGGGTCTGCGCCGGGGTTGACCGCTGCGCCGAGGCAAAACTCGGGCGGCGGGCCTTCCAAATCATTGCCTGCCATATCTTTGCCATTCATTAACCCCTTGATTGCCGACAGCAATTGCACGGAATCAAGGTCGAATACAGGCATTGCCTCAGGATGGTCACCCAATTTTGGATGGTCACCGGTAAGGCACAATAGATTCTCAATACTTAATACTGCGGCACTTAAGACATCAGACTGCAAGCCGAGACGATTTCGATCGCGACAGGTGAGCTGCATAATAGGCTCGAGGCCTTTCTCCCTTAAAAGACGGCACATCGCCAATGAGCCGACCCGTAATACCGAGCTCTGCAGGTCCGTGACATTAAAAGCATCTACCTTGTCCCGTAAAGGCTCCAGCTCCTCCATCAGCTTTTCTGTCTCTATGCCCTTGGACGGCCCGACTTCACAAGTAATTACAAACTTGCCTTGTTCGAAACACTCACTTAGCTTCATATCTTAAACGCCTCCTTACTTCTCCACGTCATAAAACGATGTTTTCCGCAGCTCGGCGGATGGCAGCATCTTGCTGTGGTCTCTGGGTGTGCGAATTTTCTTTAGGTTTTCCAACCGCCCGACCTTCTTGAGCTGCTCGTAAATTTTTATCCAGCCGCAGTCCTTTTCGGGGTCAACCTCACATTTTCCGTCCTGAGCGCCGCCGCAAGGGCCGTTAAGCAATCCCTTCGCACAGCCCGTAATTGGACAAATTCCGCCGGTATAATCCAAAGCACAATCTCCACAGGCCTCGCAACGCTCGTCCGCCGGCCAAAGCCCCTGCAATCCGCCGAGGGACACGGTGTTTGCCGCAGGGTGCACGACTTTATCCACCACCTTTGCAACGGCCTGCACGCCGATGCCGCACGTCAGTACCAGGATAGAATCGGCCTGTTTGATTCGGTCCATCTCTCTGGCGAGGCGAGTCGTCACCAGCACTTTGTTGCAGAGAAAATCAACCAGACACGCCCCTGTTACGTTCTTGCCTGCTTTTTTAACCTCTGTCTCCATTGCCGATAGTGCCTTTTCGCCGCCGGTTTCACATGCTTCGGCACAGCCGTTACAAGCAAGCAGGAATATATTCTTTTCTTTGCCGAGGGACTCTAAAACTTCATCCAAAGGTTTATCTTGTGTGAACAACATCTTTAATTTCCTCAAGTACCGTGTTAACTATTTCCGGAATCTTCTGTTTGACCTGCTCTGTTAATTCCAAACCGCGACTTATCTCTTTTGGTTCAACACCAATGATTACAATTTCCCTCGGCAGGCAGTTCAGTTTCTCCGCAGCCGCCAGTGCATCGATTAGTCCGAGCTGATGTAAACTGATTTTCGATTCACTGTCGCGGCTGAAAAGCCGGGTCAGTTTATTCTTTTTTTTGCCCCTGAACGAGAGCTTGTAAACAGTGCCGGGTTTTTTGCCAAACCTTATCGCGTCAACGACCACCAGCTTATCCAATCCCGCCTGTGACAACAGGACATCCAGTCCGGCAGTTCCCCCATCGATAACTTCTACGTTGGCGGGCAGGTCGTGTTTCTGCAATTCTGCGGCTATGTGCGGGCCTACACCCTCATCCTTCAGTAAGAGATTACCCAAACCGAGGACCAAAACGCGGCCAATCTTATCTGTGCTGTCCTCGCTGCATACCGCCGGACTTGTATTCGTTTTTACTGCCATATCAGACAACTCTAAAGATTCCTAACTTATTTTTCTTTGCGTCGAGTAAATGGACCGAGCAGGCCAGACAAGGGTCAAATGCCCGCACAATTCTGACGAGTTCAAAAGGATTGTCTTTGTCTTTCACTTTTGTGCCTATTATTGCCTGCTCCACCGCTCCGGGCTGGCCTTTATCATCTTTCGGTGAAGCGTTCCAGGCTGTGGGCGTAATAACCTGATACCGGTCAATTTTCTTATCCTTGATGGTTATCCAGTGCCCGACCGAGCCTCGTGGGGCTTCGGTTAAACCCGCGCCGTCGCCGGTTTCGGGAATCTCGCTTTCAACGATGGTCGGCTCGTCTGGTTTTAACGCTTGCAACCAATCGACCATAGCGTCACCGATGAGCTTGGCCTCCAGTGCCCTTGCCCCGTGACGGCCAAGGACTGAAAACAGAGCATCGACGCCGGTGTCGAACTCTCCGAGCAGCGAATCAACCAGTTCTTTGACCTTGGCGTCGCCCTGCACGTAATTGCTTACCATTCGTGCCAGAGGCCCAAGCTCGCAAACCTCACCTTTATACCGCGGTGACTTCAGGAATGAATATGCTCCTTTCTTTTTGAGTTCCGGCTTTGTTTCGCCCTGCGCAGGGTTCTTTCCGGTGGCCGAATCCGCATACCAGGAATGCTTAACGTCCTCGGTGATATTCTCCTTGGCAAACGCTTCAGGTTGCAAATCCGGAGAAACAACTCCGCTCTTAAATAATTGTCCGGTTGGCAAATCAAAGCCGCCATAAGCAAGAACCCTTCTGCAACCTTGGCCAATCTCGAAATAGTCGCTGTAGGCCTTCGCCACAGCTATCACATCCGGAATGTAGTTATTATCAACAAAGTCGCGTATCTCATTCAACCGCCAAAGGAAATTAGTAATTTTGTCCTCAGTAGGTTTTTCGGTAACTCCTCCGGGGACAATGGCGACATTATGCGGCATCTTGCCGCCAAAAATTGAGAGCATCTCCTGACACTTTCGTCTGATATCCAGCGCCCTTATATAGTGGTTCACCAATTCAACGTTTGCTTCACCGGACACACGATAGTCACCTTCATAGCGGGGCACAAAAGGCGCCAAGCCACCAACTACACTTACCGCATCGACGTAATCCAGTGCTGCGAGATGATAGAAATGCAGGATATGCGACTGTAAGAAGTTGGCGCCGAAGATAAGAGCGCGGAGGAGCTTGCCGTTATCCGGAATTTTATCAGTTAAACCAAAGGCATCATCAAGACAAAAGGCCGACGCCGTCGCGTGTGCGGTTGGGCAGACGCCACAGATTCGCTGGGTCAGCCTATTGGCGTCACGGGGGTCCCTTCCCTGCAGGATTATCTCGAAACCTCGGAAAAGGGTTCCGGCACTTTTAGCGTCTTTCACCACGCCGTCGTCAACCACGGCTTCAATAGCCAAGTGACCTTCTATTCTTGTTACCGGGTCAATCTTTATTGTCTTGCTCATTTGAGGTCCTCGAAAGTAATTTTTTCATAAATTGGCGACGTGCCGTCCGGGAACTCCGGCTCAACACAACCCAGACAGGGTGAGCCTGCCTTGACGCACCAGTTCACGCCGTTATTCCACTGTCTTAAAGGGCAATCCGCGTAAGTGTAATGGCCCTTGCAGCCCAGCTTGTAAAGGCATCCGGGGTCGCCTAACTTCTCGGCGAATTTACCCTTGTCGAAGTCCGCTCGTCGGGGACAGTTTTCGTGAATCAACTGCCCATAGAAAAGCTTGGGCCTGGCCAACTGGTCTAAATCAAGGGCGTCCACACCTGAGAACAATATCACAGATACTGTACCGGTAAACCACTCGGGGTGAAGAGGACAACCGGTAACATTTACCACCGGCGTCTCAATTCC
>Ga0114918_10002271_pt1 | contig 17242 bp, 19 predicted proteins | sample LantaG_FD_87015 | JGI IMG/M metagenome (GOLD analysis project Ga0114918, IMG submission 87015) | Deep subsurface microbial communities from Baltic Sea to uncover new lineages of life (NeLLi) - Landsort_02402 metaG | ecosystem: Environmental > Aquatic > Marine > Oceanic > Sediment | place... | reverse complement strand
CTCAATCAACGCGTCTATAGAATCTCTGACGTTGTTAATGTCTTTAGACGCTGCAAGTGATTTACATGTTCGCGCATTAAACAGAATGTAGCGACCCATGTAGATACCAAAGAACGCAGTGACCTCTTCAGCTTCTAACTTTTTAAGCTTGACGTCACTGGGTTTATCCGCACTGACCATATCAATCCTTCCTGTCAATTAACTGGAACGCAGACAGCTTTGCCGTCCTTGTTGTACACACCAAGTATCTTGACCTTGACAGCAGTCTTGATACCGGACACCGATGACACAAGCTCACACATCTTCTTCATGTTATCAACTGCATACGATTTTGGCTGTGGCTTATCGGTTACGATCTGCATAGTCATAATGTATGAGTTGAACGTGTCAGGGTGCTTGATTTCTACCTCTTTAGGCTCTTCTGGCACCTTGGGTGCCTTTTTGGGTAAAGTCTCGGCACAGGGCACGTCTGTGGGTCCTGTGACCTCTATAATAGGAGACTGATTAACCTCAACTGGCTTACGCTTTGGCGCGTATGCTATGAAGACGTTTACACACAAAGCAATACCTATAATACCGCACGCTACCCACACTAAAACATTATGCATCACAATCCTCCTAGAACCGTACAGAGATCCCAAAGCCAGCAACGAACTCAGCTTCCTGTTGCCTTGAGAAGTCATACTCAGACTGCCAGCACCTTGGGAATGGTATACGTGCTCTGTCCATGTCAGGTAACCCTAATGGAATGATCCCCACCTTAACCCGCCACGGGTTGTAGTCTTTTGACAATCCACCCCAACTGTGGCCTGAAAGACTCCAGCCTTTCCAGCGGTCGAGGTTATTTACTATCTTCTTGATTCCTTCACCAATGACTCGTGGTATCATTCCCTGGAACCTCACCAACTCAGCTTCCACTTCAGCAAGCGTGTAGGTTGGTTTGTTGTCCACTGGCTCTGGTACGATTACCGCAAGCTCTTCTTTTGGTGGTGGTGATATTGTTACTGGTGTTGGTACCGGCACTGGTGTCGGCTTTGGTTTCTCCTCCATAAGAACGTTAGCTGGTTCACCAGCAAAAGAGATAACTGATATCAACATGATGGCTGCCAAAAAATACTTTTTCATTGGTTACTCCTTGCTTGCACGAAGACAAAATTTGCCACCGTCTGTGGCAGTACCAAAGATAGCTCCGCCGCTGTTACCCTCATCATCGCTGCTTGGATAGAGTACGTCACCATTCTCAAGCTCGAGTACTGTAATACAAGACATACCATTTGTCTGCCATCCTTCTGATTCAACCTCTTCATCTGTCATCGCTCGTATGTTTACTATCTTCTGCCCTACTACATCCGGCATAGTTGCTCCTTAGTTGGGATTACATCAAAGTTTCTTGTGTTTCCTTTATCGTCGTATAGCTCTCCGTCCTTTATTGCTTGGTTAAGCAGTTTACGAATAAAGTCGACACCCCTCTGGAACACAACGGTTTTAATAGACAGCCGGCGTTTACCGTCAGCCGTCGTGAACGGTTTTACAATACACTTGAAGTACCCACAATCTACATACCGCTGATACGGACGATTGTGCTGCGACGTTATGAGCACCTTTTTGTAGCGGAGAAACGCAAACAGGCGATTTTGTCCAACGTTCTTCACGTTGAGTACCTTTGCCACGTCTCCAATACTTATTGTGGTAGATGACTCCATAACAGCCTCACTGAACTCGATCTTAGGGAGGTCCTTCTCACGCTGGACGACCATAGAGGTGTTTTCCTCCTGAAGCAGCTTACGCTGTTCCCGCTCCTGCTTAAGCGCTGTAATGACACCTATCATATAGTCTGGGTCTGACAGGGTTTTCTCAATCATTGAGTCAGTTGCATAAATACCATGATTCGCAATCGTCGGCAATACCTCCTCAACTACCCAGTCTTGAAACTCCTCTGCCTCTGGCATCTTACTACGCATAATCAGCCTAAATATATCAGATTGGGGTATTATCTTCATGTTTCTGACCTGACCCTTCTCGTAGAGGGGGTAGCTTTCAGCGTGCTTACAGTTCTTTCTTATTGCCTGATCTGTCTTTTTGTACTGCAGGCTAGTCGCTAAGTCCTTTGCTATAAACATAATAACGCCGTTAACCTCTACTGCCCTTATTGATACCCCCAACCTGGTGTTAGCAAAAAGCTGTACATCATTCATGTTTTATCCTTCTATACACATTCCAAGCTTTTCCTTGAGCCGATCAATAGCGTCGGCAACAGGATTGTCAATCACATCCAGTACAAACGCGAACTCATCGCCATGCTTCTCTTTGTCGATGTACTGCTCAAGTATCTCTTCGTTGGACAACGTGTCAGCTATTACTGTCGTCTGCTCAACTTTAGCACTCGCTTTACCCAGTGTGTACAGGTGGGCTTGACTGCTGAGCAACTGATACTCATCTGGTGAACACGGCTCATCGATTATTACTACTGGCCGCTGCAACGCCTCCGGTAGAGTATCATCAGAGAGTACTTCAAGCTTACCCTGCTGCCGTAGCGTAGACAGCTTTGTGATGTTCCTACCCTTCAATGGTACTGACTCTATGACCAAAGCATTATCGATCATATCAACCGTCAGGAAGAACTTCTCAGGAGACTCTGCCGCACTACACAGGTAGGTTGACCCTGGGTAATACAGCTTCGCACCACTCTCAAGGCTGATGTCGAAGTGCTCATGCCAGTCACCGGCAAAGACATACTTGATAGTCTCCGGAAGCATACTCTCTTCAAAGTGATAGTTGAACTCAGTCACCGTGTCGATTGTACCATGAAGGAACAGCACCTGAGTGTCAGCCGGTATAGAGCTGAGTGCAAGAGGAGCATACGCCAACGGGAAGTACTCAAGAGCGTATGCCCTCTTACCAAGGAAGTCGAACGCCACAGCATTGATGTCTTCAGTTCCCGGGAATATGTCGAGCCACGGACGCTGCTCATGGGCTGCTCCGGTGATCATCTCATGGTTTCCCTGGATGTACCGTACAATTTTGTCGGGCCCAAGCCGTAGCAACTGCTCCTTCATAATGACCATAGGCCTTGGGATATTAGATACCGAGTCGAACATATCTCCCAAGATATAGAGGTCGGCATCGTGTTCTAACGTGTAGTCGATAATTTGAGACAACGCATACTCGTCGTCTCCTGTGATCTCAGCCCGTCCGGACCACAACCCGGGCTTCCGCTTCAAGTGTAAGTCGGCGGTAATTACTGCTTTCGTCATATTAACTCCTCATGCATTGTAAGCCATAGAGCACTCCATACTACAATGTTGCTCATGCGGCCTACTTGGTTTGAATGAACTACCGCACCACTTACACTCCCGTAGCTCGGTCTTCCACTTATCGGGACACCCTTGCTCATGACACAGTATACCATTAATAACAAGGACTTCACAGCTATCACACACAGCATCAATCCTTTCTTACGAAGTAGTGAATACAAGATGGAATCTTGTCTTTGAGGTAATGGGGTGGAACGCAAGTGGAACCCCTTTACCGACCCCTATATTATTTTTAATAATACTAGCAAGTACTCACACATTCCGTGTAACGTTCTGTTTACTGACAGTAATATTCTTTATGTTTCTGTTTTCCTGCATCCATCTGGCTGCATCTGCCACAATAAGGTGTTCTTGAAACTGGATGCAGGTATTCATGTTCCAGTGACCATACACTCCCTGCCTTTCGAGATAGCCTTCTGTCTCTTCAGCTATGTAATACACAGCTGTAGGAGCATAGAACAGCTTGTGATTAAGGTACACCACCTGCAGCCCTCTGATTGACAGGATGCATGTCTTATGCTCTGGGGCCCTGAACACAGTCTTCCTTGTATCCTCACCAGGCTTAATGATCCAGTCTCTGGTTATCATGCCATTGATCAAATGTGTGTACTGTTTGAATAGAGCATGTGCTTTCATGAGCTTCTTAGTCCTGCACCACGGACAGATCGACAGCCTACAACGGAATACATTAGGTTTAACGAACTGCCAAGTACACGCTTCCATTCTGCTCTTAACTGAACTGCTTACGTTCAGTGCTGGTATCACGTCGAGCCAATGGTTCAACATATAGCTCAGCCGTGCGTACTTACCTGAACAGTCAATGCTAAAACTTATCTTCTTCATCAGCTGCTTTTTAAAAAGCCCGGGCCGGCCTGGATTATTTTTGAAGTAATCCAGGTCCTGCCCGAACACAGAATCAAGCAGCTCGAACTGCCGCTTTTTCACGTACTTACCTCCTTGCTGCTGATACCACAGCAATGCCTGAGTTAATAACTGCAAGGCCTACTAACATCCACCGTGCAACAGAGCCGAATGCATCCTGAAAAGCATAGAGACTTGTGTCTACACCACTGACACATTTTGCTGTAACTAACTCTATACCTTTCAAAATTTCATCATCAACCGTTGGTGCTGCTGGTAATTCCTCCCCTTGCTGCTCGGTTACCTTGCCTACGTCTAACATACTCTTCTTTTGCTCAAACATGACTTTGCCCTTTGTAATTTACGCAGGCAAGTCATCACCGAATTTAATATCACGAGTGTCCTCACCTACAATAGAAGTAGAAACGAGGCGCTTAACAAACGCCTCTACAGGCGCTACGTTACCATCATAAAGTTCTTTGATGATAGCTTCTCTTCTGTTAATCTTTTCCGTTCCATTTCCAGTTACAAATACTTGTGCAAGTTCACCTCTGTATGAGTTCAGCATATTCTGATGATCCCACATATACATTGTTGCTTCATAACGCTGCTTCATGTAATGAACAACTGCGCAACGCTCACTACTGAGCTTAAGCCCACTAAAGACTGCGTCACGACTGCCACACACACCATGATAGTGGAATGAGTGACTGTGCTGATACATGGCCAGTAGTAACCGATCTCTGAGATTCTTTGGTGAGAAAGGTACAGGCCACTTCTTACTACCCTTATGACCATCACGCATCTTTAATGCTGCTGTGATAGGGATCAGAATATCAATTGGAGAGTATGACGGATTGCCGCCGTCTACACCTCTTGTTTGAGTGATTGCAATCTGAGTCACATCAGAGTTAAGTCGACCTCCAATAACCAGCTGTGGGTCTGCCCTCCATCTTGGAATCTTGATACCGTGCTTATTGGCATACTCCTTAAACAGCGGCCAATCAACTGAGTCACGATGCATGGTAGCAAGCTTAAGGATCTTACCGTCTATCTTTGGTATGTCACTTTCAACATACGGCCCACCACATGGAGACCAGCTATGAAGCCGTGCCCTGGTGGCCCATGAACATGTACCAGAATCAGGACACATAATACACGATGAACAACACAACGACTTGAACCGCTTAGTAGCGACAGCATCACGAGCTATATCAGGGTGCCGTCCTTTATACTCTGCCTCACCTGGAAGCTCATCAGGCATCATTACTGTAACGTCGCGCCGCTGGAAATCAGCATACTCAGTACAGTTACTCAACGGTATGAATAGGCTCTTCTCCGGAAGGGTTAGCTTGACACCCATATCAAAGAACTCCCTGCTACATCTGTACGCAGGAGCATCACACCCACCAACAGCACGTTCAAGTATGTTGGTGCAGTCTTTACAAAGGTCATCAGCAATCTCTCCGTTACGGATTACAATAGTACCTTCCTTCAACATTACATCATGATCTGACTTATCATACGTTTTGTAATAGGTGTTCTTAGTCTCATCGTCAGTCGGTCGGCTTCTGGTGTGACCTATGTCAGTACTGGCGCTCAGCACACTTGGGCATATTGCACAGAGTATCCGTTCAAACGATTGGCGTGAAGAGTAGTTATCTTTGCCGGCATCTAATGCCAGTCTCCAACCTCCACTGTTGCTTCGACCATATGACGACGACGCAGCTATTACAGGTATAACTAGAGCATTACCTAACTTCTTCAAATCATCAAGCTTAGCATCGACCATAAACAAAACCTTAGCGTTCACTCCGGTCTTGAACACACTGTCTTCAGTAGTAGTGCCATGCACTGATGCTGGCACATGAAATATAGAAGAACAGGCTTTTGAAATGTTGTCTGCTGTTATTGCCGTCCAGTACCTCATTTTTATTCATCTCCATCTTCATTTTCCATTTTAATAACAGTACCAAGTTTGGTTATCCGTTCACGGAAAGTATCCTCATCCATACCACTTGGAGTGAGTACCCACACAAGGTTGGTTTCCCAGTCTGATATTATAGGGTCAGTATCATCAAGCTTATTGCCATACCCGTCAGTGTAATACACCACGGCGTCAGGCATTCCGCCAAGTTCTTCAGAGAGTTCATCCCTGACATAATTAAGAGCTGGGTCGAATGTTGTACCGCCTCGACCAAAGAACTCATTCAGCTCCATACCACGACGATACACCTCAGACTTACCTACACCAGCGTCAGCGTGAACTACATGTAATTCTTCACATTGCTGAGCCATGTAGTCTGCCTGTGAGTTTACTTTAGACAACTCCTCATCAGACATTGAACCTGAAGTGTCGATCAATAGTGCAATGCTCGTCGTGTTCTCGTGGACTCTTCCGAATCCATATTCTGGGTTGCGCCTGTTCATTCTGCTCTTACTGATCCTGCGTTCGTCTGCTACCGCCGCAGATACTGAATGATTCAAGCGATCAAACCAGGGTACAACAGGCTCTACATCATCAGCTTCAATAAACTGTGATGCGTCACCTTCCATCCACCCACGTTCTTTGATTCCCTCCGTGGACTCAATAGCTCTCTTGACTATCTTACGGACGTTGTCCTCACCCATCATGGCATCTTTCTTGGACGCATGCATTACTACGTCCTTGGTGTTGGCGCCGCCAACGATGTCAGATGTGTTTGAGCCACCAGTGCCTTGGACAGGTGTGCCAAAGGCTCCGCTTAAAGCGTCTATGATAACCTGCATAGGATCTTGTTGGGGATTGTCCTTTAACTCCTCGTCAATCAACTCCTCCATCTTCTTGAATACCTGGAGTGTATGATCCCAACGGTCTAGCCCGAGCTTACGTACATCATAGTATGGCCTGTCATCTTCTTTGAGTGCTTTAGGGTATGTTACAAATGAATCGGCAACTGCTTCTATGGCAGTGTGGTAAACCATACGTCCACCAACTATACCGTATTTCATTTCACAATACTGCTGCAGCTCAAGGCCAAGTCTGTTACCGACGTGACCACTCATAAAGTGACCTACCACATGCTCAATGATTCCAATACGTGTTACTGGTGAGTAGTCCGCAAACTTCTCATAGTTGATACCGATTGTTGGAGTACCATCAGTATCAATGTAGCATACCGCATCTCTTTCTGGATCTTGGATGCCTACCCGGTTGAACTGATAAAGGATAAACGAGTACGCTGGATCAACGTGCTGTTGAATAGCGTACATCGTTTGATGAAATGCCTTCTCACCTTTATCAATCTTCTCGGGGTCACCTTCATATCCATAGAGAGCAACTTGAGTATCTTCAACCATGAATCTCTCCAATCCAATCCGGTTTTACATATTTCCTTTTCAGTTTAAGAACTTCGCTTCCACTTGAAGCTACCACAGAAGTTTGTTTGTCCAACTCCTTTGTATCAACTACTGCGCCGCCTTCACTGACTCCTGGCGTACATAATACAACAACAGTTCCACATGCTGGACAACGCCATGAGTCACCACGGAATACGCGTGCATTAGAATGCGTCTGCTCAGAAGCATGGATAACTGCAACTCCATTTTTTAAGCAGCGCATAGCTACTGCCGGCCCTCCATCTTTACAAAAACATACAGGTGGCATACCCATTTTACTCCTCCTCTTCAGGCTCTGGCTGTTGACAGATGCAGTTTGATACTCTTCCGCACTCATCGCAAAGTAGAACCTGCTCCAGCTCAGGCAGCGGCTTTTTAGGCTCCCATGACTCCTCCTCATGATACTTACACACTGCATGGTCCTCAACGACGATTGAATCATTAAAGCGATCCCTTGCTTCTTCGCAAGTATCTGCAGTTATGCCATCACGACGCTTTTTGCAATTTCCACAGCAATGATCACCACGCTCTAATCGGCCTTTATCAGTGTCGTCGTATCCCATTTTATTAAACACTTCATGTATAGCCATCACTCCTCCTCAGACTCCTCCAACCTATTACGTGTATCTCTGAGATCCTTGACCATCTTGTCGTTCTGTGCCATAGCTTCAGCAATATCAGTGAACGCCTTGGTACCCTTCAGTGCTGAGTAAATCTCCTCATACATTGGAGTGTTCTTCTTCTTGGTATACAGCTCACGGAAGAACTGAACAGCCAGACCTGAGCCAGACTTACTGAGCAACTTAGCGATGTGCTTTGCCTGTCCCTTGGTTACTGTATGCTCGTCACAGATAACAGTACCCATATCTTGGATGGTAACACCAATGAATGACTGACCATTATGATTGTGCCACCAGTCGAACAACCGTATCTGTTCCTTCTCGATGTCCTTGTCATCACCACCAGCCAGCACAGCGTTACCTGATATTGGATAGTAATGCGGATCATCACCATGCTCAATGAAGTTCATGAACCGGCTGATCAGGGCATCAGGTGTAAGGCTGAGCTTCTCTTTGCTTCGACGCTGCTTGTTACGCTTGGCTATCTCCTGGAAGTGACCAGAGATGGCCTGTGAAAACAGCATCATGAGATCCGGATCTTCAAAGTCCATCTCACCTGATAGCTCCTGCCATACCAAGCCAAAGCCCTGATGCCAGAATCGTGGTGACGCCTTCTGCCAGATGTCTTTATTCTCACCCATACGCAAGAACATACGACACACAGCTGGGAACGTACCTACTGCTTCCTGCTTAGCAAGAAAGCGCTGATGGTGCTCAAAGCTCAGGTACACACGGACAACCTCGCAGCGATCCATAACCGCACCGTCCACTGACTTACGTGACGAGTATACAATGTCTTCAGGGTTGGTGGTGCCAATGATGCATGCTTCCTTTGGTACGTCGATGCTGCCTATCTGATTCAACGTAAGCGCTGAGCGCAGCTGATTCATCTGGGCCATGTTGCCGGTAAATATCTCATCAAAGAACCACGGGATTACCGTACGTGATTTACCGTTAACGTCGAATGTGTACTCACCACTGTCAACGTGGTGCTGTCTTGGGATCAGGTTCTCGTGAACTGCCTGAATGATGACCGGGTTGCCGTCTTTATCCTCGCTCACCTTGATACCTGCAGCCAACAACTCTTCAACCTGCTGAGCACCGAGACACACTTTGATAGTCTTGAGCCCCAGCTCTTCTTCTATAGTTTGAATACAGATAGAAGTCTTACCACATCCAGCCTCGCCCTCAAACACAAGAGCTTTCTGGTCAGCAAGGATATTACCGTGCTTGATCCTGGCTTTGAGGCGCTTGATCATGCACTCCATTGATACTGGTTTGATACGTCCGTCAATCAGGTCCTGCGGGGCTTCATTTTCAGATGTCATTTTCAGTTTCTCCTTCAGTGGGTTTTGTACGGTACAAACGATCCAACGTTTGCAACTCAGATTTTGCTATTGAATGAGCTGCCCTAAGACATAAGCCCATCATGTTCGCTGCCTGTAACGCTGGTGTCGAGTCCAGCCCATCTCTTACTTCAACCACACACTCCGGTAGACTTGAACCCTTTAACTCTTCTGGAAAGTCCACCAGCAGTATTACTCCATTGAGATCAGGAAACTCACTCATGAAGTCCTCAAGTATAATTTCTGCTCTAGCCGGCAACTGCGTCAACTTTGTCACTTCGCCCTCCTATAAAAAACTTCTTTCTGTCCTGTATGTACACTGTCGCTGTTCCATCTTCATCAATTGTTTTACAGATGAAACCATCAGTGTAGAACTCGTTCATGCCTCTGATCTTTTCGTTGTACGCTTCGGCATCAGGACACACAACAAGAGTGTGATCTCCCTCAGCATACGTGAACATGCTCAGCAGCTTAGGGTTCACCCACACACCAAAGTAATGAGCATCCTGATTGGTATCATACTGCTTCCACCCATCATCTCTGAACTCATCATTGAAGTCCCACTTGTATCTCTCAGTAGGAAAGAATCCTCGGTACACACCATAACCTTTGTCAGTCTGTTCTTCTTGTTTCCATGTTGATAGAAAGTAACTTTTGTCATGAACTCCCATGGGTTTCTCCTATCCAAATGTTGGCATACCATTTTTAAAATAAACATTCCTAACGCTCCAATCCGTTACTGGACCGGTACACTCATCATCATATTTTAATCTAAGTCCACGTTTATCCAAAGCGATACGTATGAAGAGTAACTTAGATCTTCCAATATACCTAATACGTAATAAGTCTGCGGCTGTGTGGTCCAACAACTTAGCTATTGTGTTGATACCTTCCCCGCATAATAAGTTAATTACAGGCTCATCTAATTCAAGGACAGTTAAAGGCGTTGATGCAGCTACCGGCTCACGTTTATACTTTGGTGGTGTGATATCTTCCCACGCGTATGTATGATGTGTTCTGATAAACACTTCACCAGAACTGTATCCAACAATTAAATTTTGATCGCTGTCCATAATCATGTATGTTACCGAGTTCATTGGGGTCTCCCATTAAAAAAGCCCACGCGATATGCGTGGGCTGAGTGTTGATGCTTGACTTACTAACTTCCAGTGATAAAATCATTTGCAGGGGTTGTGTCATCACAACTTCTGTCTTTAAGCACCGGACGGTCATGTGACTTTAATCTGCGGGGGAACTTACTGACAGGTGAATACTTTCTGTTGCAGTCAAGTTTACCGATTACACGTGAGTTGTCTTGTGTCTTTGCCATGGTGGAACTCCTTATGCAGGTGACAGCGTTAGAGTATCTCAAGCAGATGCGTCAGCTTCCGCCTGAGGAGCAGCTTAAACACTCCAAAGATATTATAGCAGCTTCACAACAGGTGGTCAAGGACACAGGGTCAATGATTCCTGTTCTTGGTATGCTGCTGCACATCAGGCAACGACCATTCACTGAAGATATGTTCCCACAGTTTGAACCATTGTTCAGCACACGGGTGCCACCACGCAGCATACTTAAGACCGCACGTCAGGTAGGTAAGTCATCATCGTTCGCTGCAAAGACTATTATCATGTCAGCGATGATACCGTTCTTCCAGACACTTACTGTTACCCCTCAGTACGAGATGACACGTAGATACTCATCGAACTATATCAGACCAATGATAGAGTTCTCTCCAATCAAAGCTGCTGTGATAGACACCAACTGTGAAAAGAGTGTACTGCAAAAGACGCTGAGCAACCAGTCAATGATGCACTTCTCGTTTGCCTTCCTCAACGCAGACCGTGTCCGTGGTATCCCAAGTGATCGAATACACTTTGATGAGTTCCAGGATATCGACTGTGCGTTTGTTCCAGAGATAGAGCAGACGATGGGTAGATCAAAGTGGCGTATCACCGACATCTCAGGAACCCCAAAGACGCTTGACAACGGCATAGAAGTAGAGTGGAGCAAGTCATCAATGGCTGAGTGGTTCATACCGTGTGAGTGTGGCTATACAAATAATCCGTGTATAGACAGCGATGGCATGTCGATGATTGGTGATGAAACATTAATCTGTGCAAAGTGCAAGCACCCGGTAGATGGCACTACAGGTTACTGGTACCACGAACATTCAGACCGCCGTAACGAGTACGTTGGTTATCATGTGCCTCAGTTTATCCTCCCCTTTCACTATGACAACAAAAGAAACTGGAATAGAATTGTAGCGGCCAAACATGGCAGCATACCAAAACGAACGTTCTATAACGAGGTGCTTGGTGAGAGTTGTGACATCGGCGCCAAGCTCATTACTGAAACTGATCTGAAGAAAGCCTGTACTCTTCCTGTCAACATGACATTGAAGACTTCAAGAAAACTTATTGAAGGATATATGTTCAGAGCACTGGGTGTTGACTGGGGTGGGCGTGGAGAAGACACACTCAGTTTTACAAAGCTTGCTGTTACAGGTATGCGGCCTGATGGACGCATCGACTTACTGTACGGTGAGAACCTTGTGTACCTTCCTGAACCTGGTGAAGAGGTTGCCCGGGTGATGGCTATACATAAAGCTTTCGGCTGTCACGTACTTGCTCATGATACTGGCGGCACAGCTGGTATGCGGGACACGTTCATGTCACATGCAGGGTTCAGCATGCAAGGCGTGATGCCGTTCGCTTATGTAGCAGCATGGGTAAAAGAGATCGTCACGTTCCATGAGACTACAGAGACCGTCCGCAGACCATATTACTCAATCGATAAAACCAAATCACTGCTCCTGCTTGTAGAATGTATCAAGCACGGATACATCAACTGCCCACGGTGGGACTCATGTAAGGACTTGCTTGTTGATGTCCTTGCTCTCATTGAAGAGAAGAACGAGTCGAAGCGCGGCTCTGATATTTATCTGGTGCGTCGCTCAGCAAATCAATGTGATGACTTTGCTCACGCCTTGAACTTTGCTGTCGTTGCTACCTTCCATTCCAACGGTAAATGGCCTGACCTTGTCGAAGCTGTACAGCAAAGATCGCTGTCTGAGTTTGAGCTTGATCAGTTTGTGAACGCTGGGCTCAGCCTTGAAGAGTGGGAAGAGAACTATCGTAAAGCTGACGTAGAAGACATCATTGACATAATCCAATAGCTAAGAAAAAGGGACTTACATCTACGCTCTTGTGCTGTTACACAAGACCAATAGATGCCAAGTTTTTTACTCGCTGATAGCAACCTATCAACCAACATAGTATTTTAACGCATTTATGGCTGTTTTTAAGTTATCTGGGCTGAGTTAAACTTAGCCAGTTCAGCGTCCCAAACCTTCCTGGAAATGAGTAGCTCATCTGTAGCACACTCCACCAGCCCTGTTGTTTTGTCCACGAACTTGTACAGGTTGAACCCTGATGGAAGGTGTGACTCAAACGTACGCATCACTCTGACGTAGTCTGTGTCAAGCAGCACCACTGCATTCTTTGGCAGCTTCGGCCCTACGTTGCCGGCCTTGATGGTACCGGCGTTCATTAAACTGAAGATGGTATGTAGTAACATATTCTTATCATTGGTTGTGCCTGTGATCGAGCCATGCCGGATGAGCAGCGGTGCTTCCCTGATGACAGTCACGTCGACGTCTTCTATCCTGTCCTCTATCCAGTTGGCCATAAGATCGATTGCTGTGGTAAACCCATCACCACCAATCAGGTCAGCTCGGTTACGCTGGAGGTCTTTGACGTAGAGAGCATACAGGTTGTGAACTCCAGTAAGGTGAGCCACCTTATGCTTAAGCGGTTTTGTAGTCAGGCACAGTGATGTGCTACTGGCTAACAGCTGAGCGTCGATCTTACTGGCTGAGATCATCAGGTTGTGTGGCGTTCCGGAGCTGCGCCAGTGAATCAGCTCCTTAACTCCAGTATCCAGCAGTAGCATAGCCGGTACATCGTGTAATTTTAGGTCCTTGAGTGCCTTTTTGACTCCTGCTGAGTTCATTCCGTTGGTTTGTACAGTACAAAGGCCCATTGCATCAGCAAATACCTCGTAAATGAACATATTACCCGTCAAAACGACGTCTTTTACAGAAGAATTGAGGTATTTGGCCGTAAATCCCTGTACGCTGAGAGCAAATAGGGCCCAGAAGTACCGATTGACGTCGGTATCCTCCAGCAGGGCACGTACCTGTGGCTTCCTGAGCGTCCTCTCATCGACTTCTACGCATGGCATGCCATCTGATGGGAGTTTGGCACCACCCTCGTCTATATAGCCGTCTATGAGCGTCAGATTGGGGAACACGAACCGGTTCCAGTCCGGTGTCCACCCAACATACGCTGTTACAACCCTGTGTTCTATCTCTGTATTGGTCATGGCGAAGGCAATATCCAGTAATCTTCGCTCCCAACTACGGGGAACCTGCAGTACACCGAGTCCCTGCTCCAACATATAATACCTCAGCCAGCTGGCTGGGTTGCTGGTGAACTCTTTGATCGGTGCCATGAACCTGGTAACACTGCCTTTGTACGTCAGCTCACCGATAAAGAACATACCACCGTCCTTGTAGTCCACTGACTCATGGATCTCAAACGTGATGTTCGATATACGGGACAGCCTCCCCTTACGACTGACAGCATGCCACACTCCATCACGCTCAATCACCTTCTGGTCACCAAGGTACGCCGTCTTTACCATGTACCCTGTGTCAAGCATACCACGGATGACAGTCTTCTCGTCTTTATCACACTCGTACAGCAGATGGGCGTGCTCATCGCTGGTAAGTTCAAGCGATCTTAGTACGGCTTCTGCCTTCTCAGTATCAAGAGACAGTAGGTAGTCTTTCAAGGCTATCACCCAAGGCTTCGCTTCCTGAGTAACAGCAGCAAGCCATGCCGATGTTCCTGACTTCAGCAGTTCCTCGTGGTTGATTGTCGCTGTAGGAACAGACACACTTGAGTTTGACAGCTTACGAGCCTGCTTAAACATCCCCACGTTGTAGTCATTGTCCCAGAAGATAACCCGCTGTGCCCAGATAGGCCAGGCTTTGGTGTCCTCGTTGTAGACAGCGATAGGTAGAGGAGAGTCAGACATGTTGGCGTGTAACCGTTGCAGCCTGAGTGCAAAGAACGGATCCCCAAGAGCAAGTGCAAGTGGTGTGTTGTGTGGCACGGTGTCGGCCATGAACAACCCGCCGGCTCTACCGATGTTACGATCAACACATTCGTAGCTACTTGTTTTGGTATACACACACCGCAGCGTTGCGACTCTGTTTGGCATGTCATAGTACGGAAGCATCATGACGTTTGAGTTGCGGATACCAAGCTTGGTGCCGAGCACACGTTCAAGGTTGTACTTTGGTGTGAAGGCTACGTGTCGCCCGAACCCTGCGTACCAACGCAAATAATTATCAGGCATTGCGTTCAGTGTAGACAGGATATCGAGCTTCACCCTCAGGTCTTTTGTGTCTTCTTTTTGCTTATTAAGGAACCGGTCAAAGGCTGTGCGTTTAGCTCTGTCAATCTCATAGTCAGCTATCGAATCTGGCGGGATGAGCTTTACATCCGCAATTACTCCATTTTCCTCTAGCTTCTTAAGCGCTTGTTCCGTAGACTTAATGTTGAAAGTTTTCTTGAAGATTTCTATTACGTCACCGTAGAAGTCGTTAGTATGACCGTATATGCCATGACCATCTGGGAGCAAGTAAAGCCTGTCGTCAGGCTCCCATGGGCACTCCACTACTGCCGGAACAGTCTTGACACTTGAATTAAGCAGTTGTAGAATAGTTTCAGTTGATATAAACTCGTTTAAACAAGGAGCTTTAACCATGATCGATCCTGTATCCGATATGGGCCTCACACATCTGCATCACATTACCAAGATAGTCGATTTACCTGCGTTTGTCAAGGAAGGATGTGTACCGACACATGACGAGGTTGAAAAGCTTCCTTACACATCGTTCGCAGATCAGACCAGCAGGCAGTTTCCGGTTCACACAAAAGCTGCTTGTTATCTGTCCTACGCCTACTTCCTTCAGCAGAAAGACAAGTTCGTAAAGAAGGCTGCGTCACGCATCGAACGCAAGTTCTGTGACATGGCTGACTTTTGGAACATGGCTGATGCGATGGACAAGCTGGCAGAGGACCTGGGACCTAAGCATGAGAAGCAGGCAGCTATTGCTGAAGACTATGCACTGACAGTCTCCCATGAAAGCAAGCCGCTCCATTACTTCCCCATCAACAACCGTCAAGCTATTGAGAAGTCAGCTGAGGAACTACTAGCCAACCGTGACAAGTTCCCTTATGCCCTTCGTAAGACTGCTGCTGATAACATCGTGAAGGCGTTCATCAAAGCTGGCTACCACATCTCAGCTGTTCCTGAAGCCATACAGTCGGTTGCTGGTCTTGGTATCTGCACAAAAGAAGCTGTGGTGCATGAAGTCACACGCCGCATCAACTTTGCAAAGACCACCAACGAAAAGAAGGGAGCTGCTCCTCTTACTATTCTGGTACACCAGCTCAACAAGTGCGCTGATGACCAGACACTCAGCTCAGATACACTGGTGAAGATTGCTGAGACACTTGACACCTATGATCGTCACAGTGGAATCAACAAGCATTACAGCAGAGAGTTCGATTACCCTGAAGATGTACTCTTCAGTTTCACAAAGCAAGCTGCGGATAAAATAAAGAATGAACTCGTTACCATGCAGAACGGCGCAGCTTACTGGCTGTCAGACATGACCAAGGCAAGCGAAGCGTTTGATGCCATTGGTGATCTCAAGGATGACATGGTAGACCTTGCTGGTAACCTTGACATGCACAAGGTTGCTGACATCGTTCCTACCCTTCCAAGAGATGATGCTGATATACTCTCCACTGCACTGAAGGCAGAAGGCATACCTGAAGCCAACACCACCAAAGAAGCGATGATAAAGCTTGCCACCTGTAGCTCACATGCTGCAGTAGACCCAAAGGGCGTGGACCGTGTATCCAAAAAGACTGTAAGCATGCACAAGTATCTCGGTACCAAAGAAAACAAAAAAGAGAAGCGTGCAGCCGCAGCAAAGCTTGAGTCATCCGGTAAGGTACTTGATTTTCTGAAAGAAGCGGCAGCTACGTCACCCACGCCACGGGAAGGTGATGGAAAGTACATGAAGAAAGCTCCCAACAAAGCTAAGGTCAATGTACTGGCCAAGGAAGAGAAAAAGGATATCAAATGACTGCAGGTGTTGCAGCATCAGGGCTACGTAAACAGGAAATAGCTCGGGTACTGGAGGATGAGGAATCTTTCGGTACCTGCTTGCTTGCTGTTCTTCTGGACTCCTATGGTACTGAGGTCTTTGAGTGGGAACCTGATACCATACGCATGCAGCTCAAGGATGACTTCGGCGCCAAGCTCCCACTGATCAACCACGATAAGATCTGGTCACTGATTGTCGCTATGACTACCAACCAGTTCAACCTGTCCTCTGACATCTTCAGCCAAACGTGTCGTGTACTGAATGATGATGAGGCAGACTTCGATGTGTTCTCTCCTATCGATCCGGAAGACCTGGCCTGGGGCGTTGCTGAAGTACTCTACAACGACCCACCTGATCCGAAGCTCGGCAACGATGAGTTCTCCCATGAGGTTGCTCGCTACGCTGGACTGGTGCTCGCCAACAACGGGATACTTGAGCCACCTAAGTTCCTGACGTTTGCTGAGTATCCT
>Ga0114918_10002270_pt1 | contig 17249 bp, 16 predicted proteins | sample LantaG_FD_87015 | JGI IMG/M metagenome (GOLD analysis project Ga0114918, IMG submission 87015) | Deep subsurface microbial communities from Baltic Sea to uncover new lineages of life (NeLLi) - Landsort_02402 metaG | ecosystem: Environmental > Aquatic > Marine > Oceanic > Sediment | place... | reverse complement strand
TCAAAAACCGGGCGAAGGTTCCGAAGGAAGTGGTGAGGGTTCAGGCGAAGGCGGTGAACCATCAAGTGGTGGAAGCGGAGGAGAACCCTCTGGAAGCGGCGGCGAAGGCGGAGAACCATCAAGTGGTGGGAAAGGCTCTGGTTCGGGCGAAGGCGGCGAAGGAGACGGAGACGGAGATGGAACACCAAGTCAAGAGGCAGGAGATGATTTCGAAGATGCTGCAAAAGCGGCTGCAGAAGCAGTTGATGGTGCTCGCCAATGCTGTGCGTGTGCAGACCCAGAAAGCGAAGAGGAATGTCAAACCGCAGAACAATCAAAAGAAGATGCTAAGGATGCCTTAGATGCGGCTAAAGAGGCTGCTGACAAGGCTGCAGAAGCCGGGGATATGTCTCAGGAACAAGCAGAAGCACAGAAAACTAAAGCAGATGCTCTCAAAGATGCCGTAGATGATATGAAGCCGGGTCAAGATACCAGCCCAACAGGTATGGCGGCACAAGAAGCAGAAGCACACAAAGAGGCGGCTGAAGAGGCTGCTGAAAGTTATGGCGGTGCTGGCGATGAAGAAGAAATGGAGTTGGCAGTAGAAGAAGCCATGGAATCCAAAGCGGCTGCAGATAAATGCAACGATAAAGCCGATATGAGAAACTCACAAGACCAAGAGAATGTCAAAAAGGCAGACGAGGCGGCTATGGATGCAATCCGGGCTGCCGAAGATGCGGTAGATGCTGTGGACTCAGACGAAGGAATGGATAAAGATGCGGCAGATGCTCTCCGAGAAATGCTCAACGAGGCATTTGAAGAAGTTGAAGCAAGACAACAAGAACGAGATAAGTCTCAAAAACTTTCAGAGCAAGCCCAACGCAAGGCAGAACGAAGTCAAGAACTCAGTAATGATGGTGATAATGAAATGGCTAAGGAACAAGCCTTAGATGCTACGGAAAAATGTCAAGATGCGGCGGAGGCTATGAATCCATATAGTGATGAAGACCGTGAAGCATTAGAAGATGCTATTAAGGAAACAAAGAATGCTTTGAATGAAGTGCCACCGGATGAAGAAGTCCTGAAGGCTATGGATGAATTAAAGGCTCTTGAGGATAAAATGCGTAAATCTCAAACAATGTCGGAAACTCAATGGGGCATTTGGGGTTATGGTGAAGGATGGCTGCAAGCACCAAATGGTGGACCAAAGATATTCCCAACTGAACTTGAAGCCACAGATGCACTAAGGGCAAGCGGAGGTCGAATATAATGAAAGCAAAAATTGTGAATCTTGATGGAAACTATTCAGAACCAGTGTCAATGGAAGATGAAACAAAAACTACTACTAATGTCCAAGATTATATGGAATATCACCGACCATACTCCCCTAAAGACTTTGGTGTAGGATATGAAGTAACTATTATTGAAAAAGACGATTGGAGATTTGGAACTTACCCTGAAGGAAGCATTTGTGTAACTTCTGATGAACCAAATATGAGTGGGGTAGTTGATTGGTGGATTGGATTATTGCCCGAAAATCTGCAAATGTTGGGTAAAATAGAAACTCCTAAGAAAACTACTGTTAAGCCTTTGGTGCCTTCGCCAATAGCGACATCGACTCGGACAACGACCTATGTAGTTAAACCATATAAAGAAGGAAAAGACGAAGCATTTGGCGAATCTGGACTTCCTGTTGCCGATAAAGAACAATATGAAGAAGGTTGGGAGGAACAAATGGCTAAAGAAGAACAACTCAAGGCTATGGCTAATCGAGACTATGATGCTTTGTTAGGTGAAGCCACAGAAATCATTAACTTTAATGGCATGATGACTATGATGAGTAATCCAGCACACAATGGAAAGATGACGGAGTTCATACTCGGTCAAATTATGTATGGATATGCACCAATGTCATTAGGAATTGGTTACGAAGTTAATATAATTGACTATATTTACAACCCAGACCCAGAAAACTTTGTAGTCGTTTCATCAAAAGAAACAGTTCCGATGAATATGGCGAACCCGACACTCAAAGCATCTGGAGGTCATTGGGCTTTATATCTCCGAAAAGAAAATCTTAAAATGTTTTTACCACCAGAGATGATAGAGATGCAAGAATCTGCTATCGTAGATTCAGAATTAACTGGAAAAGTTTCAGAAGTTGTTTATGATGGCTATGTAAAACTGGATAGTAAGGTTAGCGTTGGAGGAAGACAAGGAAATATCCAAGGAAGAGGCAGACTATGTGTAAAGCCACGCACAGGTGAACTTCGCAAAATGGAAACTCGTGAAAAGGGTTGGATGTTCGTTGAAAATGTTTTGTTAGAAGGGTCCAGAATCGAAACCCACATATATTCATTGAGTGATTGGGCAAAAAGTAATGGAATAACTATCTTGGACGAAGGTGATATATTTATTACCCTTGAGACCCCGAAAGCCAAAACTTTAGCCAAGCAAATTGACCGTTGGGATTTCTTTGATGTAAAAACTACTGGAAATCTGCTAACGGTGAGTTACTGATGTCAGAAATCGAAGAAGCAATTGAGATTCTAAACTGGACTCAAAGTAAAATAATCAAAGACCTTTGGATGATTAAGGTATCTTATGTCAATAGAGCAGGTAGTGAGCAACACGCCAAACCGATTAGTAAAACTGTTTTTATGAATCCCAAAACCGACAAAGAAACCCTTGTGGTTAAATTATCTTCAATGATGGATGCTACCTTGAATAAAAGTTTTGCTGCTCCTACCGAGGATGGGCAAAGACTCTACGATGCTCGAATTAGCCTTGACAATAAAACTATCATTGAAAAAGAAAATAATAACCCCTTAAACTGGTATGACTTTTTGTTCTCCCAATTTGACGAATCTGGTGAGTTACTACTATTCGTATGCCGAGAAGGGTAGGCCGAGACGGGTTGGAACCGTGTATTATTCTATACTAACTGGAAACTTATGGTAGACAGTAATAGTAATCCAAAAAGCATGATTATTAAAATTAAAAAGGTCGATGTTAATTAACTTTATATCAGTGATACGGTATAGTAAGGTTATGTCCAGTAAGAAGGCGAGCAAGGAGACTGATGCGACTTTTTGAGAGCAATCTCAAATGAATGCTTATGTTTATATGGGTGATTCCACCTATGTAGAATTGCCCAGCCAACTAATGGGGCCACAAAAAAAACTGAAAACAAATGGAGATGAAAAATATGAGCAAAAATGTAGAAAATGATGTAGATGCGTTCCTTTCGGAACTTGAAACGATTGACAGCACCCGCCGTGATGAGCGTGCCACAGCCCGTGGTCCTCGCACAGTGTATGAGGTAATCAAGCCAGAAATGGGTAAAGTGTATTCTGGATACACCTTGGTTTCTTATAACGACACAACAAGCCCTCTGGGTTCAGAATCAATGGTTCTTCGTTGTGTAGCACCGGGTAACGAAGGCGAGTCAGATGCTGGCCGCCGTGTTAAGTTTTATCTGAACGGATACGAAAAGCAAGACTTTGAAAGATTTATCAATCAAAACAACCTTGTTGAATCTGATGACGAAGGTAAGAAAACCTACCACCTCCCAGTTCAACTTGACTTCCTTCGAAAGATGAATGATTCTCAGAAGAACGCAGGTCGCACTTTCAAGAGTTTCCATGGTATCATCCGTGATGCTGATGCAACAACTCTTCGTGAGACTCTTCCTGAAGTTCCTGAAGACCAACAAACTATGGAAGCATATGTCACTCCAGTTCACGCTGAAGCAACCGAGTGAGTGTAAAACTCCCCGTTGTAATAACGGATTGCGCTACGGTTCGATGTTAGGTGCGTAAGCATTAGGATTCCTAAACCATCCTCTGGGTGATTTGTGGGCTTGATGCTTGCGCTCTGACACCATCTTTCCACTACTTACTTGAACACAAGGTATCCTCTTTTTTCGAGGGTCACTGGCTTGATTGTAAAGGTTAAAACGCTTTGCCTTCGGGCTTAGTGATAATGAATTAGGTCTTCACCTGCTTAGTTCGGCGGAATGCGTATTCTTTATTATGGTGCTATCTCATAGATAGAATGGAGAGGATTGTCATGGTGCGAGAAGAAATTAAGATTCCAAAGTCTATTTCGGATTTCGTAGCAGAAGCAACTCTTGACTATGAAGACTTAGGTGCAAACATTGAACAACTTTATGCTGCTAAAATCTCCCAGACTCAACTTGAGTATGGGTCAGGCATTTGTCTGAAGATGGAAGAAGTGCCGTTGAACGGTAAATCACCTAACCCAGACCAATCTGCTATACGCTTCATGTTATCCGATGGTAATTTTGCGGTCGAATATATGGCGCATAATGGTAGTATTGATGCCAGACCCGGTGGGATGGAGTCAGACCGCTTGCGGCGAACAATGATGATGCTAACTGAAAGTATTAGTGATGGTTCGCAAGTGTGTGTTTCTGGAGCCTACCAAATGATGGGTAAGGAAAAAGTCTTTGTAGTCTCTGATGTGCAACGCTATGAATCTTTGAAGTCAAGTCAGATGACGACAGAACAATTTAATACATTTATTGAACTGTGTGAGTCTGAATCAACGGATATGTTCAAGCGCAATATGCGCCCATTAGAACTGATGTTGCGTGATGACACTATCTGGACTAAACTTTATGCCGATGACCCGATTAAAACGGCAGTCATGTTGTATTGTCTAAGTCCACAAAAGAAAACTGATATGCTACATATTGGTATTGTTAGTAGTATGGGCGAAGGTAAAGACCATCTTATTGAACAAGTTATTGAACCTTTAGTGCCTTGTGGTATGGCTTCAAGTGGAAAACTTTGCACAATCGCCGGGTTATTCGGAGCCATGAGTGGCGACGACCTTAACTCAATAGAGTTAGGGTTGATACCAAAGATGAATAATGAACGCATAGCCGTTTCGGAGTTTCAAACATGGAGTCAAGAAGTATTCGGTGAACTAATGAATGTTATGGCTAACGGTAAGTTTTCGATGCAGAAGGGTCAAGTAGACACGACTCGTGAAGGTAAAGTTAATTTTATGTTCTTAGGTAATCCACCCAGAGAGTGGAAATCTACGGAGTCTAAACTCGGTATGCTGGGTGCTTTTGGAGAATATACTTATCAGATTCTTAGCCGACTGACACTAATTTTTGCTCGTATGACTTTGACCGATGGTGACAACGATTATCAAATAGAAGAAAAGATTATGGATTCTATGAATGGTAAGTATCAAAAGTCCGAGTTTAATGATAATTTGAATATGTGGAGAAGTTTCTTCCGAGAGTATTTGCGATATGTCAGTGAGATGGACCCCGATATTACACCAGTTCGTATTGAGATTCGTGAGGCTATGAATAGGATTAAAGAAAATCCAGCATTCAGTCAAGTGTTCTTAGAAGATACTCAAGGCAATAAAAGAACCACTCGTGACTTTAGAAAGTTTCAAGAGTTTGTGAACCTTGCCAAAGGTTTCGCTCGACTTAATGGTGAACGAGAAGTCAGCAAAGACAGCATTAAACAAGCCGAGAACATTTTTCTGGAATCAATAAAAACTTTGGTAGCAGATGAAGGATGGCAAATGATGAAGGTTGGTGCAGATGCACGATTAGTTAGTCTTCACGACCAATTGTATGATTACAGCAACGAAGGTATTTATACCAGCGTTAATGAGATGAGAGATAAAATTATATTCTCCAATGCTGAATGGGATAAACTTTTGAACCTTAATTGGATGATGAGTGATAATAAAGAACCACAAAAAGCAAGGTATATTGAAATTATACCTCGTGATGCTTACGAGGATACAGACTAAGTGTTAAGTAGTTGAAAGCGTATAGGTGTTAATATGAATGAGAGAGTGACACAAAGGGCGTTGTTGGCTCTGGATTTATTGCTTACCCGCAACCTTACTATGACAAAGGCTACCAAACTTGCATTGACAACTCCTAAAACATTCAAAAAGTATTTGAAGTCCAAAGGTATAAAATGGATAATTAATAAAAATAGATTCAGTATTATTCGAACACCAGAGCAAAAGATTTATGATTTCGTTGATATGATGAATGAAGGAAAATCTGCTACTGCGGCTGCAAAAGAATTAGAAACAACAGTTAAAACCATGAGCAAACAAGTTTTGCCTGATACTCCCGGCTCTTCAACAGAAAGTTTCATTATTTCCAGAACGGGTGGTAAATGGTCTGCCTCTTTCATAAAGACCGAAGATTATTCGTTGGTTTATTATGGTGGCATAAATGGACTGGCAGGAACGGTCATTGGTCGTGGCGAACAAGCAGGACCGACAGCCAATACTGATGATGCTGATGCAGATTATATGGATATTTGGTGGCAGGTTGATTTCGAGAATTGGGAAAGTTCTTTGCCTCCGAACCAAGTTGCAGAGTTTTGGAAGCCACTAATTATGACGGCTCTACGAAAACAATTTGAATCGTTGGGTATTTCAGACATCGACTTAGCAACAAAGTTTTTAGGAAATGTGAAAGTTTCAACTCATGCCGCAGGAACTGGCAGGATTAGTGCAACTGGAGATTTAGATTTAACGAGATTAGAACAAATACTTGAAAGATATGAAGCCAAGATGATGAGGGAGGTCAAGTCTGGCGTAGATGATAACTTAATGTTTAGACAACCTGCATATATTCTAAAGTCAGGATTGGGTCCAGTGACTGCAAAAGGATTCTTCCAAGTTATGTTCTTAAACAAAGATACTGCTGTAACTTATCCAGTCATACCAGAATCAGTTGAAATCGAATATGACTTACAAGATGAACAAGTTTAGAGTAAAGTTATTGGCGATACTGAAGTCCAATTAAGAATCACATTAGTAAATGTAGCAAAGGCTACTGTATCTGATTTCATTAACAAGTCCATGTGTTCAAGCATTTGGTTCAAAGTTAAAACAAATACCTCGTTAGAACGAATCACAAGAAAAACCTCACCATCCGACAGAATGTAAATCGGAGAACGAGCGTTAGCACCAGCCGTAACTGAAATAGTTTCTTGACCTCTAATGGAGGATAACCAATCTTTTTTGGAAACGACTTCTTCATCTTTGATGCGAGACATTTTATTTCGGAAATAATCGTTTAATACTCCTACCGTCCAACCCAAATCAGCCACAGTCCAGTAATCAGGAGTAAATAACTCTCGCAATTCTTTTTCTCTTAGGCTTAAAGTTTTCCAACCTAATTCTTCAGCCCACTCATAGTAAGTTTTACCACCATCTAACCAAAAATCGTAACCATGAGTATTTTCCCAATCCCAAGAACGACCACCTAAATTAACAGCACCCGGGAACTCATCGGAAAGTTGTTGCCACATAGCGGCATCTGCAAAACCATATTGAGCCGACAAAGCAGGTGCTGGACGCTTAGTAACTGTCAGAAAAAAACGGTTTATTGCCTCATAATCTGCATCATCCATAACTATTATGAGCCATACTGATACTTAAAGAATGAGTAAGTTTAATAGGGTGTTACAACATAGTTAGGTTATGGAAACTACTACCCTAATTTTGGCTGGCCTTGGAATTGCTGCAACAGCAGCGACTGGCTGGTGGATGAAAAATCGAAGCACGACTGTTATGCTAATTGCAGATACACTGGAAGATAAAATTGAAGACCTTACTGGAATTGACATTGAACTTGATGGTGTCGTAGAGGATGTTATTGAAGCAGCAGAAGATGTTGTGGAAGATATTCACGATACAGCGAAAGATTCTCTGGAATCTGGTGACTCTTTAGAAGATGTTGCAGATTTGACTGTTGCAGTTTTGAAAGAACGACTCACTGAATTAGGATTATCTATCAAAGGTAAGAAAGCAGACCTTGTTAAGCGTCTTAAGGCCGAGTGAAACCCGTGATAACCGATGTCTGCTATTGTGGATTTCGCATAGCAACTGGACATGGCAATAGACTTAATACCAATTATTGTAGTGTATATTGTATTGAATTAGAGTTAGCCTATGGTGACAAGGCTCATAGTATGAAACGAGAAAAACCGGTATTGACTCTCTATTGCGAACTATGTGAAGGTCCGATGGAAATTAGATATGTGACTGGCAATAACTCAGTAGTTAATAGAACTTTTTGCGGGCATGAGTGCCAGCGTATCGGCAACAAAATGTGCAAAAGGAATGATATGAACCGCATGAGGATTCTAAGGATTATTAAATATAATGATGGTATAACTTCACAAGATATTTCTCGCATTCTGGGAGATACTGGTGTCGGATGGTATGGCACAGACAAGGTAGCACAACTAATGCGAACTATGAAAAAATGGGTCACGCAAGATGAGAACAAAAAGTTCAGTCTTAACTATGATATGTGGACAAAAGGATTACTAAGAACAGTGGTTAATCGCCATGTCAAGCCTAAGCCTTTGGACGATACCCGATGAGGATTCTCCTCTCGCCGGATGGGGTGAATGGGCGAAGCCCAGAGGGATAGGCTGCTCCCTGTTTCCATAGGAAACTATTGCGAAGCAAAGGGTTGAGTGTAGCGGAGCCTGCGAAGACCTTGACACAGCCTTTAAGTAGTTGAAGCACTCAAGAATAAATATGGCATCCTTTGAAAAGATTTCATCTGAACAGATGGGTAACTTTATGGATGTTCTCGGATTTAAAGAATTGTCAATTAAAGAGCGCACCGGAAACCTTCGTAGAACCGTTAAAGAAAAGGTTTATGAAAAGGATTTTGGCGAAGGAAAGATTCGTATTTACAGTAGTATTGCTGGTGTAGAAAGTCGTGATGTTGGCAAAGATGCTATACGAGTTCAATACTGGGTAGATGGTGTAAAAGTTTATGGTGCTGCCAGAGTTCATCGAGTCAAAAATTGGAGAAATAATGTTCTAAATCGTATTTATAGTTTAGAGGATATGGTAAGCAAAGGTAGTTTGCGTAAAGTTCCTAAAGATAGTTCTGGAAGCCCTATGGTCGTGCGTAAAGCACGCCAAGGTGGAAAGAAGTTCTGGGGCAGTTCTGATTATCCCCGAAACAATGAAACTCGTAGATTTGATGCGGCTGTTGTAATGCCACGGAAACCAGTTACTGCGGTTGAAAAAGCCATGGCATGGAATCATCTAATACAACAAGCAGACCTTCACCAAATGTTGATGGAATTAGAACATAATGTTCGTATTGGATTGATTGATGAAGATGAACTCATGGGTAGTCTAAAAGAAAAGTTTGGGGCTGAGGAACCTATGTGGTGCGCTTGTGGTTGTGATGGAAAGATTGCAGACCACGATGACCGAGGATACGGATGCTGGCCTTGTATAGAGTGTGGCGATGACAGCGATACTGATATTAACGAAATGTGTAGTGATTGTGAGTTAGACCTCCATGAAGCAGAATATAATACCGTAGCAAATAGCCCATTAGGTGAAATCGTTACTGACGATAATGGCCGTCGATTTGTATTAGTAGATGAAGATTTTGCTCAAATCATCTTTGAACAGTCGCCTGTTTTTCGTGCTCCAAGTAGTCCTGTTGTTTTAGATAGCGTAGAAGAAATGTTGAAAACAACTCGAAAACGATTGAACGCTGAAGATAGATGGCTTGAATGCAGATGGTGTGGTGAGAAAAACAACGAATTATGCGATTGCATATCATGCCTCGGTTGCTATGAAATAGCACTTGATGAAACCACCACCTGCCCTATGGATGATGACATCTGCTCTGGGTGCTGCACGGAACCGTGCTGCTACCACAGTGAAGAAGCCTATATTGATTTGAATGCTGAAGACCGAGAAGAATCCGAAAGGATGACACGAGCAGAAGCCGAAGCACTGGCTGATAAAATGACAAAACTTTTGAATCCATTTGTAGACTTCGTAGAAGTTTGCGGAAGTTATCGACGAGGACGGGAAGACCCGGGTGACCTTGACATAGTTATTATTCTAAAAGAAAATGAAAGTTTGCCAGCCATTGTGGAAAAACTCGATGGACAATATACCGCAGTTAATTGGTTAGGAGAGAAAAAGACTCAAATCGTAGTTGATGGTGTAAAGGTAGATATTAAAGTTAGTAGTCCAGAAGGATTGGGTGCAGCATTACTTTACTTCACAGGACCCGGTGGATACAACATTGGCATGAGACGCTCTGCAAAAAGCAAAGGATTAAAACTTAATGAATATGGTATTTGGACCAGAGATACTAATGTGTATCTCGGCGGTGCTACTGAAGAAGAAATATATGCTGTTTTAGACAAAACTTACAAGCCACCAGAAATGCGTGCTGAAGATTATGGCGTAGGTGCTTTGTGGATGGCGGAATATGAACAATCAATTGATATTTCTATGGATTGTCCGAAGTGTAATGAAACAATGGAAATCATTGGAGAGGGTGGAAGTAGGTCAAGCGAAAACTTGATGAACTTTGAGTATTATTGTGATTGTGACGAAAAACCTAAACCTAATTTTAACACCAATCCAACTCAATATGATAAAGATTGGGAAGAGGCAAAGGCCAATCCTTGTTCTAAATGTGGTATGAAATACGATAAATGGAAACAAGCATATCACCCAATAACAGACCTTCCTCAAAAAAATGCTACGCAGTATTGGCAAATGTGCGAAATCTGCCATAAAGGTTTTTGTGGTGATTGGGGAACGAATATGTCCTCCATTGACTGTCAAACCCAAGATTTCGTTTGTAATGACTGTGAACCCTTTAACACATATGGAAAATATCGTGCAGAAGATGAAGAAGAAATTGATGACGAAGATTATTGGGAACCTTATTTGGAAGCATTAGAAGAGTTGAATGGCGAAATCGGGCAGTATGTAAATTACGCTTCCAGTGAATATGTTGGCATAGTAGAGTGTATTTCTTTGTGGCAAAATGTGGCAGAAGATAGTGCACATACTTTGAGTTATGTTGCCAATAAAGTTCATAAGTTTAAGATGGATGCCTTTAGATATATTTGGGAACAAGATGTTAATTATGTTTGGGAAAACTTATCTTCAGAAACCCGTAATCTTCTGGAGAACTTCAATCCCGAAGACCGTTATTATGAAGGAGATGTAGTTTTCAATGCCGGAAACTTTGGCTGGCCAAACCTAAGCCAATTAAAGGATACTATCAATCCTTATTGGTTGCAGAATATGGAAGGTCAAAATTACTCTTTTGATTTGTATAGGTGATTAAAATGTTGAATCCTGTGATAAATTGGTTTGGAAGTAATAAGGATGCGGCTGTGTTTCAAAGATTCTTACTGAAAACTTTAACGACACCACCCAGTAGGAATACAAAAAAGGCACTTCGAGCACTTGCTGCGATAACTCATATGGATGAGGATGAGAAAGATAAAATGCTTGAGCGATTCGTCAAGGCTGAACCTTTTCGTTTTCATGATTTAGATTGGAGAGATTATAAATGAAGTATATTATAGAAGTTAGAGATACATTTGGAAGAGTAAGTTTGGAAACACAAGTTTCTGGGTATGATTCGTTAGTAAAGCGTCTTAAATCTATTATGGGGACATATAACTATGCTATTGATGTATTTAGTATGGAACCATTTGCACGCATGGGCGGCAGTAATTATAAAGGTTGGACTACTGAAGACCGTAAAGTTCACAGTGCTACAATTAAATATGGAAGGGCTGAGTCTGGTCCTTTGGCAAGAAATCTAAACGATAGTTTAGGGCTAATTGAATATAGTGCTGAAAGTAGTCATACTGATGCAGAAATGTTTGGTTCTTGGTTAATAGATAATGAGTTAATTTTTAATGAATTAACAAGTCGTCAATGGGAAGGCCCAAACTTTGGAACTTTTAGAAAAATAGTTGCAGGAAAGCCCACCCGTAAAATAATGTATTTAGAAAACTTTCATATGTTCAATGATATGAATGCTGAGTTGTTTGCTGAAGATACACCATATCCTTTTGAAGTTCTGGCTGAAGAAGGTTTAGAAGCCATGGCTCTGGAAATTAGTCAATTTTTATTAGATTTAGTCTATGAAGCAGCAATAGAATTAGATTACGATGAATGGTTAGGAGATGAAATGGTCTGTGGGGTTGATTTGTCAGACCGAGTTTTAGAAGATGAAATAACTTTAATCTTCCCAGATAGTTCAGAAGTTAATTTAGTATTACACGGACCCGTAGAGGAGCGAAAAGTTTTACTTTTAGATAAAGAACAACTTACTGCAGAATTAGTCTGGAAGACTGGATTAAAAATTGTAGATGTTGCTGGCATGAGTGTTGGTAATCTATGAGTGATAAAACAGACTTTGAGTGGGTTAAGAAAAAGTTTGAAGATTTAGTTGTTCCATCTTTGATGAAACTTAGTAGTCTTAATAAAAAGACAGTTATTTCTGAACTTTGGGATGACCTCTTTACACCCAGCCCCTCAATAACTCGCCGTCTACTAATTACAGACGAAAAGTTTGATGATAATGGAGATTTTAACTCCCTTGGGTCGGAAACAAAATTAACTTCAGTTATAAAACCTTATAACGAAATATCTGATAGAAACATTACCGCAAAAACGATTAACAACATTATGACTGGTATGATGACAGAAATGCAAGAAAATAAACCAGAAATAAGTTTTGAGGACTGGCCATCATCGGGACCAAGTGGAAGTTACCCACCTGAAATTAGAAATGGATTTATAGCCATATTTAGGATTCCAGACCAAGGATATAATTTAGGATGGATTATTTATCGTGGTGCATGGATTCTTGGAAATGTTGAACATATTGAAATATATGAAGCCAGCAAAGGCACAAGTTTCCAGTTACAAGGTGGCGATTTAGCCGACATGGTGTTATTAAGTTATGAAGAAGAGCCATGGCTTGACGGAATGCTGGAGGCTATTTTCGACCAATCTCTTTCTGTATATGGCTGGATACCGGCTCCATCTTTTTTTCAAACTCTAAATTGGCGTGATTTTCCAAGCGTTGTCTTATAACTTTAAGTGAGTGATAACCCTTATGATATACTAAGGAGGCTTGCCTATGGATTATAACGCATATATTGAAAGATTAGAAAAAGAATGCGATGTCGTATATCAATTAGCCGAGAAAGCACGAAGTCGTGGACTTGACCCCAGAATGACTGTGGAGATTCCAAGAGCCAGTGACCTTGCAGACCGAACTCAAAAACTATTAGATTTCTTGCACCCAAGACAAACCGCCGCACAGATTCGTGAGATGACTGCCAAGCATGATGGAAATCGAGAATTGGTAGCCATTGATATTGCCAGAATCGTAACTGCTGAAAGTTTATTGTATGGTGTCAAAGAAAAGTGTAAGCCTTGTGGTGGCTCAGGAGAAATTGATAAAACTCCGACATGGAAAGTTCCTTGTGACGATTGTGGAGCAATCGGAACTGTGATGGGATTTGAAGAAGCAATTGGCAAAGCCGATTGGAATGAAACTTTGAAAACTTATAAAACTGAGGCAAAAAAGGCAAAAGGCGAACATATTCGTGTTGCCCAATGTTTGTATCATGGCATTTGTGCAGGTCTGGCAGTTTTGACCGAAGGGATTCTGGTAGCACCACTTGAAGGTGTTGTATCTTGTCGTATTTTAAGTAATGATGACTCTACTGAATGTTTGGCTGTCAATTTTGCAGGTCCAATTAGAAGTGCAGGTGGAACAGGTCAAGCATTATCAGTTCTTATTGCTGATATTTTACGGCGTGACTTTGGATTCACTACTCCTAAAGTAACTTTCGCAGAAATCGAAAGATACAAAGAAGAAGTTTCTAAGTATAGTCGTGGATTGCAGTATCGCCCAAGTAATCCGCAATTAGAAGTTATTGCTAAGAATTGTCCAGTATATGTTGATGGAGAAGGTGTCGGTGATGAAGTTACAGGTCAGCGTGACCTTCCAAGAGTGCCTACTAACAAAATCCGAGAAGGAATGCTATTAGTTATGTGCGAAGGATTGATTCAAAAAGCACCTAAGATTCTAAAATATGTAGAAGAGTTACAACTGGACGGCTGGGATTGGTTGAAAAGTTTTGTGCAGACTAAAGAAGGGTCCACAGATATTAAACCCAGTGATAAATACATGAGTGATGTTTTGGCAGGACGACCTATTTTTGGATTACCTATGGAAGTGGGAGGACTTCGTTTAAGATATGGGCGAAGCCGATTAGCAGGATTAGCAACTACGGCTATGCACCCAGTAACTATGATGGCTATGGGTGGTTTCGTGATTTGTGGAACACAGATGAAATATGAACGACCGGGAAAAGCAACGGTATCTACACCTTGCGATACGATTGACGGACCTTATCTTCAATTACACGATGGCTCTGCCAAAAGATTTGGCGACGGAATGGAACTAAAAGTTTTAGCAGGTCTCGACCCAGAAGAAGATTGGTCGGTGTTACCTACACAACCCGAATGGCCTATTAAGAAAATATGGGATTTAGGAGAATTACTTGTGCCAGTTGGCGAGTTCTTAGAAAATAACCATCCTCTTTATCCAAGTCCATATGTTCAAGAATGGCACGATGGAGTTTTATACGACAAAGGAATAGAGATTCCTAAAACTTTTACGGATGCCGTAGAACAATCTAAGATTTATGATATTCCATTAGACCCAAAATATGTGGCAGCAGGCTGGCAAGATTTGACAGCCTCCGAAGGTTATGATTTTATGAATAGCATTACTTTGAGTATTGATGGCAAAAAAGTTTTAGTCCCAGAAACTCACAAAGAGTTGGCCTATCGAATAAACTTAGACATTGATGAGTTGGGAGCACTACAAGGAAATGAAAGTTTGTTAGTTCTTAATCTTCTGCCGAAACTTAAGGCATCTATAAAAATTAACTTAGAAGTTTATGATAATGCTTTAGAATGGCTAAATACTTTGGCCGAGTATAAAATCCGACCCAGAACCACAATTCGCATAGGTGCTCGCATGGGAAAACCAGAAGGTTCTAAACATCGTGAAATGAACCCACCTATTCATGGTCTATGGCCAGTAGGATTTAATATCGGTCCACAACGCCGTATTCGTGATGCTGCTCGCAAAGGAGAATCCGTAGCAGTAGGTATTCGTGTCTGCCCATTTTGTAATACACAAACTTGGCGGGGTGTTTGTTTGGGAGGTGAAGGCGAAGCCAAACCGCACAAGGCGATGGAAACTAACTTTGTAGGAGTCATTAAACAAGATTTGAAGACAAATGACTTATGGAAAGAAAGTTTAGAAATTACTCATCAAGCGACTGAACCAGAAGTTAAAGGAAGCAAAGGATTGCGTAGTGCAGAAAAGATGTCCGAAGATATGCTAAAATCGGTGTTAAGACATAGGAATCAAACAAGTGCATTTCGTGATGGCACAATTCGTTTTGACATGGTAGATATTACCATGACTCATTTTAGACCAGATGAAATCGGGATTACGGCGAGTCAAGCCGTAGAATTAGGATATGATGTAGATTGTCGAGGACAACCTGTTGTGGCTGAAGACCAAGTTATTGAATTGATGCCTCAAGATGTAGTAGTTGCAGAAAATTGTATCAAAGGTTTGCTACAAGCCATGAGATTCACCGATGATATGTTGAAAACTATGTATGACTTACCTGCTTTTTATGATATAGCCGATGACGCTGGTGCAGAAGTTTTAGTAGGACAGTTAATCATGGGATTGGCTCCGCATACAAGTGGAGCAGTTCTGGCAAGAATTATTGGTGTGGCTGGTATCAAAGGCCATTACGGACATCCGTTTTATCACGCTGCAAAGCGAAGAAACTGCGATGGAGACATAGACTGCATATTACTGCTCACAGAGGGCTTGATTAACTTTAGCCGTATGTTCTTACCTAAGAGTCGTGGAGGCCGTATGGATGCCCCTTTAACGCTAACAACTCGCATATTAGCGACGGAAATAGACAAAGAAGCATTAAATGTTGATGTTTTGTGGAAATATCCGACCAGTTTTTATGAACTCACGCAAAGTGAAGTGCCTCCGACTCCGAAAACTGCTTTGAAACATGGTATTCGTATTATTGAAAGTTTTATCAATGAAGGTGAAATGGCCGTAGGTCAAATAGGTTATACTCATGAAACTTCTGATTGTGCTGGAGGACCCCGTAATAATCCATATAATACTTTAGAAGGTATGCGTCGTAAGACAATGGAACAATTTTCATTAGGAGAAATCTTACATAGTATGAATAATAAAGAACAAGCCAGTAAATTGATAGACCGACATCTTATTCGAGATATGAGGGGAAACTTAAGAGCCTATGGGCAACAAAAAGTTCGTTGTCCTAAATGCAGTGCCAGTTATCGTCGTGTGCCAGTTAGTGGAAAATGTAGAACTATTATGGATAAAAAGACTGACCCATTTACTGGGAATGAAATTGAAACTTTATGCCCCGGCCGACTTATTTTAACAGTAACTGAAGGAGGAGTCAGTAAATACGACGGACTCATGCAAACTTTAATTGAAAAATATGGCTGTAATGAATATATTTCTGGACTTTATAGTCAAGTGAGTAAATGGGTCGCCGAAACTTTTGAAAGCAAGGAACTTGGTAAGCAGCAAACCCTTTGGGATTAACCATACATCCTGCTGACCCATGCTTCATCGTCTGCAATTTCGGGGGTTTTGACTATTTGAAGTTCAATTAAAGTTTTTAGAAGTTCTTTTAATTCGCCTACATCATTGTGAATAATGTCCATGACCTCGGAAAGTTCTTCAACACGCTTTCCTAATTTAGTAACAGTCATGCGACCTGTTGTAACTACATCAGACATAAAATATAGTTCATAAAACGACTATTTAAGTTTATGGATTAGTTGTCTGCAGAAGAAATACCTAATCCTCTCATGTCGTCCAGAACGGCCTCATCTGGAGTTTGGTCTAAATAGTCTACTTCTGATTTTTTACCAGAAAGTATATCATAAGTAGGGTCCGTTGCTAAAGCAAATAAACTTGTCATCATAGCCAAGGTAGCAAAGCCTAACGATAACCAAGTCCACAATCGCTCTTGACCCATAAGGATACTTCAGTGTCACTGATACTTAAACTTATTCATCCTTATCTACGAGGGCTGATTCTAAAGCATGAAAGATTCGAAGATATTGAACTGCGCCTTCTTTGCCTTGAAAACTTGTGGCTTCCAAAAGATTCAGTAAAGTTTGATAATCTTGTATTGGTAATTCAATGGCTATTTTGTCCATGATTTATTATCTGGTTCTATCTATTTAATAGTTCTCCTCAGTTATTGAAAAGTCCAATAGCGATTAAAGCATCATTGACCTAATTAGCCCAAAGAATAATCAAG
>Ga0114918_10002269_pt1 | contig 17250 bp, 11 predicted proteins | sample LantaG_FD_87015 | JGI IMG/M metagenome (GOLD analysis project Ga0114918, IMG submission 87015) | Deep subsurface microbial communities from Baltic Sea to uncover new lineages of life (NeLLi) - Landsort_02402 metaG | ecosystem: Environmental > Aquatic > Marine > Oceanic > Sediment | place... | reverse complement strand
GCGCCCGCCGCGGTCGAGGCCCTCCTGTGGCCGCCCACTGTGAACGGCAGCAGCAGGGCGCTGCTCCTCCTCCCCCCGGAAACGCCGCCGCCGCCGCCGCCGTCGCCGCTGCCGCCGCCGCCGCCGTCGCCGCCGCCGCCGCCGCCGTCGCCGGTGGCCTTGCCGGCAAACGAGGGCGGCGGGCGCGGAGAGGAGGGCGGCGGCAGGAGGCCGCCGGCCTCGGCAGAGACCCCGGGGAGCTCGACGGCGGGCGGCCTCGGGGCACCGGCCCCGCGGTCGCCGCCCTCGCAGCCGCCCCCCTCCGCTGCCCGACCCCTCCCCCGCTGCTCCTGCGCCCGCGCCCGCGCCCTCGAGGCCCTCTTCGACTCCACGACGTCCCGCACGCGCTGCACGGGGTCGTAGTCCAGCTCCCACGCGCAGACAAGTGACGTGCCCCTGGGGCGACCGGGGACCATCACGTGCCACACCAGCGTGAACGGCGCCGCCGAGTCGCGGATCGAGGGGATGCGCCGCGCGATGTGCGGCGTCGGCGCGCGGGCCGACAGCAGCTCGACCGTCGCGAGCCGCGCCCTGGTGTCCGCCGGCTCGACTTTCAGCCTGTCCGCGAGGTAGCTCGGCCCGCGGACGCGGAAGCCGGCGGCGCGGGGGTCGCCGAAGGAGCCAGGGAGGAGGGAGTCGGAGCGCGGCGCGGCGCGAGCGGGGAGGGGAGCAGGAGGGGGCGCGGGGGGAGCAGGAGGGTGCGGGGGCGTCGCCGCCGTCGTCGCCGCCGCTTCTGCTGCTGCTGCCGTTGTTGTTGCTGCGGTCGTGGTCTTCGCCTCCGCAGCGAAAGGTGGAACAGCGGCGGGAGCAGCAGCATCGGGGGCACGAGGAGCGGCAAGAGCCCCTCCTCCGCCATTCAGCCGCGCCGCGCCCTCCCCTCCGCTCTCCGTCGCCGCCGCCGCTGCCTTGCTCTCTCCCGCCCCGCTCCCCTCCGCCGCCGCCGCAGCCGCCGCCGCAGCAGCAGCAGCAGCCTCTTCTCCCCCCTCGTCTCCCCTCCCGCCCTCGCTCGCGCCTCCGAGATCCTCCTCCCTCGAGGTCCTCGCCAGGGCAGCCAGGGAGGCCGAGAAGCACGCCCAGCAGCAGAGCGGCAACAGGAGGGCGCCGGCCCCGGGGTCGAGCGAGCGGAGCGAGGCGAGGGCCGCCGCGGCCGCCGCGGCCGCCGCGACGGCGGGGGCCCCCCGCACGCCGGCCGCCACCGCCGAGACGGCGAGACAGAGCGCGAGGAGGGACGCGGCAGCCGCCAGCCGCAGCGCCGGCGCTCGCCCGGGATCGCCCGTGAGCGCTCGGTGCGCGGCGAGGCCGGCGAGGAGGTGCGTCGAGAGGAAGGGCAGGGAGCGCAGGGAGGGAGGAGAAAGAATGCCCCCCCCTCCGTCATTTAGTGCTGCGCTCCCCGGCGTGATCAGGTGCTTCCTCGCGGCGAGGCTGGCCGCGAAGGGGGCTGCGAGGGCGAGGGCCTGAGAGAGAGAGAGAAAGAGAGAGAGGGAGAGAGAGAGAGAGAGAAAGGTGGGTGAAAAGTGTGAGCAAGGGAGCGAGGGTGAGAAAACGAAACTATTCAAGAAGGATGGTCGGCATTTTCGGAGCCGCTCACGCCATTTTTGTTTGTTGCTCGCACTCGGCTACGAGTGCACGAGATGCCTGTATCGCTGTGCGCATCGTACGCCGCTTCAGAGGGGTCCAAGGCGCAGGAAAAGCGGTGCCGGAGTTTTGGGGAAAAGCATAAAATATTTGAACAGCGACCAGATCGTCAAAGCGAGAGCTCTAATTCAGTTCTCTCGCGCTGTCTCTCTATCTGGAATCGATACCCGCTCAGCGTCCGTAGGAGGATGCACGCACCAGTATAGCGGTATCGGCGACAGCTGCGAGGCGCATGGAGAAAGAGAGAGAAAGAGAGACAAGAACGAGTGCGCGATTGAGTTTATTTTTTTCTCCTTCCTCTTTCTCTCTCCCTCTCTTTACGCTTGCCGCTCGCTCCGAGGCAAGAGAAATGCGAGCTCTCGACACAAAAAAAAGTCACGAAAACAAATCTCATCTTGCCCTCAACTCCACGGGTCAAGGGGCGCGCGCTTCCTGCCCCTGTGTCCTTGATTGCCCCCTTTGCACCACCAGACCGTTCTTCGCTCCAAAATATGTCTAGCCTGGGAGCGAAGAGGATGACGGCTCCCTCGAGCGTCGTCGGCGGGAGCAGAAGCCCAATTCACGTGCGAGGGCAAACCGCGACGCTGACGACGACGAGGAAACCTCCTCCGCCTCGAAAACCTCTCCTCCGCCTCCGCCTCGGCCTCCGCCCCCTCCCTGTCGCCCCTTCCTCCGCGGCGAGCAGCCCGGGCGCATCCCTCGTCGAAGAGGAGGCCTCAGCGGTGCTTCACCGCCACTCTCCATCGAAATCGCTCCTCCCTTCGGGGGGACCTTCCGAGCTCCGCTCCCTGCTCCGCCGCCTCCTCGGAGCGCAGGAGCCTCGGCGCGACGGCGACGCCGGCGAGGCCGACTCCCTGCTCGTCCCGAACGAATACGAATTCTCCCGCACTCAGGAGAGAGCCTTTGTCGAGCTGGACTCGGCGATGACCCGCTGTGCCGCCAGGTACTTGCTCCTCGCCTGCGCCTGCGCCGCCGCGGCCGCCGCCGGAGCAGGAAGCCATCGGGGCCCCTCTGCCCCCCTTCCTCAGGGCCCCCCCGGCTGCCTCCTCCCCCCGTGCCCGCACACCTGGACGGCGCGCGCCGAGGCGGCGCAGGCCCTGGCCGTCTCCGTCTTCCTCTGGGCAGCGGGCGAGCCCTTCGCCCTCATTGCCGAGACGCGCGGGAGGGATCTTTCCCATCTGATGGACGGCCTCTCGGAGACGGCGCACGCTCTTTTCGAGGCGAGTGAAAAGAGCCGTGAGGGTTTGAGGAGGAGGAAGAAAGTCTCGTGGAAAAAAGTCAAAAAAACTCATTTCCCCCTCTTTTCTCTCTCTCTCTCTCTCTCTCTCTAAAATCAAAAACAAAACAGGCGACGATCATGTCCTGCGGCCTCTGCCTGCTCTTCGCGGCCTGTGCGGCGGCACAGTGGCCGCGTGGGGCCTTCCCGGCGATCGCGGCGATGACGTTCGCGGCGACGGCGGCGAGGGCGACGCTTCACCGGTGAGAAGTTTGTTTTTACCAGGTTTTTCCCCCTCTTTCTTTTTTCCAGCTCTCTCTCACCCCCCCCTCTCTCTCTCTCTCCAAAACGAAAAAAACAAAACAGCCACCCTCGAGCCCTCCCTCCTCTCCTCGAGGCCCCAGGCATGGCAATGAAGGCCCTCACCTCCCCTCTCCGGGCCCTCAACCGGCAAAGGAGAGCGCGGAGGCTCAAGGCCATGCTGCGTCGGGAGAGGGAGAAGGAGAGAGGAGGAGGGGGTCTGGCGACGCGCGGGGCGGGCTCTTCTTCTTCTTCTTCTTCTTTTTCTTCTTCTTCTTCTCCTTTGGTCGAACCAACCAGTGGCGCTGCCGCGGAAGGAGAAGCCAAGGAACACGCAGAATACGAGTTCACGACGGCCCAGGAGCAGGTCTTCCGCCTGCTCGTGCGGTCGCTCCACGCGCTCTGCTGTGCCCGCCTCGCGCACGCGGGCTGCGAGGCGCTCGCCGCGCTCGCCGCCGCCGCGGCGGGCGACGGCGTGGCGGCGCTCGCCGCCGGCATGGGAGCCCTCGAGGTGGCCGCGACGGCGAAGCTGTTCTGGTCGGCGTCGTCGGCCTTCGAGGGCGTCATCAACAGCAGCGGCAGCGACATCAGGCTCCTGCTCGCGGGCGTGGCCTCCGCGCCGGGGTCGCATGGCCTGGCGGCGATGTTCGAGGAGCTGTGCCACGTCCTGGAGCTGGCGCTTTTTTTGAAGGTCGCGCCGCTGGGCGCGGCCGGCATCGCCGGCGCGCTCTCGGGCTTCGCCCCGGCCGGGCTGCTGGGCTCGCGGGGCGTGGGGGCGCTCAGGGAGTTTGCGGCCGGGGTCGGAGTCGCGTGAGAGAGAGAAAAAAAACAGGGCGAGCTTTTTCTTGTATAGACTGTAAGATCCGTCTTGTTCATTTTTCGTTTTACATCGCGCCCTTCCCGAGCGAAACCAGCGTTTTCACACCAACTACTTTGCAAGGGCAGGGGACCACGACCATAGCGGCGGAGACGCGGCTGGAGGGCCGGAAGCTGCGGCAGCAGCGGCGGTGCTCGGCGGCGGCGGCGGTGGTGTCGACGCTGTCGTTGTTCTTGCCGTTGTTGCTGCCCTCCCGCCGCCTCGCCCCGCTCCGTTGCTCGCCGTCGACTTCGCTGCCGCCGCCGCTGCTGCTGCAGCTGCTGCTGCTGCTGCAGTCGTCGTTCCCGCTGCTGCTACTGCTGCTGCCGCTGCCCCTCCTCCTCCGACCCTCTTTTCCAGCGCCTCCACCCGCGCCCTCAGCCTCGCATTTTCGCTTTCCAGCGCTGCCGCCCTCGCCGCGACTTCTTTTTCGCTGCGGCTGCCGCTCCTGCCCAGCCTGAGGAGCGCCGGCGGGGGCAGAGAGCAGGCCGCCTCGGCCAGGGCGTTGCGGAAGGTCGCCTCGGCCTCCTGCGCCCAGGTGGGGTCGGAAAGAGCCCGGGAGCACTTTGGGAACGCGCTCGCCGCTGCCGCGGACGAAGGAGAAGAGGCGTTCGAGGAAGCCGAGGTCGAGAAACAGCTCAAGTGCGGCAGCGCAAACCAGGGCGCCCAGTCCGCGGCGGAGCCCGCGTCGGTGCCGCAGAGCTCGTCGGCCTTGGCGCCCAGCAGCTCGAGCGCGGCCTTGGGGTTTCCGTTCTTGATCGCGGCGACGACAAACGCCCGGAGCGCCGCTGTCTCTGCGGCAACGCCGGCGGCGGCGAGGAGAGGGGGAGCCCTGCCGAAGACGCGCTGCGAGAGGAAGGAGAGCAGGGAGAGGAGTTCCTGGGACGATGCGGAGGGGATAAGGTCGCGGAATACGTGATCCGCGATGGCGTCGGCCTGCGGTGTGGGTGAGGAGGTTGCGCTGAAGAGGCAGAAAAGAAGAGGGTGAGCGACCGGCGAGCGGCCATCGATCGAGAACCGAAAACGAATGCCTCAACGCACTTGAAATCCCATGCCTCGGTCCGCCAGCGCGTCAACGTGAGCGGCCCTTGCGGCGTTGGCGAAGCCCCGAAAGAGAAGATACTCGCGAACGAGCGCGTCGACATGAGCAAGTGACCGGGCGTCCTGCCAATCCGGCTGAAGCATTTCGGGAGGAAAGCGCGAGAGAAGAAGAGACGAGCAGGAGAACAGAAAATGTGTTTTCTTACTGTTTTTCTTCTACAAAGTGCCTTCGAGCGGGTGCAGTTGTTGCCTCTCTCCGGTTCCTTCTTCTTCTTCACCTCCTCCCCCGACGGAGCTCGCAGCGAGGGCGGCCCGGATCCCCTCGTCGACGTCGTCATCTCCGAATGGCTGCGGAGGAGGCGGAGGAGGAGATTCAGGAACAGCAGGAGGGAGAGCAGCGACTTCCTCCTGTTCCTCTTCCTCTTCCTCCCCCTCCTCTCCCTCGACTTCGTCGCTGTCGTGCTCCAGCGGCACCTCGGCCCCGGCGCACAGGTACGCCGGCGTCAGCCTCTCTGGAGCAGCCGCGGCAGCAGCAGTAGAAGACGCCGAGGAATCGGAGGCAGATGCGGGCACGGGAGCGGGCCTCAGGCCCAGGAAGGCATCGATGGCCGCCTGCCTGCCCGAGTCAGCGACGACGTTGGCCCAGCGCCGCTGCACCGAGAGCGTCGCGTTGCGGAGGCGGCCGACGCCGGCCCTCGCGGCGCGCTCGAGCGCCGAGGAGGAGCTGCTGCTGCCGCCCTTCTTGCGGTGCGCGGAGGATGCTGCGGTAGATCTCGAGGGCTTCTTGCGATAGCTCCGAGCAAAAGGGGCGGCGGCCGCACCTGCCTCGTCCTCGCTCGCGCTGCTCGCGCCGCCGCCGTCGTCCGACGCGTCGCCCTCGCCGAGGCCGCCTGCCACGCCGTCCCCTCCCGCTCCCGCTCGCGCCCCGCCCCCCTCCCCCTCCCCCTCCCGCTGCTCCACGAGCAGCAGCCCCAGGATCCCGGAGTGCATGGCGGGGCTCGACGTGTACAGGTGCGCGTGGACGTCCCCGGCGATCCTGAAGACGTCCGACAGCGCGGCGAGCGGCGCGCGCAGGCAGCCCGGCTGGGCGAGCCGGCGCGCGAGGGGCGAGGAAGCGCCCGCCGCGGCGAGGGCGGCCGCGCGCGGGAGCGGGAGGGGCTGCTGCTGCTGCTGCTGCTGCTGCTGCTGCTGCTGCTGCTGCAGCTGCTGCTGCAGCTGCTGCGCGGGGGCAGGGGGAGGAGGAGCAGCAGCAGCGGCTGAAGCGACCGCGGCGGCCCTCTCGACGGCCCCCGCGTCGACCCCCGGCGGCGGCAGCCACGTCGTCTCCCTCCTCCCGTGGTCGAGGAAGCCCGTCCTCCCCGTGGGGACGTGGAGGAACGCGCCCCAGCCCGCGGGCAGGTGGGCTTGGAGCGCGGGGAGCGGGACAGTGGCCGGGGGGGGCGGGGGAGGGGGAGGCGGGGCGAGGGGTCGCCGCGCGGCCGCCGCCGCCGCCGCCGCCGCCGCCGCCGGGGTCGCCGCCGCCGGGGTCGCCGCCGCCGGGGCGGCGGGGAGCGCCCCCAGCCCCAGCGCGTGGCACTGCTCGACCAGCAGCAGCACGCCCCCGAAGTAGCTCGCGGCGTTGGTCCTGTCGAGCGAGTCGGCGCAGTTGTAGCGCAGGAGACCTCGCTGGCGCGAGGAGAGCGAGACGGCTTCGAAGCCCGGCCACCGGGCGGCGGCGGCGGCGGAGGCGCCACTCCTCGCTCCTCCTCCTCCGCCTCCTCCGCTGCCGCTGCCGCTGCCGCTGCCGCTGCCGCTGCCGCCCTTCGACAGCGGCGCCTTCAGCTTCCCCGAGGTCAGCTTCCCCGAGGTCAGCCCGACCCCTTCGAGGATCGGCCCGAGCGAGGCCCACAGGCCGTCCACGGCCCCCACCTCGCCGAGCTCCTTGATGACGCCGTGCCAGTCGAAGTTGAGGCAGTGGAGTGGGAGGGGGAGGGGCGGCCGCTGCTGCTTCCTCGCCGAGGCCGCCGCTCCGGGGCTGCTGCTCCCTGCCCTCTGCTTGCGCCCGCCGCCCGTCGTTCTGGCCTTGGCCCTCCTCAGCCCCTCGGCGAAGTGCTCCGAGAGCAGCAGCTCGTCGTGGCGGGACATCGAGCAGCGGAGGAGGTTGACGCAGTGCACGGGGACGAGGAGGGAGGGGTCGTCGGCGGCGGCGGCCTTGGGCCTCTTCTTGGCCGCCACCGCTGCCGCTGCCTCCGTCGCTCCCGCCGGCGTCTTCTCCTTCGCCTCCCCGCCTCGCCCTTCCTCCTCCTCCTCCTCCTCCTCCTCCTCCTCCTGCTCCTCCTCCTCCTCGGGCCACGCGAACCGCCGCTGTAGCCTCCGAAAGTACCTCCTCGTCCCCTGGTAGGGGTCGACGGGGGCTCGAGCCTGACCCTGCTGACTCTGCTGCTGGGTCCGGCCCCCGCTGCCGCCCCCGCCGCCGCCGCAGCTCCCTCCCCGGCCAGCGACGACGATCGCGGCCTCGCCCACGCCCCCGCCCCGGATCTCGACGCCCCACCAGAGCGGGACGGTGCCTCGCCTCCATGCCGCGGAGGAGAAGGAGACCGAAGACGGAGACGGCGAAGGCGAAGGCCGAGGAGGAGAAGGGGAAGGGCGCGCTGCGGCGCCGTCGCTCCCGTTGCTCGCTCGGCCGTTGTCGTCGCCGCCGTCGTCGTCGGCGCACCACAGTATCTGCTCGACCTCGACCTCGTTCCCCGGGGAGGCCAGCGCGTTGAGGCCCCGGGCGCGGTACCGGGTCCCGGCATGGAGGCGAGAGGCGCGCGTGAGGAGGACGAGGGTGGCGGCGGCCGTCGTCGTTCGTGAGGTGGTGCACATCGCAGCAGCAGCGGCGTCGCCGTCGCCTTCCCTCTTCTTCTCGCGCGAGAACGCCACGCTCCTGCTCTCCGCCACGCCCTGGAGCAGGCGAGGCACCGCGTCGCCCAAGCCGGCGGCGAGGAGCGGGGCCGAGACCGCAGCGTTCCAAACGAACTCCCACGAAGGAGCGTCTTCGCCGCCGCCTCCGTCTCCGTCTTCGGCCTCGGGAAGGGGGCGGAGAGGGCAAGGGGCGGGGCAGGAGCCGGGCGGGCTCGCCCTCCTGATCCCTCTCCTCCCCGGGAAGGGCCTGGTCACGTCCGCAGTCTCGCAGTAGTAGTGGCTGCCGTCGAGCTTGAACCGCGAAGCGGCCTCGGCGAGCGCGGAGAGGGCGGCGTCGTCTTCGCCGTCGTCGTCGTCGCCGCCGCGGTCGACGTCGCTACTCCTGCTTCTGCCGCCGCCGCCTCCGCCGCCGTCGTTTTCGTTTTCGTTTTCGTTCTCGGGCAAAGAGGGCAAGGGCACCCACGCTGCGCTCGTCACCGCCCTCACCAAGTGCCCCCCCGGAAGCTGCGCTCCGACACGAGCGCCCGTCGCGAGCAGCACGGCCCGCCCGGCGCCGCTGCGGGCCCCCCCGCGGAGGTAGCCGAGGAGGGCGCAGCCGCGGGCGAGGACCCGGAACGGAGGAGGGGAGCGAGAGGAAGCGGGGGAGGCGCCTCCACCCTCGCCGCCTCCTCCCCAGATATCCGACAGCACTCTCAGGGCCTCGGACTCGGAGCCGAAGGTCCCCACCCCGCGGGCAGGGTCGTGGAGGACCCTCCCGCCCGCGGCCTCGACGGTCGCGAGGAGCGTCCGCGCGGCTCCCACCGACGCCGAGGCGTCATCTCTCGAGACTCTTGCCGCCGTGGTCACGACGATCGCGGCCTCTCCTCGGGCCCAGGGACCAGTCGCTGTGAGGACGACGACGGAGGACGGGCGTCCCGTCGCGACTGCCGCTGCCGCGGAGGAGGGCAGGAAGGGCAAGGGAGCGGGTCGAGGAGGAGGAGGAGGATGAGGATGAGGAGGAGGAAGAAGGGGCGGACGAGGAGGTCGGAGGGCATCGGCCATGGCGTCCACGGTGCTGACGCTTCCGCTCGCCGCCTCTTCCGTCATCTTCCCTCTTTCTTCGCCCGCCGCCGCGGGCGCCTCAAGAGCGTCGAGGGGCTCGTCCACCGCGGGCACCGGCGCGGCCAGCGGGTGATCGTCGTCCGACATCGCCTGGTCGGGAAAAGGAAGACGATTTTTTCCGGTCAATCGATCTCTTTGATTTTTTTTTGTGGTCCCCTCACTAAGGTTCGAAAGAAGCGAAAAAGCTGAGACGGGCGCGAGAGCGGCTCGCTCACCGCTGCTGCTCTCAGCCTCTCCCCCCTCGAAACCAAGTAACGATGATGCAGTCTTGGCCCGCCTGGATCCTTGCCGCGGTGGCCGCCGTGGCTGCCTCCCGGATAGCAAACGGCGGGGTCTTTGGCGGCGATGCTTCGACTTCGGGCATTGGTCTCTTTTTCGGCCCGCACCACCATCGAAACCAACACGGCCTCCCGCCTCTCGGCCCTCTCGCCACCTCTTTCCTGCTCGTGTTCCTGGGTGCCGCCATTGGTTCCGCGGCCGTGATCGTTGGTCTGGTGCGTGGAGAGCCTCGGTTCAGTGGAAGAAAGACCGCTTCCGAATGTCTCGTTGCAAAGAAAGGAACTCGACGACGATGCGACGAGGACAGAACAAAAAACTCAACCTCTTTCTCTCCCCCCCCTCTACAAAACAAAACTCAGGTCTTCCTCCTCTTCTTCGCGACGGAGACGGTCCCGGACGTCACCGAGGCGGACGCGCGAAGTCTCGCCGATGCCCTCGAGTCCGAGGCCAGAAAAAAAGAGGCGGAGGAGACAGAGGAGAGGCGAAGAGAGCACGTCGTCCTTCGCGGCACCGAGGACGAAGCAGCAACGACCTCCTCCCCCGCTCCCTCGCTTCCCCCCCCGATTCCGTTCGCCGCCCTCGCGGCGGAGCTCCGCGCCGCCACCGCGGCGTCACGGAGGCCGAGGCCCCCGCACCCGCACGCGCGGAGGGGCTGCTACGGCGGGTGGGTGTGGACCGTGCCCGCGGCCTCGATCCCGCCGGGCGCGCCGGCGGCCGCGTCCCCCTCGTGGCCGCCGCCGACGGACGCCGGGGCTCCCGCCGCCCGCGCGTGGGGCGGGGGGGTCGAGGAGGCAGCCGTGGCGACGCGGTGGTGGGCCTCGGTGCGGGGCGGCGGCGAGCTCTACCTCTGCAGGCCGGCAGCGCCCGGGGAGAGTGCCGCCGCCGACGCCGCCGGCCCAGCGAGCGCTGAAGCCGCGGATGCCTCGTTTTCCCGCCCTTTTTTGTCCTCGTCTTCCGCGGGCAATTCCCCTCCCCATCCCGCCGTCGTCGTCCGCGTCGTCCGCCTTGCCGGAGGCACTTCCGTTTCGGTCGTGCGGGAGTGCCTGATGTCCAAGTCGCCGTGGTGGAGAAAGGGTCCCTTGCTGCTGAGGCGCGAGCACGGGGAGGAGGAGAGAGGGGAGGGAGAGTCGACCAAGGCGAAGGCGGGCGAGGGAGGAGGCGGGAGGACAAGGTCCCCGGACCGAGGGCGTGCTCGGCAGCAGCAGCAGCAGCAACGGCAGCAGCAGCAGCAGCAGGCGATGCAGCAGCCCGCCGCAGACGACCGCCGCCGCCGCCCCGCGCCGCTGTTCGAGGGCGTCGACCCCGGCGGCGGTGGCGGCGGCAGCAGCGCAGCCAGCAACTCTACGCTCGACGGGCTCTACCTCTTCGCGTCGGACGCCGCCGCGAAGCAGCAGTGGTACGCGAGCCTCAACGTGGCCGCGGCCTCGGCCTCTTCTGCTTCCTCTTCTTCTCCTTCTTCTTCTCCCGTTTCTCCTTCCCCCGGGGCGACTGCGGCCGAGGTCGAGAAGGGGTGGGACCGCTACATCTCGTGGCTGCGGAGGGCAGCGCCTCCCGCTACCTACCCCGACGAGTCTGACCTCGCTTCCCTCGCGCTTCCGCCGCCGAATTCTGCTGCTTCTTCTTCCTCCAGGAAATTTTTCAGGAGGGGGTTCGGCAGCAGCAGCAGCAGCCACGCTTCTTCCGGTTCCTTTCCTCCCTCTTCCTCCTCGAGGAACGGGAGCGCGGCGGCCGCGGCGGCGATGCGGCAGCGGATCGCGGCTGCCGCGGGCGTCGCGGGCCGCGGGATCCTGCAGCGCCTATCGATGCGCGGCGGGCAGCAGCAGCAGCAGCACAAGGGCTCGGGGGGGAAGCCGCCGTCGGGGCTGCTCCCGTTTCCGCCGCCGCCGCCCAGGGCGGGATCCTCTGGGTCCCTGCGGCGCTCGTCGCTCGACGAACACCGGGCGGGAGAAGCCGCGGCAACGAAGAAAGTTGCGCTCGCGCCGGCCGACCTCGAGAGCGCTTGGATGGGCCCGCGCGCCGCGGCGGCCTCCGGCGGCGGCGGCGGCGGAGGGGGCGGCGGGGTGGGCCGCCCCGTGAGCGCCCCCGCCGGAGAGGAGACGCCTTCCTCCTCCTCTTCTGCGGCAGCGGCGCCCCCTCCCCTGTCAGCGTCGAGGCCGGCGTCGCGGGCGTCGTCGGGCGACGACCTGCTCGCGCTGCTCCGGCGGCAGGAGCAGCAGGACAAGGAGCGGACGCTGTCGCTGCTCCGGCAGCAAGACGGGCAGCAGAGGGGCGACTCCGGCGCGCCCTCTCCCGACGCCGCGATGCGGGCTGCTTCTGCTGCCTCCCCTCTGCGGAGGGAGAGCAGGCCCTCCCGCGGGAGGTCCTCGAGCGCCTCCCGCCGGGGCGTCGACGACGCCGAAGAAGAAGACGGCGCGGGCGGCGCCGGCGGCGCGGGCGGCGGCGGCGAAGGCGACGAGGGCCGGCACCGCAGGCACCGCCACAGCCACGGCCACGGCAGCCGCCACAGGAGCGACAGCAGCAGCCGCCAGATAATTTCCCTCGACCCGGAGCACGCCGCCTCGAGCGGCGGCGGCTCTCGGCACCACCACCGGTCCTCCTCCCGCGTCGGCAGGGGCGAGCGCCGAGGGACGGGCGGCGGCGGGGAGGGAGCGGCGACTCCCTCCGCCTCGCCGCGCAGAGGGGCGGCGGCCTCTTCCGCTTCTGCCGATTCGTCTTCTTCGGCCTCCCCTGCAGCTGCTGTAGCTGCCGCTGCCGCCGCTGCCGCGTTCTCGCAGCAGCAGCACCTCCACCACCGCCGCCTCCGCCCCGGCGGCGGCCCCGGCAGCCGCAGGGAGAGCCCGGCCCCCGGGATGCGCCGCCCCAGCTCGTCCTCGGACCTGCTGCCCTCTTCTTCGAATCAGCCGCTGACACCCTCAGAGGCAGCTGCTCTCGCCGCCGCCGAGGCCGCGGCGGCGCTCGGGATCCCCCCAGCTGCTGCTGCGGCGAGGGGGGGGGGCTTCTCGACGCCCTCGAGCCCTTCCGCCGCGGCCGGGGCGGCGGCAGCGACGGCGGGCGCCGCCGCATCGCCGTTTGCCTGGCAGCAGCAGCACCAGCAGCAGCAGCACCAGCAGGCCCATCCCCCCGCCGGCCTCTCCCTCTCCCCCGACGGCTCCTCCGTCGTCGCCCCGCTCGACGTCGCCATCAACGCCCTGCTCGCGCGCCTCGCCTTCGACCTGCTCCGCAACCCCTCGTTCGCCGCCGGCGCGCGCTCGGTCGTCGCGACGAAGCTGTCGGAGCTGAGGGTGCCCGACTTCATGCACGGGCTCGAGCTCGTCGGATTCGAGCTCGGGGCCGGGGCGCCCTCGATCAGGAACGCGAGGTCGGTGCTGCCGCCCGCGGTGGTTAGCGCGGGAGCAGCGGCACCAGCGGCGGCGCCGGGAGAAGGCGGCCCCGCCGGCGGCTCCGACCTCGCCGCCGCCGCCGCCGCCGCCGCCGCCGCCGCCGCCGCCGCCGCGAGGGAGCGCGCGCTCTGGCCGCAGGCCGCGTTCGACCTCGACTACCCCGGCGGGTTCTCTCTCGTGATCGAGACGAAGGTCGATGTGCGCGAGGGCGCGGCCTGGGCGGGCGTCGGGAGGGCGCTCGACCGCGTGGCGGGGAGCGGGAACGGGGACGGGGGCGGCAGCGGCCGGGCGAGCCTCGACGGCGGCGGCGAAGGCGGGGCAGGCAGCGGCAGCAGCGGGGGGAACCTCGCCGCAGCAGCAGCGGGGACGAACTCCCCCCCTCCTCCCCCTCCCGGCGCCCCGTCCCAGCCGCCGTCGAGGCTCGCCCGGGCCGCGGCCGCGGCGATGCCCCTCCGCCGCAGGCTCGCCGGCGTCGGCCGCAAGCTCGCCGACGCCGCCGCCGAGCGCCTCGCCAACATCCCGCTGCGCGTCTCGCTGAAGGTCACGCGCCTCTCCGGTCCCGTGGTCGTCTGGGTGCCGCCGCCTCCCGGAGACAGGGTGTGGTTCTCGTTCGCCGAGCCGCCGGCGCTGACCGTCGAGGCGCAGCCGGCGCTGGGCGGGAGGATCCTGCGGGCCGGATACGGCGCCGCCGTCGGCGGCAGGGTCAGCGCGTGGGCGGCCGGCAAGCTGCGGCGCGCGCTGGCGTCCAATTTGGTGTATCCAGGGTGCGGGGACATCAAGATGGAGAAGGTCATGGCGAGCGCGGACTCGGCGTTTGGCGGCGTGCGGCTGGAGCTTCCCGAGCTGCCCCCGACGGCCGCAGAGAAGGCTCGGGCGAGGCGCGCCGAGAAGGAGATGGAGAAGGAAAGGAAGGAGAAGGAGAAAGCGGCTGCTGCTGCTGCTGCTGCTGCTGCCGCTGCTGCCGCTGCTGCTGCAGCAATGCCAGCTCCTTCTCTGTCTCCTCTTGGGGACGCGGCGAAGAAGAGCTCTGCCTCTGCTTCTGCTTTCATGCCGCCACCGTTTTCGATCGGCGGGAAAGGAGAAGTAGACTTTCCTCCTCCGACCTCCCCCACGGCGGCGGCGGAAAAGAAGGACGCCGAGAGCTCGGCGATAGCAAACCTCTTTGCCCCATCGCCCTCTCCTCCGCCTCGGCAAAGGCGAGCGGGAGATAATGATGATGGCGATGATGATGCTGCTGATGACGACGAACGAAAAGCGGAAACTAACGGCAACGGCGCTGCCGGGCTCAAGTCGGAGGAGTCGAGCGCCTTTGTCGACGCCCCTTCCGCTGTTGCCGAAAACGGCGACGAGGTTTCGACGACCGACCTGACCGGCTTCGACACGGACGGCGACGCCCTGCACCTGCGCTACAGCTCGATTTTGCGAGGCGCGCTGAGCCCCTCGCCGTCGAAGGAGGATGATGAGAAAGTGGAGTGAAGGGGAGAGAAGAGAGAAGAAAGAGAATGAAAAACAAATGTACTTCGTCCAATTTCCTTTTTTTTTGTTAAAAAAATGAAAGAGACTCTCTGTCCGAATGAATCGCTCTGGATCCAGGTAATAGTTTTACATTTTTGGGGGAAAGCAAGCAACGAGCCGCATGTCATCATGCGTCGTTATCGCTGCTGGGGTCGCCCCCGGTGGTGCTCCTGCCTGCGCCGCCGAGTCCGCCGCCGCCGCCACCGCCGCCAAACATCGCTGGGGCCAAGCCCAGCGCCCTCCTCTCGACCACCCCCGCCATCACGCTGTGCGGCATCACGTCAGCAAGCAGCGCCTGCGCGACGTCGAGCTGCCTCCGCACGGCCGCCAGGGCGAGGTAGGGGGCCAGCAGCGCCGCGACGGCCGAGGCGGTCGCCGCGGCGGCGGCGGCCGCGGGCGAGGGCGGCCGTGGGAAGGCCACCGGGGCCGCCGCCCCGGCGGGGGCGGCGGCCCCGGCGGCACCCGCGACGGTGAGCGAGGCCCTGGGCCTGCCCGACACCGAGGCAGGGACGGTCAGGAAGGCTGTGGCGGCGTGCGAGGCGGCGAGGGAGCGCCAGTCGGAGTAGGGTGGCGTCGGGGGGGATGAGGACGAAGAAGAAGGCCTGTTTTTTTTTGCTTTCAGTTTTTTTAAATATTGATGAGTTTTTTTTTTGAGAGGGGCTGACAACGGGAAAAAGAAAAAAAGAGGGGGAAAAAACCCCAACTCACCCCGCAGCCGCATCGTCCATGGCGGACCAGGAGACGGCCCTGTCGCTCCCTGCGTGCGAGCCGGAGACCGCCGCCAGCGAGGTGCCTTCGCCGCCGCTGCCGCTGCCGCTGCTGCTGTTTGCCTCTGAGGAGCGGGTCGCCACCGCCCTCTCATCCGCGCTCGCGTCTCCGCCGCCGCCGCCGCTGCCGGCGGAGCAGGTGTCGCTGCTCCCGCCCTCGCTCTCGCTGCCGCCGCCCTTGGCTCTCTCGGCGTTCGGGGGCCTCCTAGGGAACGTAAAGATCTGCGGGGGAGCGTGGTCCGTCGCGCCGTGCATGGTTATCCTGTTTTTTTGTTTTTTTTTGTGAAGAAGAAGAAGGAAAAAGAGGCGAGGAAGAGGTTGGAAGAAGGAAGAGTCCGACGCTTTGGTCCCAATCGATTTAGGCCTCAAAACAGCCCATTCTCTTTCTCTTTCTCTCTCTCTCGACTGAAAGACTCACTGCACGGCCACCGACCCGGGCACGTAGGCCAGAAGGAAGCCGGCGGCCCTGCGGCACACGTCGACGGCGCCGTGGTCGGTCGTCAGGGCCGCGGCGAGGGCGTCGAGCGCCTCGACGTCGACTTCTTCGGCGGCGGCGGGAGAGTCCATCGGCACTGCCGCCGTCGTTGGTATCTCTGCGGGCTCACCGCTGCCGCCGTCGCTCCTCGCCTCGACTGCGTCAGCAGAGGTGCTCATTGGCCCTCCGCGGCCCGATCGCAATCAAGCCACTCGGGTCAGAAAGGAACAAGGCGGAAAGCGTACTTTCAATGACTAGGGATACAGAAGGCACCGAAGGAGAAAACACCAAGGGAACAAAAAACGAAAATAACTCAGATTATCGACCTAAAAAGCCCAAAACCAGAACCCTCCGAAAACTAGTGCTGGCTCCACTGGATCGTCTTCAGGTCCACCCCCTCCTGCGCCAGCTCCCACAGCGGAGACAGCTCCCGCAGCCTCGCCACGCGGGCCACCGTCAGGGCCACGGCGCGGTCGATCTCGCCCTCGGTCGTGAAGCGCCCGACGCCGAACCGAACCGACGTGTGCGCCATCTCCTCGTCGACGCCCAGGGCCCGCAGCACGTAGCTGGGCTCGAGGGACGCCGACGTGCAGGCGGACCCGGAGGATACCGCGAGGTCCTTGAGGCCCATCAGCAGCGACTCGCCCTCGACGTACGCGAACGAGAGGTTGACGCACCCGGAGAGGCGCTTGGCTGCCGCCGCGGCCGCCGCTCCTCCGCCGCCGCCGCCTCCCTTCCCTCCTCCGCTCGAGCTGCTTCCGTGCACTTCCCCGAGCGCGGGACCGTTCAAGACCACGCCCGGGAGCGCGCCGGTGATCCCTTCGATCAGCCTGCGGGCCAGCCTCTGCGTGTGGAGCTGGTCGGCGGCCATCTCCCTCTGCGCGATCCCGGCGGCCGCGCCGAGCCCGACGGCGAGCGCCGTCGGGACGGTCCCCGACCGCAGCCCGCGCTCCTGCCCCCCGCCGCTCATCTGCGCCTCGAGCCTGACGCGGGGCCTGCGGCGGACGTAGAGGGCCCCGATGCCCTTGGGGCCGTAGAGCTTGTGGCCCGAGAGCGAGAGGAGGTCGATGCTCTGCGCGTCGACGTCGACGGGTATCTTGCCGACGGCCTGCGCCGCGTCGGTGTGGAAGAGGACGCCGCGCTCCCGGCACATCTGTCCGATCGCGGCCACGTCCTGCACGGCGCCGATCTCGTTGTTGGCGGCCATGATGGAGACGAGAGCGGTCTCTCCGGGGCGGATGGACCCCCTGAGGAGCTCCAGGTCCACGAGGCCGTCGCCGCCGACGGGGAGGTAGGTGACCTCGAAGCCCTTGGACTGCAGCGAGCGGCACGAGTCCAGGACGCACTTGTGGTCGGTCTGGCAGGTGACGATGTGCTTCTTCTTCGACCCGTAGAAGCCCGCGACGCCCTTGATCGCGAGGTTGTTCGCCTCGGTGGCCCCCGACGTGAACACGATCTCCTTCGGGTGCGCGCCGATCAGGGAGGCGACGCGCGCCCTCGCTTCCTCGACTGCCGCCTCGGCCTCCCAGCCGTAGACGTGCGTGCGCGAGTGCGGGTTTCCGAACTCGTAGGTGAGGTGCGGGAGCATCTCATCCAGGACGCGCGGGTCGAGCGGGGTCGTGGCCTGTTGAGAGGTGGTAGAGGCGCTGGAAGGTGAGAGAGAGAGAGAGAGAGAGAGAGAGAGAGAGAGAGAGAGAGAGAGAGAGAGAGAGAGAGAGAGAGAGAGAGAGAGAGAGAGAGAGAGAGAGAGAGAGAGAGGG
>Ga0114918_10002268_pt1 | contig 17254 bp, 7 predicted proteins | sample LantaG_FD_87015 | JGI IMG/M metagenome (GOLD analysis project Ga0114918, IMG submission 87015) | Deep subsurface microbial communities from Baltic Sea to uncover new lineages of life (NeLLi) - Landsort_02402 metaG | ecosystem: Environmental > Aquatic > Marine > Oceanic > Sediment | place: Baltic... | reverse complement strand
CTGGCGCTGTGGGGCATACTGCGCACCCGGCCGCGCTCCTTCGACAGGCTCAGGACATCGCCCTGGTCGTGGGTGGTGCTGGCTGTGGGCGCTGCCTTGCTCTCGCTAGGGCCGATCCTCGTCGCAGGCGGGAGTCCGGTCGAGTATGCAGCGGACGGTCATCGTGCTCACGTACTGCTGCCCTACGCCCTCGTGCGAGAGTTGCCCCTTTTCGACTGGGGCCGTACCCCCGGCCGCATCAACGCCACGGGGATGCTCGGCCTGGGAGTGCTGGCCGCCTACGGGCTGGCAGACCTCCTGTCCCGTCTCGCCGCTTCCCGGTGGCGGGCCGGACTGCTTATCCTGGCCGTAGTCGCGCTCATCCTGTTTGAGTACCTGCCGATGTGGCCCTTTCCCACCGGTGACGCCACTATCCCACCGGTCATCAGGTACATCGCGGACCGGCCTGGCGACGGCGCGTTACTCCACCTGCCGATGAGCCGCCGCCGGGTCAACAACCGCGCCCTGTACTTCCAGACAGCCACTGGACGGCCCATCGTCGGCGGCGAGGTGCTCCGTATGCTGCCGGAGACTCTACCCTGGTGGGAGACGATCGAGGGACTGATCGTGGCCGACCCCGCGCCTGACGTAGTCCCACGTCCCACCGTAGCCCAGCGCCGGGCCTGGCTGCACCACTTCGATGTGGATTGGGTGCTGCTTCATCGGGTGGAGCCAACTGATGAGATCCGCTACCGGCCCTTCATCAAGGAAGTGCTGGGGCCAGCGGTCGTGGAGGATGAGACCCTGGCCGCCTTCCCTGTCCCCGACGATGGTTCCGTGCCGGAGAGCCCCTGCCTTTACACCTTCAGCCGCCAGGACTGGCATCCGCCTGAGCGAGACGGAGATCTCTGGAGGCGCTGGATGTACAACGATGGGCGACTGTACGTCTACTCCACCCGCGAGCAGGTGGGCAGCCTCCGCTTTGCTGTGGATTCCCATCTGGAGTTCCCCGTGCTGGAGGTACACCTGGAAGAGCGGCTGCTGGATTCCTTTGTCGCGGGCGAGCGCACCACGTACACCACGCGCCCCTTCACCCTCACGCGGGGGATGAACGTCTTCCGCTTCCATGCGGCCGGCGGCTGTCCTCAGGTGCTGGACGACCCGCGCTGCTGGAGCGAGGCGCTGCTTGCGCCGCCTGCGGGGAATGGCCCGCTTCCCTGTGACCCTGAGGCCGCGCCCACGACCTGCCGCACCTTCGTCTTCGATAACATGTCCTTCGTCCCGCAGGGCGACCTGCCCCCCGGCGCGGCGCTCGACGTCAACTTCGGCGACCAGATGCGGCTGCGCGGCTGGGGGCTGGACGGGGCAGCGTTGCGCCCGGGCGGCGCGCTGACCGTGACGTTGGCCTGGGAGGCGACGGTCGAACTGAGCGACCAGTACGTCGTCTTTGTGCACATGCTGTCTCCCGATGGAACGCTGGTGGCGCAGCACGACGCGCCGCCGGTGGGGCGGCTCCTGCCTCCCCTCGCCTGGCCTCCGGGGACCACCTTTGGCTACCCGGTGACGATTGAACTCCCCGGCGATCTACCGGCTGGTGACTACCGTCTCCTGGTCGGCGTCTACCTCTGGCCCAGCCTGGAGCGGCTGCCGGTGCTGACAGACGTGCCGGGCGCTGAGATTGGCGCGGTGGAGCTGGAGAGCGTGAGGGTTGGACCGTGATAGAGAGGGCTCGTGACCGCTGGATGGATTTCCTGGTGCCAGTGGTCTACGCACTCCTGGCGCTGGCCTACGCCTGGCCGCTGGTACGTCGTTTCGGTGTAGCCCTGGCTGGGGATGGCTTCGATATGTACGTCTTCCAGTGGGGTAACTGGTGGATCACCCGCGCGCTGGGCCGTGGCCAGTCACCTTATCACACCAGGATGCTCTTCTACCCCCAGGGCGCCAGCCTCTACTTTCTCAGTTTCTCCTGGCTGAACACCTTCGTCTGGTGGCCTCTGCGCGCTGTCGTCGGCGATGTGGCGGCCTACAACTTCACCGTCTGGTGGAGTTGGCCGCTGGCCGGGTTTGGGGCCTACCTGCTGGCCCGCGAGGTGGTCGGCGACCGGCGGGCGGCCTTCGTCGCTGGCCTGGCCTATGCCTTCTATCCCTATCACTTCGCACAGCGCAACCACCTCAACCTGCTCAGCGTGCAGTGGATCCCCTTCGCGTTGCTCTTTCTGATGCGGGCAGCGCACCGTGGACGGGCGCTGGACGGCTTCCTGGCCGGGCTCTTCCTCGCCTGCTCCGGCCTCTCCGGCTGGCACCTGCTGACGCTGGGCGGGATGCTGGGCGGCCTCTGGCTCCTCTACGCCTGGCTGGTGGCACGGTCAGGAGACCGACCACAGTGGGGGACGTGGACAGGGACGAGTGGGCGGGCGCTATTGGTGATGGCGGTCACGGTGGGCGTGCTCACCGGCCCGTTCCTCGTGCCTCTGGCCTGGGAACAATTCGTGAACCCAGCGGGACAGGACCCTTACCTGGGCAAGGAGGGAGAAACGCAGACTGACCTGATCGCGTATGTGCTCCCCAATCTCTACCACCCGCTGTGGGGCCGCCTCGCGGCGCCGGTTCATCAACGCTTCCTGCGCAACAAGGACCACGCCGTCGCCCTGGGCTACCTGCCCCTGGCCCTGGTCGGCTATGGGCTGTTGCGGTGGCGTGCCAGTACGCGCCGGGCCCGGTTCTGGTTTGGGGGGCTGTTAGTGTTCTGGTTGCTGGCTCTGGGGCCGTTCCCGCGCATAAACGGCGTGCCCTATCCCCAGATACCGCTGCCCTACCGGCTGGTCGGGTGGACTCTGCCCGTGCGCTCGCTGCGCAACCCGGAGCGGTTCAATATCCTGGTAGGGCTCTGCCTGGCGATGGTGATGGGCGTGGCGGTGCGCGATCTCCTGCGTCGCTTCCCCCCGCGCCGGGCGGGTCTCGTCGTCCTCGCTCTGGGCGCGTTAGTGCTGCTGGAGTACTGGGCCTGGCCTTTTCCCACTATCCAGCCTGAGATCCCCGACTTTTACCACCAACTTGCCGTCGAACCTGGCGATTTCGCCATCGCGGATGTGCCTATCACCAACGACCTGTCCAAACTCTACATGTATTACCAGACTGTGCACGGCCGGCCGACCGTCACCGGCCACGTCTCCCGCCCACCGGAGGAGACGTATGACTTCATTGAGGCCAACGGCCTGCTGCGAGCGATGTGGCAGGGTCAGCAGCCTGGCCCCGACGACGACCCGGTGGCGGGGTTGGCGGCGCTGGCCGACATCGGCGTGCGCTACAGCGTCATCCACCCGGATCACCTGGACGAGGGGCGACTGGAGGCAGTGCTGGCATATCTTGACCGGTCGCCCGCCTATGCCCGCTATTACACTGACGAGCGGCAGATTGTCTATCGGATAGCCTTGCCTTAACCGCTCTTGTGAGTTACAATCCCGCCCCGATGAAGCCTACCATCAGGACTTTACGTCGTCATGCCTGGTTGATCGGGCTGGCTGCAGTCACGTTGGCCTGGTCGCTCTCGCTGGTCGCCGACACAGTGCCAGCACTGCGCGGCCCCTCCGAGTGGCGCTGGCCATACGAGTTGGCCTCCGACCCTGGACGGATCGCCACCAGTGGGCTGGCGCTCGTCGTTTATCTGGTCATCGCCTTTTGGCTGTTGAGGCAGGCTGCGACTCACCGCGTTGACGACCAGCGCTCTCGTTGGGCCTGGGCTGTCATCGTCTGGGCACTCATCGGCACGCCGCTCATCCAGGTCGCTGTCGTCTACCTGCGCCATCCGGACATCTTGCGCGAATTGTTTGACCGCACGGTGTCGCTGCACAGCGGCGGCTACTTCAGCGCTGTCGTCGAGGTGGAGGACATCAACGAGTACTTGCGCCACTTTCCGGCCCTCATGCCCGATTTCCCCATCCACCCCAAGCGACACCCGCCGGGCATCCCGCTGATGTTTTGGCTGGCGCGTAAAATCTTCGCGCTGGTGCCCCACCTGGCCCGACAGGTCGCCTTGCCCCTGCGGGGTTTTCAATGCGACAACATGTGGCTGCAATATCTGAGCGATCCCCAGGTTGCCAGCGCCTGGGCTTCGATGGCATTGCCCGGCCTGGCGGGCCTGACCGTGTTGCCGCTCTACCGGTTGGGACGCCGCCTGCTGGACCGGAGGCTGGCCCTGGTCGCTGTGGTGCTCTACCCGTTGATTCTATCGGTCGGCCTGTTTGCGACGACGTGGGACCAGTTCATCCCTCTGTTCACCACGCTGGGACTTCTTTGGTTCGTCCGGGGGCTGGAGGAGCGCCGGCTGACCTTGCTACTGGCGTCGGGGATGGCGGTCTCGTTGGGGACTTTCTTTAGCCTGGGGGTCGTCGTCGGATTGGCAATATTGGGGCTCTATGGCCTGTTCTGGCATACCTCTCACCGTCCGCTTGACCTGAAGCGCATCGCACTGGAAGGGGCTGCCTTTGCCGCCGGTCTGGCCAGTATCTGGGTCATCTATTGGCTCCTTTGGGGCGTCACCATCCTGGACATCTGGCTGGTGGCGATGTCGTTCCACCTGAAGATGGATCGCTCCTACTGGTTGTGGCTCTTCTATCACCTGTACGATTTTCTGATCTTCCTGGGTATACCGTTGGTCTACCTATTGGCCGTGGGGCTGTGGCGGGCGTCGCGCGATCGTTCGAGAAAGCCTATCCATATATTGACGCTGGCCTTTGCTCTGGGGCTGCTGGTGATTGACCTGTCGGGCACCTCACGGGGCGAGGTCGCCAGGGTCTGGCTGTTCCTGGTGCCCTGGGCGCTGTTGATCGGCGTGCAGGCCTTGGAAACCGGGTTTTTGGGAAAAAACCAGGTTTCTAGGTCAGCATTAGCCATTGCGGTCTTGCTCGGGCTGCAGTTATTCGCAGCGGCAGTGAGTCTCAGAGTCATTCACACGCGCTACAAGGATCATCCCCGCCTGGCGCCGACGGTGGCGGCGCTGCCGGCCCAGGCTCAGCCCGTGTCGGCCCGGTTCGATGAGGGGATCGAGTTGCTGGGCTACCAGGTCGAGACATCGCTTGGGGCCTCGCCTGCCGTGAGTCTGACCCTCTACTGGCAGATCGACAGTCGCATCGGTTGGCCCTGGACAGTTTTCCGCCACGTTGTGATAGATGGTCAACTCGTAGGACAGCGGGACAGTCACCCGGCCCAGGATACCTGGCCCACCACCTGTTGGACGGCGGGGGATATTGTCGTAGATAGCCAGGTGATCCCGCTCGACATTCGTCAACTGGCTGGCAGAGCCACGCTCGAGGTCGGGCTCTACGACGCCCAGTCGGGACGCCGCTTGCCGGTCATCGGGGAGCGGATCTCATCGGAAGGTGACGCCGTGGAAATTCCGCTCTCGCCCTAGAATCACATTATCCCAGAGCGCGCTGTGTTCACTTCCGACCACCAGGTGCGCTGAAGGCACGCTTGTCTGGAGTCGGCTTTCTACCCGCAAATGTCCATCCGTATACTGGCTGCTCCGGTTTCCTGCGATTCCCCTTGTTGCGCAGAGGCGGGTCGGAACTTGCACATCTGCCAGAGTTGGGTAAAATAGCGCAGTTAGCAGCCCCTGGGCTGCGCTTTTACAAAAAATTTCCACTGGGAGGTATTTATGTTGCATCGTTTCACACCCATGTCGAAAAGACTCAGTATTCTGCTGTTGGGCTTCTGTATTGTGAGCGCCTTCCTGGCGACGTCCAGCCAGGCTGTCTACCAAGAGCGACCGATGGCGCCAGCCGAGACGATTATCAACTCGAACATCACAGCCGATACGACCTGGACATTGGCCAACAGCCCTTACCACGTCACGAACAACATTGAGATCGAACCCGGGGTCACACTGACCATCGAGCCAGGTGTGCAGGTGTGGATTGGCGAAAGACTCTACGTCCACGTGCGTGAAGGTGCATCCATCATCGCTAAGGGCACCCCTACCCAACACATCATCATTGACCGTTACATAGATCCCGACACTGGTCTAGGCCCCCGTTGGCGCAAGATCTGGTTTCATGAGAACACAACCTCTTACTTCCGCTACGTTGATATCGCCTATGGTGGGGCGTCAGCGAGTGGCGATGACGCCATACTCCACTTCGAGGGGGCGGGTACTCACGTGCTCAACAATTGCACAGTCCAGGCCAGCAAGCAGCAGGGCATCGTCGCTTCAGGTAGCCTGCTCAACGTGACGGTTGCTGGCACACTCTTTCAAGACAATGGGCGTCGAGCCATAATGGCCGATAGCGGAGCTAACGTAGCCGTCACGGGCAGCACGTTTAATATGGGAGAGCACATTGCTATCTACCTGCGCGACAAAAGCGCCTCGGCCACAATCACCGTTAACGATTCCAATTTCCTGGCAGATCCTGGTTACTATACCATTTGGAACGAAATACCTAGCAATGTCATTGACGCTCAGAACAACTGGTGGGGCGTAACAAGTGGACCCAACACGACTGGCGGCCCTCTAGTGACCAGCGGCGTGAACTATGCCCCCTGGCTCAGTGCCGAAGCACCCCTCGTCGGCATCACCACTCCCCCCGTCGCTACCTTCACCGTCTTGCCCGACCCCACCGTCGTGCAGCCGCCAGGAACCGTGTACACCTTTGACGCCTCGGGCTGCACCGATGTTGAGGATTACACTACGTCCCTCCAAGTTTGCTGGGACTGGGATAACAATGGTGCGTGCGATACCGCCTACTCGACGACCAAGACCACCACGCATACCTTCACGCCCAGCGCTGCCGTGCAGACCGTCCGCCTGGTCGTGCGCGATACCGACAACCTCACCTCTGAAGCGACACGGGACGTCAATCTCAATGCCCCGCCTACGCCCGCTTTCACTTTCACTCTGCCGACCTGGGCCCAGGTTGACTTTGACGCTTCGGGCAGCACCGACGATCAGGACGCATCCTCGGTGCTCCAGGTCAAGTGGGACTTTGAGGGAGACGGCGTATCCGACACCACCTACACGACCGTCAAGACGGCCACTCATTCCTACACTCACCAGGGACGTTACTGGCCTACCGTCTACGTCAAAGACACGGGCGATGCGGTCGGCACCTTGCGCAAGCCGGTAGACATCATCCCACTGTCGGCGACCGAGACGATCACCGGCAGTGGCGGCACGTTGGTCTCTGTTGATGGTACAGTTCAGGTCGCGGTGTATACTGACACTGTTGGGAGTGAAGTCATCAGCAACGGGTTGGTCATCACCCATACCCCCTGGCTGACCATGCCTCACAGCGGTTTAGGAGGCGCCTTTACTTACCAGGGATTCAACCTGAGCGCTCAACCACTTGCCGGTGGTCAATTGATCAACGAAATCAGCGGCACCTACACTATCACGCTCGCCTATGACTATGACTACCTTGCCGATGTGCTCCGCTTGCCTTTTGAGAACCGACTGATGCTGTATCGCTGGTCAGATGCCGATGCTCTTTGGACAATGGTTACGTCCACACTCGAGACAGCAACCGACCAGTTGGTGGCGACGACGGGTTCCTTTGGCGATTTTGCCCTGGTCATGGACGTACACGTGGTCTACCTGCCGCTGATCACCAGAGAATACTAACATCACTGTGTGCTGATCACTTCTGGGTGTCAGGCGACCTTGATCAGCGCCTGGCACCCTTCCCTTACCAGCAACCGACGTCACTACTTACCCTCCCGCAGGTTCGGACGGGCTTTCAACGCAGGAGCACGTCCCAACGGCTATGCAAGCCTGCGAGTGCAGCAAATCGTAACCTGCGGGAGGGTAGCCTGAGCAGTTACCAATCTATCAACCCACCAGCCTGCAATGTCTGAACGACTGGAATATCATCGAGTCTTCCTGTCTCCTGCTTCCTGCCTCCTGCTCATCCTGGCGGGCTATCTGATCCTGGCCATCGCCTACAGCCTGGTCAACCCCCTCTTCGAGAGCCCGGACGAGGCGCTGAACTACGCCAACATCCGCTTCCTGGTCGAGGAGCGACGGCTACCGGTACTGGAGCCTGGAGAACCGACCAAGGCCCACCACCCTCCCCTCTACTACGCCCTGGGGGCACTGTTCACCTCTTGGGTGCCCAACGAGCACTTTGAGGCAGCCGTTGAGCGGGTCAACCCTTTCTGGGCCTACCGGCTGTGGGAGCCAGGGGTGGACAACAAGAGCCTCTACCTGCACGACCCTCAACTGGAAGGCTTTCCCTTCGACAAGCTCAGGACACCGCCCTACCAAGACGTGGCACTGGGAGTCCACCTGGTGCGCTGGCTCTCACTGCTTATGGGAGCCGGGACGGTCATCTGCGTCTACGGGACGGCGCGAGAGTTGGCGGGCGACCGCGAGGGTCATCCCTACGTGGCGCTGGGGGCGACGGCGCTGGTGGCCTTCAACCCGATGTTCCTCTTCATCAGCACCTCGGTCCACGACGACGCGCTGGCGAACCTGGTAGCGGCAGCGACATTGTACGCGACCACCCGGCTCCTGGTGCGCGGCCCGACGGCGCGGCGGGCAGCGGGGCTGGGGCTTTTAGTGGGACTGGGCATCCTGACCAAGTTGACTTGCCTGCTGGTGGTGCCCACGGTGGGGCTGGCGCTCCTGTGGCGGCCCCTCGCCGACAGGGGACATACCCCCCCCAGCCCCCCCGATGGTTCGACAGGCTCACCAACCGCGGGGGGGAATCACAAGTGGCGGGAGGCGGTTCGACTGGGTGGGATCGTCCTGGGGCTGGCACTCCTGACCGGTGGGTGGTGGTTCGCCCGTAATATGCTCCTCTACGGCGAGCCGACGAGCATGGTGCGCCAAACGGGGGTATGGGGGGTACGAGAGAACGCGCCGGACCTGGCGGCAGCGGTGCGGGAGTTGGGCTTCCTGCACGATTCCCTCTGGGGGGTCTTCGGCTACGGGCAAATCCCGATGCTTCGCCCGGCCTACGGGCTGGCCCGGCTGCTGGGGCTGGCGGCGGCGGGGGGACTGGCCCTCTTCTGGGTCCGCCGCCGGTCCGGGCGAATTCCCTGGGAGTGCCCGCCAGCCGTACTGCTGATCCTGGCCAGCGCCCCGCTGGTAGCCTTCGCGGTCAACTTCGCCCGGATGACCATGAGCGCGGCAGCCGACTTTGGCCGCTACCTCTTCGTGTCCCTGGCGGCCCTGGCCCCCCTCTACGCACTTGGGCTGAGCGAATGGGTCCCTGCCCACCGGCGTGCCCGGCTGACCGTCACCCTGGCCCTTGGCATGCTGGCGCTGGCGGTCTACGCGCTGGTGGGAGTGTTGGCCCCGGCCTACGCGCCCCCGCATCGCTACGCATCACTCGATGGGGTCGCCCCGCAGCACCCGGTGGACGTGACCTACCCCGGCCTGACCCGCCTTCTGGGGTACGATACTGCCCCTGATACCCTCTACCCCGGCGACGTGCTGGAGGTAACCCTCTACTGGCAGGTGCTGGGGGAGACAGAGCAGGATTGCATCTATTTCCTGCAGGTCTTCGGGCGGGAAGGGGACAAGATCGGGGAGCGGGATACCCATCCTGGCCTGGGCCGCTACCCCACCAGCCGCTGGCGGGCCGGCGAGATCATCGCCGACACGCTCCCCGTGCCGCTGGCGGCGGACGCTCCGGCTCCAGCCGCACTACGGCTGGACCTGGGGCTCTACACGCCGGGCGGTCCCAGGCTGACCACCGCCGACGGGCGGGACACAGTCAGTGTGGGACCGGTCAGGCTGGCAGCGCGGGAGCCGGCGGCTCCCGCCGGCACGCCCCTGGCTTACCGGCTGGGTGAAGGTGTGCGGCTGTTGGCCTGGGATGCTGAGTGGGACAGCCCGGCCCGGCCTGGGGAGACGCTTCGCTTCACCCTCTACTGGACCTGCGACACGTCGCCGGGCCAGGCATTGAACGTTTTCGTTCACCTGGTGGGAGAGGAGGGGCAGCCGCTGGCTCAGGGGGACGGGCCTCCGCTGGATGGGGATTACCCCACCGGCCTATGGGCTTACGGGGATGTGATCGCCGATCCTCGGGCGGTGGCGCTGCCGGACGATCTCCCCTCAGGCCATTACACCCTGCTGGTGGGGCTCTATAGCCTCCAGACGGGGGAACGGCTGCCGGCCTTCGACGAGCAGGGAGCGCGGCTCTCCGCAGATGCGATCCCGCTGGGGATAGTGGAAGTGCGGCGGTGATGAGGCGGGCGCGTAGATTCTGGCGGGGGCAAGGCGGTGTCCTGAGCCCGTCGAAGGGTAGGCACCTGGCTGTGCTGGGGCTGTTCGCAGGGCTGACTCTGGTCATTACCTGCCCGCTGCCGCTGCGAATGGGCCAGGTTCTGGCCGGGGGGGACATTGACGACTACATCAATCCCTGGGTGGACTGGTGGACTCATCACGTGCTCACCACGCCGGGCGAGTCGCTGTACTACACGGACTATCTGTTCTATCCCGATGGCGTCAGCCTGGTCTTTCACTCGTTTAGCCACGTCAACACTGCGATTTCCCTGGCATTGCAACCCTGGGTCGGCCAGCCCGTGGCCTACAACGTGACCATTCTGCTGGCCTACCTCCTGTCGGCTTTTGGTATGTACCTGCTCGTGGAGTACCTGACGGCATCCACGGTGGCTGGAATCGTGTCGGGCATTGTATTTGCCTTTAATCCCTACCACATATTCAGGAGTATCCACCCGGTGCTGGTGTCCGCCCAATGGATGCCCCTGTCGCTGCTGTTTCTCATCCGCTGGCTGCGTGAGCGTGAGTGGCGGCACGTGGTGCTGGCAGCCCTGTTCTTCCTTCTGAACGCTCTGACGAGTTGGCACCTGATGACCCTTTTCTCCCTGTGGCTGGTGGTGTTCGCGATATACTATCTGATTTTAGAGAACAGCGAGCGTCGCCCACCGTTCTGGCAACGGGTTGGGAGGCTGGCGGTGTTTGCACTGGTGGCCGGGCTCCTTGTATTGCCTTTCCTCTGGCCGTTGCTGCGTGAGCAACTGACAGTGTCACGATCCTATATGCCAGCAGCCCTCGAAAAGGGGCGCCCTATGGACCTGCGGAACCTGGTGCTGCCACCGTGGATCGAGCCAGTCAAATGGGCCGGCTATCTGGGTCTGGTGACGGTACTGCTGGCAGGGATTGGCGCGTGGAAGGGGAGGCGAGAGGCACGCATGTGGTGCGGGAGCGCCGTGCTCTTTCTCCTGATCGCCATCGGGCCACATCCACAGATCCACGGGGAGACGATTGAAACAATCACCCTGCCCTGGTCGTCGGTGTTCATTCCACTTTTGCGCAATACCCTGCGCTTTCAATTGCTGGTCATGTTCGGCCTGGCGGGAGCGGCCGGGTATGGCTGGACTGTCGTCCAGAACTGGCTGGCGCGGTTTCGGTGGGGCGCACTGGGGGGTATAGTGGCTTTGGTATTGCTCGTTTTGGATTACAGCCATTGGCCATTCCCGATGGTCACACCTGCGGTTTCGCCATTTTACGAGCAACTGGCGCTGGAAGCGGGGGATTTTGCCATCGCGCCGCTCCCTTCGACGCGCCAGACGGCCAAGTATTACATGTACTACCAGACCATCCACGGCAAGAAGACCGTCGGCGGGTGCGTCTCGCGCACACCACGGGAAGCGACCCGGTTCATGGAGGAGCACGACCTGATCTGGTCGCTATGCACGACGGGGGCCGTCAACTCGGAGATCATCGACATCTCACGTCAGTTCGACCGGCTGGCAGAGGTAGACATCCGCTATCTGGTGCTGCACAAGGACCAGGTGGATCCCGGTTTGGTTGAACAGTGGAAGGAAGCCCTCCCACTGACTCCAGCGTACGAGGACGAGTATCTCATGGCCTATCATACCGATCTGGAATTGGGACGCGATTACTCGTTCGCCTATGCGCTCACGCCCACTTCAGGAATGCTGCAAGTTCGCGTGAGCCCGGCGGACGAGGTGCTCCAGGGGACGTTTGTGGGCCTGGAGATCTACTGGGGGGCTGCGGAGCCACCCGAGCGCGACCTGGCAGTCCAGGTTGAGTTCGTAGACCGGGCAGGAAACGCGGCACAGGTCGAGCGGATCCCACTTTACCCAGACTGGCCGAGTTCTCGGTGGCCGTCGGATACTATCGTGATCGGGCGCTACCGCCTACGGGTAGACGCGCATCTTCCCCCTGGCGCATACCGCGTGCGGCTTGGCGCGGTGGATCTGTTGACGGGCGAGCCGATCGGCGATCCCGTCACAGTGGCGATGCTAGAGGTGAAGCCGGTGGCGCGAACGTACGAACGGCCCACTCCCGAGTTCCGCGCCGAGGGGTGCTTTGGTGACCGCCTGTGTGTGTTGGGGTACGACGTTGGACACCATGATGACCACCTGGATTTTGTGTTCTACTGGCAGGCAGCCCGCCTGATGGAGCAGGACTACGTGATGTCCACCCGTCTAGTTGATCCGCCAGGCGGCGGGGTGGTCTGGCAAAACGACGCAGCGCCACGTGACTGGAGTTATCCGACGACATGGTGGGACGCCGGGGAAGTGGTCAGCGACACCGTTACGTGCGACCTGAGCGGGATGCTGGCCGGACGATACCAATTGGCCGTTGCAGTGTACGAGCCCAGGTCAGGCGAGGTGCTGACAGCATCCAGGTCTGGGCAACCCGCGGGCCAGATCTTGCCGTTGGGCGAAGTAGACGTGCCATGATTAAGGCTAAGGCTAAGGCTAAGGTTGAGGTTGAGGTTGCCAGAGGAAATCATCCGGTGAACCGCTTCGCAATTCGCCATTCGCTATTCGTTATTTTTCTCTTCCTTCTCGCTTTCCTCCCTCGCGCCATCCAGCCGGTCTCCCGGCCGCTGGTCTGGTACCTGCGCTCGGCCCACTTCATTGAGGCGGTGCTGGCGGGCGACTGGGCGAACACTGTCTACTCGGAGCATCCCGGCGTGGCGCTGATGTGGCTGGCGGGGATCGGCCTGAAGGTCTATTGGACTCTCTCCGGCATCACCCCGGCCGCTCACGCCGTCCCCCCCGATTTCGAGCCCATCCACTTCTTTGGGCCGGTGCCTGTGGCGGAGATCGCCGCCGCCGTGGCCCCCCTGGCGCTGCTGATAGCGTTGGGCATCGTCAGCACCTACCTGATGTTGCGGTATCTGTTCGACGAAGCGACGGCGGCGGTCGCCGGACTGCTCCTGGCCCTAAGCCCCTACTACCTGGCCCAGTCCAAGATCCTCCACCTGGATGCCTGGATGGCAACGCTGATGCTCCTCTCCGCCCTGGCACTGCTCCTCCATCGTCGGGAGCACCGTACCCGCTGGTTGCTCCTTTCCGGGGTGCTGGGCGGGCTCGCCTTCCTGGTCAAGGCCCCGGCCCTGTTTCTGGTCCTTTTCTCCGGGTCGGTGTTTCTGGTAGACGCAATTCGCAATTCGCAATCTGCAATCCGCAATTTGCAATTTGCAATTTGCAATTTCCTCACCTGGCTTCTCCTTGCTGCCCTGGTCTACGTCGCCCTGTGGCCGGTGATGTGGGTGGACCCCGGACGAGGGCTGGCGGCGGTGAAGTGGGGCCTGACCCACCACGCCAGCACAGCCCACGATACGCCGACCTTCTTCCTGGGGCGAGTGTTGTGGGAGGATCCCGGCCCCCTGTTCTATGGAGTGACGCTGCTATTTCGCACCAGTGAGGTGGAACTGACCTTCCTGGCCGTGGCAATGGTGCTGGGGACGGCTCATCTGCTGCGCCGCAGGCGGCTCTCCGAAACCGGGGTGGATGCCCTCTTGCTTCTGGCCTATGCTGTCTTCTTCCTGGCCGGGATGTGCCTGGGGGCCAAGAAGATGCCCCGCTACATCCTCCCGGCCCTGCTGGCCCTGGATGTCCTGGCAGCGACCGGCATAGTCGCCTGGGCACGCGGGCTGGCCAGGCTTCTCCCCTCCCGCCCCCCCTCGGTACCCCCCAAAGTTGGGGGGGAAGGTGGAGGAGGGGTCACGCTTCTCCCCTCTCGCCCCCCCTCGGTCCCCCCCAAAGTTGGGGGGGAAAGTGGGGGAGGGGTCACGCTTCTCCCCTCCCGCCCCCCCTCGGTCCCCCCCAAAGTTGGGGGGGAAGGTGGGAGAGGGGTCGCGCTGGCGCTTATGGCGCTCCCGCTGCTGATCCAGGCCGCGCTGATCTTGTCCCGCCATCCCTATTACGGGACGGCCTTCAACTGGCTGGCCGGGGGCCCGCCAGCGGCCGCCCGGGCCATCATCACCGGCGAGGAGGGGGAGGGGCTGGCGGAACTGGCCGCAACGCTCAACACCCGGCCCGACGCGGACCAACTGACGGTGGCCGCACAACTGCGCCACGTCTTCAACCAGACTTTCCGGGGCATCACGGTGGACATTGACCGGCCAGCCGATTACCTGGCCTTCCACCGCAACTACACTGTACGAGACTACAAGATCCAGCAGTGGGGTGATCTGTGGGAGCGATACTCCGCCCGCACGCCGGAACGGGAGGTCAGTTTCGACAGCGTGCCCTACGCCTGGCTCTACCCGGCCCTCCCTGCTGACGCTCAACCCGAACATCCGTCGCCGGCCAGTCTGGGCGACCATTACCGCTTCCTGGGCTACGACCTGCGCTTGACCGAGGCCGCCCCCGGCGACCGCATCCCCCTGGCCCTTTACTGGCAGGCCACAGAGCCGGTCACGGAGGACCTGAGCGTCTTCGTCCATCTGCTGGACCCTGCCGGTGAACTGGCCTGGCAAGAGGACGGGGCAGCCGCCCACGGCACCCGTCCCACCTGGAGTTGGGCTCCCGGCGAGGTCGTCGTTGACCCGCACACGGTGGCACTGCCGGAGGACCTGCCAGAGGGGAATTACCTGCTGACGGTGGGGCTCTACGACTGGCGGACCGGGGAGCGGCTGCCGGCGGTGGGGGCGGACGGGACCCGCTTGCCGCAGGATCGGTTGGACATTGCCTCCCTCGCCGTTCGCCGGCCGCGCACTCACCCGCCAGCGCACCTGGCACAGGGATTGGCGTCGCTGGTGATCCTCTCAGCGCTGGCAATCGCGCTGAAACTCCGTCGGGGAGCCTTGCCCTGAGCCGACACTTGCATTACAATGGGGTTAACGATTACCCGCGCCGCCGTGAACAGGCGGCGCTGGAGGCCACAAGATAACGGTGGAGTTTCCAGAGCACATTCGGACCCAAATTGAGACGCTCCCCCGCAAGCCGGGCGTCTATCTGATGCACGACGCGGGCGGCACGGTCATCTACGTGGGCAAGGCAGTTGACCTGCGTGCTCGCGTGCGCTCCTACTACCATGCCTCAGCCTGGGAGAACCCCAAAGTGCGCGCGGTCGTGTCCGATGTCGCTGACCTGGAGTTCATCGTCACCGACTCGGAATTGGAAGCGCTGATTCTCGAAGCCAACCTCATCAAGCAACATCGTCCCCGTTACAACGTGCGCCTCAAGGACGACAAGCGCTACCCCTACATCAAGATCACCTGGGCCGATCCGTTTCCCAGGGTGCTCGTCACGCGCCGCATGGAGCAGGACGGCAGCCGCTATTTCGGCCCCTTCACCTCCGCTTCGGCCGTCCACCAGACGCTCGACCTGCTGCGCAAGTCATTCCCGTACCTGACCTGCAATCGGGAGATCACCGGTCACGACGAGCGCCCCTGCCTGTATTACGACATCAAACTCTGCCTGGGGCCCTGCATCGGCGCGGTGACGCAAGATGCGTACCGCGCGATGATCCGGGGGCTGGCCCGCTTCCTCGAAGGTCGCAGTGAGGAGGTGATCGCCGACCTGGAGGTCCGCATGGAGGCAGCCGCTGACGAGTGGGACTTTGAGCAGGCAGCGTCCCTGCGCGATCAACTACAGGCCGTGCAGCGCGTCGTCGAGCGGCAGAAGATCGTCTCATCGGCCGGGGCCGACCAGGACGTGATCGCCTTCGCCCGCGAAGAGAGTGACGCCTGCGTGCAGGTCTTCTTCATCCGAGGGGGCAAACTGCTGGGACGAGAGTACTTTGTGCTGGAAGGAGCGCAGGACGAGGACGAGCGGGAGGTGATGGCTGCCTTTCTCAAGCAGTTCTACGAGGAGGCGGCCTACGTCCCGCCGGAGGTGTTGTTGCCGGAGCAGATTGAGGAGGCGCTGGTCATCGAACAGTGGCTGAAGGGGAAGCGGGGAGCAAAGGTGACGCTGCGCGTGCCCCGCCGGGGTCACAAGCGGGAGTTGGTGGCGCTGGCAGCCGAGAACGCCGCCGAGACGCTGGCCGCCCTGCGCGCCCAGTGGCAGGCCGACGCCCACAAGCACGAACAGGCGCTGGCTGAACTCCAGGAGGCGCTGGACCTCCCCAGGCCTCCAGCGCGCATCGAGTGCTACGACATCTCCACGACGCAGGGGACGGAGATCGTCGGCAGTATGGTCGTCTTCGTCCACGGCGTGCCGCGCAAGTCCGAATACCGTCGTTTCATCGTGCGCAGTGTGCAGGGCCAGGACGACTACGCCAGCATGCGCGAGGTTTTGCAGCGCCGCTTTCGCCGCTGGCAGATGACCACATCGGCCCTCCCCCCCGTAGGGGGGACTGAGAGGGGTTGGGCCAAATTGCCTGACCTGCTCATCGTGGATGGCGGGAAGGGGCAGTTGAGTGTGGCGGTCGAGGTACTGAAGGAGTTCGATCTGCTCCGGCCGGTCTCTGACCGGGCCAGCGTGCCAGTGGCGGCCCTGGCCAAGCAGCGCGAGGAGATTTTCCTGCCGGGGTGGACCAGGCCCATTCTGCTGCCTCGACGTTCCCAGGGGCTTTTCCTCGTGCAGCGCGTGCGGGACGAGGCGCACCGCTTCGCCGTCGCGCACCATCGTGCGCGCCGGCGCAAAGCGGGGGTCGCGTCGCAACTGGACAGCATCCCTGGCGTGGGACCGGCTCGGCGCAAGGCGCTCCTCAAGGCTTTCGGCTCCCTCGACGCCATCCGCGCGGCCAGCGTCGAGCAACTGGCCGCCGTGCCTGGCATCCCTCGCACCGTCGCCCAGGCCATCAAGGAGCACCTGTAGACGTTGGTAAACTGGTAGATTGGTCGCCATGCTCCGAAACCTGTTGTTGAAATTGGGAAGTTATGGTATAGTTCTGCCAGCAGGTCGGTAGATCAGGAAGTTGGTAAGCGGGTAGTTGGTCTCTGTTACCAATGTACCAATTCACTAATCTACCAATGTAGGGGTGATTTAAGAACTCAAAATAGGACACGGATAGTCACGGATCAGACGGACTCTCACTGATTTTTCTGTGTTTATCCGTACAATCCGTGTTGATCCGTGTTCCATTCATCTGCCTGTGTCG
>Ga0114918_10002264_pt1 | contig 17261 bp, 20 predicted proteins | sample LantaG_FD_87015 | JGI IMG/M metagenome (GOLD analysis project Ga0114918, IMG submission 87015) | Deep subsurface microbial communities from Baltic Sea to uncover new lineages of life (NeLLi) - Landsort_02402 metaG | ecosystem: Environmental > Aquatic > Marine > Oceanic > Sediment | place... | reverse complement strand
TTTCTTTCTCGTTAGGGTCTTGGTCATCTTCGGTGGCTCTCATTGTTTGGTCGCTATCAGTAAAGGCACTTCCAAAAACAGTAAATGTATTGCTAAGAACAGCACGTATTCTAAAATCCTGACGAGTAATCCCAATTTCAAAATTCTCCGTATCGCCCCAAAACGGTATCACATCAACACTAATTTCTTGTGTCTCAATGTTTGGTAAATCACCTAAATCATCACTCGGTTTAATTCTTGTTCCTCTATCAAGGAATTGATTTTCGGAATATCCCATGTTCTGTACCATTGAAGCAGGGTTCATGCTATATTTACCAATATCTGTTATATCACAACTAAGATGAACCGTTTGTGTACCAATGGGTACTCCGAAAATCATATAATCACCCGCTTCATTTGTAAGGGCAGTATATTTATAGTATTTTTTATATACATCGAGATGTTCTATGTTAGTTACAATTTCTTCTTTTATTGGGAAGCTTCCAAATGCCTGTTTGGGTTCTTTTTGTCGTGTGTCGGGATTAATTTTTGAAACTCTTGGTAGTAGGTTATATCTTTTACCATCGTTATTCTTATCTCTGGGTGTTTTATATGGATAAATGCTTACAATATCACCATCGTTATAATCTTCTTCAGCTAATGGAATGAAAATGCTAATTTTTGCGTTTTCAATGCCAATTCCACCATTTGCTGTTACCCTACCAACCAGAACACCATAATCTGCATTAAAATCACTATAAACATCCTTAGTGTCAATTTTCATTGATAGAAACTCAATAGAATCTGTTTCTTGTTCGAGCCTAACTTTTATGTTTTTATTGGTTTCTTTTGCGTCAAGGTCAATATAAATTCGTTGTGATTTATTCATAATAAAACGTTTCTCATAAATACTAAATCAATGAAAACCAAACAAAGATAAAAAATTTCAATTAATATCAAAATATTTTTTGCATGAATTTTTCAGAAATTTCATACAAAAAAATCAATTTTTTAAAAAATATGACCCAAAAAATTTTAAAAAGGTGAAAATCTGGATTTATCAATAAGAATAGCAGTGTTATAATAATTATGTCTAAGCACCTTTTCGATATTTTTTTAGTATTTATTGAAAAGAAACAGCGAAAGCTATCAATTGAAAATAATTATAAATAATTAAATAATAAATAACATGGCAGATTTTGTATTCACCTCTCCGGGTGTAAAATTTAAAGAACGTGATTTAACATTTGTTACACGTAACGTAGGCATAACAACATTAGGTCTTGTTGGTGAAACGCTTAAAGGACCTGCCTTTGAGCCAGTTTTCATTCAAGACCAAACCGAGTTCGCAAATAGATTTGGTGGACAAAGTGTACAGAGAATATCTAATGGTAGTAATTCAATATCACAATATCAATTACCATATGTGGCTAACGCATATCTTGGTGATTCAAACCAATTATGGGTAACCCGTGTATTGGGTTTAAGCGGATATGATGCTGGCAAGGCATGGGCACTTACATTAAAATCAGGTGTAGACCCTTCAACAATTGTAAGTGGTGCAACAAGTGCGTTCACAGCTAATTTCGTTGATGGCGCATATCTTGGTGTATCATTGAATGCTACTGGCGATACTGGTGTTAGTTTTGAGGGTTTCGAATCTACTGGCGCAGCTACGTTTGGTGGGGTTTCATATGCTTTCACTTGTGTCACATACAACTCAACAGCACTTAGTGGTACTTGTTCTGTTGTTTCAACAGTATTTACGGGTACTGAATATGCTGACTACGCTGACATGGTTCTTGCTGTAATAAGAAGTAGAGCAAGAGTTCAGGACAACGTAAATGTAGCACCAACAACGATTTTCGACACAACAAATATCACGTTATCTGGTAATAATACAACAACAGGTATTGGTGATTTATTTGGTCAATTTACATTGACTGCTACGAGTGGTACTACAAGCGCAAACTATACTGCTTCTCTAAGTTCAAGTGCAAGCAGTTATTTACCAAACGTAATTGGATTTGAACCAAAAGATAAAACAACTATGATTTGGGTTGAAGCTGCTTATCCAGACCTCGTGAAAAAACTTGATGGTGATGGTGATTCATATCCTGCATGGTTAGAAGCTTATGGTATGTCAGGTGTTGCACCATACGGATTTGGTGTTAATACTACTTTAACTGTATGTGATGACGATACTTTTACTAATTATAAAACACAGTTTAAAACCCCTGAAACTCCTTGGGTTGTATCTGAAATTAAAGGTAGTGCAGTTAGTAGACTATTCAGATTTATTAGTATCTCTGACGGTGATGCAGCTAACCAAGAAATTAAAATTAGTATCACAAACATTAATCCAATAGCATTAGAATTTGATGTTGTTGTTCGTGCATTTAATGATACGGATGATAATCTAAATGTATTGGAAACTTTCTCAAGATGTGGTCTGGTTAAAGGTAATAATAATTACATTGCTCAACGTATCGGTACTACTGATGGTGAGTATGACCTTTTAAGTGAATACATAATGGTTGAAATGGCAGAAGATGTAAATCCACAGGATTTCCCTGCTGGTTTCGAAGGCTATTTATTCCCACAATACAGTGGTGCTACTCCAGCAAGTATTGCTCCAAAGATTTTTTACAAGACCCAATACAATGATGATGAAACTATCAGAAAAGTATATCTTGGTGTTTCAGAGAACGCATATGATGCTGACGGTGTAATTGGAACTGGAATCAATCAGAATTATTTCAATTTTAACGGACAAATAAGCACAGGAAGTCACATTAAAACAAATGGTTTCCACATGGATGCTGCTGCAAGTGGTGTAACTTCATTTGGTTACGGATTTGATGCTGGTGCTGGTGCATTCCAGACAGTTACTGATGTTACTGACCCAACAGATGTATATTATAATATAAACACAAGAAAGTTCACATTAGCACCATTTGGTGGATTTGATGGTTGGGATGCTAACAGAACAACACATTCATATGGTGATAACTACCGTGTTAATGGAATTTATGACGGTGTTGCACCTAATGGCAATCCAACAAATGACTTCCAAGCATGGCAAACTGCAATCAATACATTTGCAAACCCAGAAGAAGTTACAATTAACCTATTCGCAACTCCTGCAATTAACTGGAGTGACCAGAATATCTTAGTTCAAGATACAATTGAAATGATTGAGCAACAAAGAACAGATACATTATATGTTATCGATTCTCCAGACGTGAACATTTCACAAACAATTGGTGATGGTGGTAAAGCGGATGTTCTTGCTTCAAATGATATCGTTGACCTGCTTAACACAGCAGACATTGATTCAAGCTACAGTTGTACATACTTCCCTTGGATTCAAATGCGTGACACCGAAAATAATGTTAACGTTTATATTCCACCAACAGGTGAAGTAGTAAGAGCGATGGCATATACTGATAACACAAGCTTCCCTTGGTTCGCACCTGCTGGTCTAAACCGTGGTGTAACAAACGCAAGGAAATCTAAATATAAATTAAGCCTTGATGCTCGTGATACACTTTACGCAGGTAGAATTAATCCAATGGCTGACTTCGCTGATGCAGGTACTGCAATCTTTGGACAGAAAACTCTACAGGTTAAAGAAAGCGCACTTGATAGAATCAACGTTCGTAGACTATTACTTCAAATCAAGGTTCTTATTGCTAACATCGCAATCAGACTTGTATTCGAGCAGAACGACCAAGCAACTATTGACCAATTCTTGTCAAAAGCAACTCCTGTTCTTGATACAATCAAGAGAGAAAGAGGTTTATATGACTTCAGAATTAAAATGGATGATAGTAATAACACAACTGAAACTCGTGATAGGAACGAGCTATATGGTGAAATATTCTTAAAACCAACACGTGCTGTTGAATTTATCGGCATTACTTTTACTATAACTCCTTCTGGTGCATCATTTGCCGATGTTGGTGCATAATGTAATTTTTTATACTGGAAAACCCACTTTTGTGGGTTTTCTTTTTTATAAGTATTTATGAGAAATAATATTGATTTAAATTAAGAATTATGGCAAGACCAAGAAAAAGTGCTCTAAAACAAAGAGCAGTAGAACCAGAAATAGAAATAAAAGAAGAAGTTGTTGAAGTGCCAGCAAAATTACTTGCACCTGAACTCGAATCGGTAATTCCAATGGAAAAACCTGAAGAAGTGGAAGCACCAGTAGAAGAAGTTGAGCTTCCAACAATTGAAGAAATTGAAGAAGAGCTTGAAGTAGCACCTGAACCAGTTTTTGCAAACGAACCAATTGAGATTGACCTCATGGAAGAAAAAGAAGAAACTGAAGTGGAAGTTGAAGAAGTAGACCCAACTTATGAAGAAAAGCTCGCACGTTTTTTAAATAATAAAACCTCATCACCATACAGATTATATTTAAGAACAGGTATTATACCAAAATTATAATCAGTTTTTGATTACCTGAGTATTTATTATAAAACGTAAAAATAAATATAAAACAATTAACAACTAAATAACATGGCAGGAGAAATGATTAGGGGTATCCCTTTTAACTATGAACCGAAAAGAGTTAACAGATTCTTTGCAGAATTTGCAGACGAATTGGGTATTGAGGTTTGGAAAGTACAAAAATTTAAAAGACCTTCAATGAAGATTAACTCGGTACAGATTGACTATATGAACGAACGAAACTATGTTGCAGGTAGATATACTTGGGAAGCAATGTCTCTGACATTCCTCGACCCTATCGGTCCTTCAACCTCACAACAACTTATGGAATGGGTTCGTTTACACGCAGAATCACTCACAGGACGTATGGGTTATGCTGCAGGATATAAGAAGAACATCTTATTGAAAGCATTAGACCCAACGGGCATCGAAGTTGAAAAATGGTTCTTGGAACAATGTATGATTACATCAATTGATTTTGGTGAAAATGATTACGGAACTGACGACTTGACTAACATTACGTTAGAGATTCAACCTTGGAGATGTATCCTTAACTTATAAGAGGTACGAACAGAATTTAAAAACTCGCATCAATGGTGCGAGTTTTTTTATGCAGCTAATTCTTGAATTCTTTTCTCGATTAATCTCTTCACGTAGAATTCCCTGTTTTTAGTCTCAATAATTCTATAATTATCGTTATTATGACTAAACCAAACAATGTACGATTTTCCAAGTTTAATTGGTACATGCTTTTCTATAATTTGCTTATACATTTCAAGCTGTAATGAATAGATTTCTAAGTCACAGTCTTCAAGCATATATAATTCATCGAGCAAATGTCTTCCATGTTCTTCTTCTGTAAAATCTTTATTGGTTTTCCAATCCCAGATTTGAAATTCTTGTGTTTTGACGTTCCAGAATAAAATATCAAGCATTCCACCAATAAGACTTTCTCTATCACGGACAATCATTTCTGTTTTAACTGGAATTAGTTTGCCCTGAACATCACCATAGAATCTATCGACATGTCTTTGTGTAATATCATATTCTGGTTTAACGGGGTCAAAACCGAACTCATCCAGAATCATTTGTTTGGGATACGGAAACACTTTATTTAAAAATAGGTTTTCTGCATAGTCGTGAATTGCAGAACCTTTCATCGTTCCCTTTTTATTTATAAATCTCCATGCCCTAACAATTTCTTTCTGAGTTAATTTATGTTCATTGGCTTTATATTTTGACCAGTAATCTTCATCAAATTCTTCTTGATATCTATGAATCAGCGTAGTAACACTAAGTAGCTGGTTATCCTCCAAATAATATTTATGTGGTTCGTCATAAAACGTCACATCATTAAATGCCGTAAATAACTGAGGTGGTATAGGAATGTCGATATTCATAGAAGGCAAAGGTACAAAAATTTTAGTTAGTTACAATATTTTTTTGTAAAATTGCTTCAAGATTAATGTTTTCCAAATCTTTTATAATTGAATTTTTGTCTGCTGGCACATTGGAATAGCCATGTATGTGACCAATAAGTGCTTGGCGAATAATGTTTAGTGCTTGAACTAAAACATCACCTCTTGCAATTGGGTGACCTTCGGCAAACATTCTTTTCCTATCTTTAGCTTCTGCTCGTGCTGCTTTAAATTGCGGAATCCCATCGTGTGAAAATATTCCAATTTTATCACTCATTATAACGGTATTGCTATAATATTCTTCACTATCGCCTGTTGGTTCGAAAACCATACTAATTGTAGCTGGGTTTTTTGTGTTTAGCTTTAATATGTCATCATTTTCATGTTTACCTGCCCTGATGTGCACTTCATTCATGCGCAGTATAATATCAGTATTGACCTTACCCACAATCGCCACATCGCTTTTTAATGGGAACACACCAACAGCATCAGGGTAAGTATTTGGTGCTTTCTCTGGTGATGAGAGTGATTTATCTGTTGTTGAGAGTGCAGTATAAACCGAATCATATCCAATTTTTTGTGGTTGAGAAATAATACTTCCAAGCCAAAATCTACTTCTTTCTGGATATCTAATGTCTTCAATAAAAATTCTAACCATTTCACCCTCTTGTGGATATATGTGAAAGAATTTAGGTAGCATTGGGTAGCACCAAGGCAATTCAGAATTATCTGTTTTATTATCAAACCCCTGTATTTTAACTTTGATTCTACCACCTTCGGTTTCATCATCAATAGAAACCACTTCTCCATAATATATCGTTCTGGTAATTTCATGTGTACCATCCGTTTTATATGGATTACTGGTTTGTATAATTGGTCTATCGTACATTATCTACTGGTTATTTCCTCAATTAATTCAATATAATTTTTTTCTAATTCATTAATGATGACAATTTTCTCGTTCATTTTTTTTTCGAGTTTGTCAAGTTCATAGGTATAGTCAACGACCTCCTGTTTTAACTTGTCGTGTTTTTCCTTGACATCATTAATCATTTTATTTAGCTCTATTGGTGTATATTTATTTAACTCTTCCATTATTGTATAATTCCATAACCTTTTGCATAGTAAATCGTTGAGCCGAATACCGAAACAGGACCTGTAGGTGAAATACCTGCTGCCGTTAACGATATCCCGGGTGGAATCACCACCGAAATCTTTGCGTCTTGTTGAAGTGCATTTATTATCTCTTCAATCCTGATTCTTTCCATGATTTCATCGGGACTTACACCACCTGAAGGCAAAACGCCCACAGGAAGACCTGCTTCTGATTTTCTGGCAATAATGCGTGAAGCTATTTTCGTTGGTGATAAACCAGTACGTGTCGGTACTCCTACTAATATTAGAGGTGCTGGGATAGGTGGCGGTCCGCCCACTGAACCCAGACTCAATATTTTAAGAAAACCAGCAACAATATCATCAATATTACTATAATCTAATGCCATAATTAGTTTTTCTTAACTTCTTTTAGTTTTTTAATGTCAATCCATTTCCAACCTAAGAATAATCTTGTTGTCATTCTTCTAAACCAATTTGGTTTTGAAGAGGTTGCAAGTTGTGTGCCATCTTTATCGCCATCGATAAGATAAACGCCAACGAACTGTTTGTTTAATTTTTGGTCTACTATCATTTTATTTAAGTTTAAATTTTAATTGGTGACATCGCTCTTAATTGATTAATATATAAAATAATCTTTTCTCTAACGAGTTCAGTTAATATTGGTGTGATTAGTGCTATGAGATATGCAACTACTGTATCAAAAATAAATTTGCTTATTAGTTTCATCACATCTTTTATCACACATTTTAAAAATACACTAAATTTTTTCAAATCGTCAAGAGGATTACCAATTTGAGGTACATCACCATTTATGAGTCCACTTGAGATTGCAAGGAGTGCACGTATCTGTGGTGCAACTGTAAGTGCCTGTGAAAGTGCCAAAGCAATTGCTTGAATAAGTCTTTGGAAAAACCCGTCTTTAATTGTTTGTTCATTTTCTTTTGCAACTTCTGGAGTATTTGACATACTTTCATCAATTGTCCCATCAACAGCGTTTCCAACCGCATAGGAATCGGTTGAACCGCTTATTTGTGCAATTAAATTCGTCATTCCACTAAGTGGTAGTTGTGCTTCAATAATACCACACCCCATATCGTAATAAACCACACCATCCACTAACCCCTGTGCCTTTTGTAATAGCTCATCAAAATCCTCTTCAGATATTACAAAACTATCATCGTCTTCAATTAGTTGCTCAATTAATTTACTTATTTCCAGTTCTTGAGTAACTTGTTCGACTGTTTTATCTTGGTTTGCCGTTACGCTGCCATAAATTGTGTTCATGACGTTTGATAGAAATTCTTTTTTGTCAACGATAACCGAATCATTAACAAAATCTGCCATCCAATCACCAACATTAGGAGTGGTTATGCTTGCTACTGGCTTTAAATTAACTTTGTCGGTACTTGCATTATATTTAAGAACCATATTGTTAACAGTAATATCATTCCCATCATTTAGAATAGCATTATACATTTTCCTATCGAAAGTATCACTATCATCACTATATAATAAACTGCCAGTATCTGAACTTGGGTTTGACTTAAATTTATCAAAAACATCAATATCTTTTAAATCTACATTGTAACCACTATTTATAAAGTTTGCACTAAGCAATTGACCCGAATTATATTGAGTTAGCTGTTTTATTAAAATAGCTCCCATTTTAGGTGTTACTTCATCGACAAAAGAAGTAAATAATTCGCCAAGAAGGTCTTTAAGTGCACCACTACCAACAACCGTTTTCAACACATCAAGTTGAAAAGGTACGACATCATTCACGTTATTAACTGACGGGAATAAATTCGTTGCATCAGGTAATTTCCTCTCTTGCTGTAATGAAGTGAGAGTACCAATACCAGTAAAAACCGCTCCTTTGTTAGTGCTACGACTCATATCTTATTTCTTTTCGTTTTCCTTGCGTTCAATTTCTTCTTGAACAAAGCTCAATAATTCGTTTCTTCTTTCAGCAGTGATAACTCCATTTTCACCTGCTTTTGTTTGTTCACCAGTGCCAACACTTCCTCCATCCTTTTTATCATAAACAACTTCCTTTAAGAACTTCAGAAGTAGGATTTTTTGGTCAACGTTCTTGGCTTCTAATGCAATTACTTTAACAATCTGGTCACCAATTGCCTGAATTTCTCCACCCTCTTTTACCTTGGTTTCCCATTTGGTAAATAGTCTGGTTATTTTTGCCTTTTGATTATGACTATCGTCATATATCTCTTGAAGAAGACTATTTACGCTTTCTTCATCAAATTTCAATCTTTTTCTTTGTGGTCTTGCCATTTTTATAGTTTTAGTACATATAAATACTATTCTTTAGGATTTATCATAAAGATGTCCACAATTCCATTATAACCAATTTCATCGGCATATGGATATTTTTCAAGTCCCTGATATTCAGGATTCGGGTCATGAATAATATTAAAATCCTTATCAATTACCACCGCATGAGTAACAGAATCTTTGGGATGTTCAACAAGTAAGTGATATTTTGGTGAATAAACGACAGCATAAAAATATCCGTTAATGCCTTCCATGTCCTTAATTTTCTCAAAACGGTCTTCATATCCCTTTAATAATGTACCGTTCCAGAGACCATTCTTTCTATTATAGAGTGTTCCATCAAAATCGTATCCACGTTCACGTACAAATTTATACATTGACCCAAACCAACTCTCTTCTTCCTTAAAATTAGGAACTTCTTCAAGCTCTAAGTCGAAAAGACTCGCAATAGCTGCTTGCATGCAATTACCATGACCAGCATCAATTATTGTTTGATAAACCTTCTTCATTTTCAATAAAAATTATTTTTCTTTTTGCTGTTTCACATCTTTCATGTGCAATCGCACTTCTGATTATAATACTACAATAACTATGTCCACTTGGTTTCTTGCCACTCGACAACACCACGTCTGGATTGTATTTCTGAACATGAATTATCAAGTGATAAAGCAAGTCACAAACCATTTCATCGGTAACTGTCTTAACGTCTGGACGATATCTCTTAACAGTAATGTCAATGAGTTTTTTAAATGGCTCAAAAAGATATTTGTCAAATATCACATTCTTTTCAGCCGAGTCTGCACATGTAACATAATTTGCAAGTGCTTCCTCAACTTCAGGTGTCCAGTATTCTTTCATTAGTCCTCCATGTAATCAATTTTCTCTATAAAATAGATTTCTTTAAATGGTTTAATGGCTATTCTAATTTCTTTTGTGCTTAAACCAGTCTGTTCTTTTAAAAACAACAGAATTTTATTTTTAGCAAATTTATTTGTTACCCTTTTATTGTATTTACCTTCAGGAGTGTCTTCCATGAATAATAAATGCCAATTCTTCAGAACATTCACAATCGCATCACCAACAATAACCTCATTCTTCTTCATTGGGGTCTCGGAATTAATTCTTGTCTCAATTTTCTCAACAACATTATTAATTAGCTTTTCGAGTAATTGTTGTTCTGTAGTCTCAATCTCATAATGATATTCAATGTTTTGATTGATTTCATCAATATAATCATCAAAACTTAGATTTATCTTTCTTTCAGTGTAGCTCTTTTTACTATGGTCTTTATAATAATTCCTGATAATTGTCTGGCAATAACTAAATGCTTTAGTTTTTGCGCCAGACTTTGTAATTTTATCGGGATTAAATTTCACCATATGCTCAATCAAGTGAGTGAGAGCATTAGATTCAACCTCCTCCATATCATAGTTTCCAATATGTATTGGATATCTCCTTAATATGGACTGTATCATTTTCCTAAATGGTTCAATTAGTATTTCATTATAGATTCTATTTTTTTCTTCCAGTGAATCGGAAGTAATATAATCTATAACTGCCCGTTCTTCCCTTTCAGCAAAATATTGTGTCGGACTTTCATTTTTCTTCATTTATATAGATTCAACATATAAGATTATTTTTCAGAGGCAACCTCTTTTTTAAGTCTTGACATGTCGATTGGTCTATCATTAATAAAGTTAGCTTCATTTGTTGCGGTTTCAAACCAGAACTTTCTTTCATCCATCGGCATTGTTTTTAAATAACCATCAAATAGACTATCTGCACGTGTTGCCAAATGTTTGTATCCGATTTTAGGCATTGAGTATATTTTGCAAGCATTATTCAGTGCTCTTAGAAGAAATTCATACATAAATGCCAGCTTGATGTTTGTTTTATAACCACCAAGATTTAAGAATTCGGATTTCTTCAGCACCGCACCACTTAATTTAAAATCGGTATATTGTTTCAATGCATTTGCATTTAAGTAACCCATCTCACCATTCTCACCAACAAACTGTTGTGCCCATACGGTTTCGTTTGTTAGTTTAATGCCTTGGTTTTGGTCATTGACCTCAATCATCATTGTGAGGAAGAAATCAATTTCTGGATATGTTTCAATATATTTACTTGAATTCTTGAAAAATGTTGAACTGTATTCGTCATCAAATTCAAGTACCGAGAAATAATCGGTTGTTACTGCTTTCGCTGCAAGATTTACTTGTGATTGATAATCACTTGCGTCATGATTCTCAACATAAGTTATAGTAGCTGCACTAACTGAAGTTATTTGTGGTCGATTAACCAATTCGTTTTTGACCGCATTAGGACAAACTACGATTACCTGTGGTAGTTCACTTCCTTCTTGTTTTTCAATTGACTCGATTGCCTTGTCTAAATATCCCTGAACCACTTCATTATATTCGTGAACGGGAATTATTACTGATATATTCATTTTTATGTGTTTTTAATTTAAAATTATTTTATTCTGCTGTTGGTTGTGCTTCGGTTGCTGGAGCAAGTGCAGCTTCTAAGAGTTGTTTTCGTTGTGCAACATAACCTCCATATATCTCAGTCAACTTAGCTTCGCTGGCTTCTTGAGTATATTTACTTGCAACCTCATTCATTGATTCATATAATGCTGGTAATATGCTGTCATCAAGATATTTAACAAGAATCTCACCTGCCAATACAGGCAAATCATAATAATTCTCAGTCCAGACACCTGCGCCTTCAACAACCTTAGTCACCTTACCTTCATCATCCCTTTCGAGAAGATATTCTGGCATAATATCGGGTTTGAGTGCGATTGGAATTACACCAGCTTTCATACATTCCAAAGGAAATGTACCAAAACTTGCAATTCTGTCAACCCAAACAGCAGCAAAATTACCTTTTAGTCTTTTTGCAAAATCGACTCTACGCATTGCTTGTGGTGGCTTACTCTTTGTAAGCATTGGGTCAAATGTTACCCAATTATACTGTGGATATCTACTGAAGAATAGCTTAACAAGTTTTGAAATCTCGTTAGCGTTCCTACCAATTACGGAAATTACTGGTTTTTGTGGTGCATCTGATTTCTCAAAATATTCAGGAATACCAATATTATAGGTCTTCACGTTGAACTTATCTTTCCCGTAGAAAGTATCAAGCCATTCTTTAAGTGTTGGTGAAGTAGTGATAACATCATGAATTCCAAAGGATGCCCAATCAGTACCCGGTATCAGTGCATTCACCATATAGTCAACAGATTGTAATAATCCAATCCTCATACAAGGTAGGTTTTTAGTCTGTTCCATTACGTTTGAATAAACTTCAGGAATTATCATCACGTCCTCAGGACCGACCATTAGTTTTGGGTCTGCCATTGACATGTGTTTATGGTCGGTAAGTTCTTTCTCAATCCATGTAGGTGGAACATAATCTCCCTTTTCAACCAATACTATTACTTCATATCCCATATTTTTTACAACTGTCGCATGAAAATATATTTCATATACACTTGCTACTGGACTTTGTGATTCTGGAACAACAAACAGAAATTTAGATTTCTTATTTGTTATTTTATCGACAGATTCTTTAATCTTTTCGATTTTTTCAATTTCAGCTTGTTCTGCTGATACTTTTAATTCTTCGCTCATTTTAATTATTTTTTGTATTTAATTATTTTTTCAAAATTATTGTTGTCAATTAAGTCGGCAACCTGTAATACTTCTAACGAACTACCATCAATCTTTTCATTGTATGGTCTGGTTAGTTTTATCAATCTTTTACCCCAAGGCACGCCAAGCTTCAGAATTTCAGGGTCGGTTGTAATTAAAACATCGACATGTTTCCACATATCAATGGAATTACCAACAAACCTATAGTTTCTAAATCTGCTTGAAATCTTACTTAAAAAGAAAAGTGTTGGTGGAATACTGAATCTGTTTTCAACAGACAATACTGTGAAATCAACAGTTTTTTCATATTTTTGTAAGAAATTATTTACATCTAAATCTAATTGTTGATACATTTTAGGTGCAGCACCATGAAGTTCAAATAGATAGTCTTCATACATAAATCTATTATACACTTCTTTTGCTGTTAGCTTAATTTCTTCACCCTTTTTAAATAAAAATGCATCAGCGTCTGCCTCACCTTTTTCATCAACCTGATAATTAATTGGGTTGATGTCATCTGGCATTTCCTCTGGTTCTTTTAATTCTTTTTTTACTTCGACAGTATCGTTCCATACGTAGTTATTAAAAAAATCATATACGTATGCTGCAGGAATTTCTTCTTCACTACTGAATTCCTGTGCATAAAATCTATCAAATTGAAGCCATCTGGCTCTTAGTACTTCGTTGACATCTATGCCAACGTTTAATTTTTTACCCATTCTTGTTTTCTTTTAGCTCCGACAATTGATGTTGGAGTTCTTCTTGTAATTTTTTCATCATCTCAGTGTGCTCGGTTATTAATTGAGTATCTGTGATGTATTTTGGATTGATACACTCAATTCTGGTATCTGGTGAGTTGGTTGGAATCACAATAATTTCACCCTTTATTGTTGCAGGAGAAATTCTCTCAGAGATTTTTCTCACAAAGTCTTCAATATCTGGACTTCTGAGACCAGCTACACCAACATATATCACCAATATTTTATTTTCTTCAGTCATTTAATTGTAATTTTTTACCATTTCCATTACCATTTGGTTTATTCTTTTCAACATAGTCATTATACTTCTCTTCAATAATGTTTATAAGAGGATTCCTGATGTTTGTATCCAATTCTGACATCTTGATAACACCCATGTTAGAAACATCGTCAAATAGGTCTAAAAGTACCTCTAATGAGCTTTCTGACTTGTTTCTCATGTCAACTTGGTTAATGTCCCCAAGTAAGATAAGTTTTGAATTACTTCCGATTCTGGTTAAGAGTGTTCTGGAGTTATCCAGACTTACATTCTGCATTTCATCGGCAATAATAATACAGTCATCCAGACTTGCCCCACGCATGTATGCCAGAGGAAAAGGTCTGATTATTTCTTTCTCAAGTAAGGTCTTCATTGAAGATTCAAGAATAAGTTTTTCCATGTTGATGTAGAAACTCCACATAAATGGGTCAATTTTTTCTCTCATATCTCCTTTAAGAAAGCCAAGTTCTTCTCCTTTTAACGCAGTTACTGACTTAACGATGTATATTTTCTTAAAACGATTATTAGTTTTTCTCAATAAACTCAACGCATATGCAATTGCTACAAAAGTCTTACCCGTGCCTGCAGGTCCTGCACAAATCGTGATTTCATTGTTCTTTATTGAATTAATTAATTTTTTTTGACTATCATTTTTAGCTATTATTTTAATGTCCTTTGGCAAAAGTCCACTGATTTCGCCTTTTATTTTTGATATTTCTGCTCCACTATTAACTGAAGTTAGCTCTTCAAAATCTCTGTCTTCTTTAGCTCTATCTCTACCCATATTTTATATAATCAATTACTTTAAGTAATATTATTTATGTTTATTATTTTTAGTTCTATATATGCTTATACGTGTCTTAATTAAAAATCTTGAATCCTGACGAAAATTTTTTTCTCAGTATTTATCAAAAAAACAATAATAAACTATAAAAAATTATAAAATGGCAGAAAACGACAACATCCCACAAAAGGAAAACATTGCGGAAGCATTAAAAAAATACAAAGACGTGATAAATAGCGAAGGTAAGCAAGCTACATCAGCTAATATACCTCAACCTCCTCAATATAATCCACAGGAGTTTGAAGCAACCATGTCTAAAGAAACTGACCCAGATTTAATGATGTCATATGAATTAGTTAAACTACCCTCAGAAGGTAAATTCTATTCACACGGTATCTCTGAAGTCAAAGTAGAATATATGACAAGTAGGGATGAAGACCTACTAACTACTCCGTCCTTGATTGAAAGCGGAAAAGTATTAGATGTTTTACTAAAAAGAAAAATTAAAACAGCAGGTATTATTGTAGAAGAACTACTTGCTGGTGATAGAAATGCTATTATTCTATTTCTACGTACAAGTAGTTATGGTTCAGATTACACGGTGCAAGTGGCTGACCCAAGGACAAATATACCATTTACCACCACCATTGATTTACTTAAATTGCGCTATAAAATAATTTCAGAAAAACCAGACGAACGAGGACACTTTAAGGTAGAATTACCGATGAGAAAAAAGGTGGCTACACTCAGATTATTAAGTTCTGGTGAAGACCAAAGCATATTTAAAAGAGCCGACTCTTATATGGAAGCCAGTGGTGAAGAATACAGTCAATACAGTACAATGAAACTGAAAGCCAGTGTTGTAGCTATTGATGATAAAACCGATAGGTCATATATTGATAGATTTATTGATGCTATGCCTGCATTGGATGCATTCACAATTCGTAAAAAATTGCTTGATGTAAGTCCTGATGTTGATATGGATTATGAGTTTTTAGCTAAAGACGGTTATAAATTCAATGCGCAATTATCTGTAGGAGTGGATTTTTTTTTCCCAAACACTTAGCGGGTGAGTATAAAAAAATGGTCGATGAGGAAATCTACGTCCTGACCAAACACGCTAAGTTTCAAGCAGATTATGTAGAAAGACTACCAATATATCGAAGAAGACACTTCTTATTTCTGTTACAAAGAGAAAACGAAGAAATCGAGAAGATGCAAGATAAAGCAAAAAACCAAAATAACTTTAGACCGAGATAATAAAAAACTCGGTCTTTTGTATTTATAGGTATCAGATTAATTTATTATGGCAGAGAGAAAATATACTAAAGCGGATTTAGAGATTCAACAAAGGATGGTTGAAAGCTATGAACGCATGAAAGAGTTATCAAAAATTCATAGAGAGGGTCTTACCCTTACTTCTGAAAACGAAGAAAGAATTTCAGCAGCACTTGATGAACAAGCCGATAGATTAAGAATGATTAATGAGTTGCGTGCCAACGAAAAACATTTAAGTCAAGACCAAATTGATTTAATGCATACCCTCACAAAAGAATATGCTAAACAGCAGCGTGAGTTAAAGCAGATGAATCAGGAGATTAAGGACACTGCTAAAAGTCAAGAAAATCTTAATAAAAAGGTTGAAAAATATTCTAAATTATTAGCTAAAACGTGGGAATACCTTATGCAGTCTGATAAGGTCATTAAAGAAACCATAAGAGACCTTGGTATGGCTGGTGCGAAAGCCGACCAAATGAGAAAATCATTTGAGCTTTCTGCTGGACACGTTGCCAGAATGGGTGGTGGTCTTGCTGATATTGGTACTATTATGACTGGTTTCGCTGATGAAACTGGTATGGCACAGGTACTGACAGCACAAATGGTTGAAGATGTTGCTGCAATTGGACTTGGTACTGGACTTGGTGTAGAACAAGCAACCAGACTCGCAGCACAGTTTTCATATATGGGTCAAGATGCTAAAAGAAGCATGGAAATGGTACAGGGTATTGTTGATACCTCAGAAAGAATGGGGGTTAATACTACCAAGGTACTAAAAAACATGACCGATAACTTCAAGAAGGTAAACACATATAGTTTTAAGGCAGGTAGTAAAGGTATTGCTGAAATGGCAATGAATGCCGAGAAGATGAAGGTTGATATGAAAGACGCTCTTAGTGCTGCAGATGCTGCCAGAGGTCTTGAAGACGCAATTAATTTAGCTGCTAATTTACAAATAATGGGTGGTGAGTTTGCAAAAACAGACCCTTTTGAGTGGATGTATTTGGCTCGTAATGAACCAGAAAAACTAACAGCAAAAATATCTGAAATGACCAGAGGTATGGTTACGTTCAGAAAAAATAGTGATGGTACTTTTGAAAAATTTATAAGTCCTCAAGACCGTCAAAGACTTGAAAGTGTTGCAAAATCTCTGGGAATAAGTGCCGAAGAAATGACAGTTATTACCCAAAGACGTGCAGACTTGGATGCAATGAGTAGAGCATTATCTGGTACTGGTTTAACTGACAGAGAAAAGGAATT
>Ga0114918_10002263_pt1 | contig 17265 bp, 11 predicted proteins | sample LantaG_FD_87015 | JGI IMG/M metagenome (GOLD analysis project Ga0114918, IMG submission 87015) | Deep subsurface microbial communities from Baltic Sea to uncover new lineages of life (NeLLi) - Landsort_02402 metaG | ecosystem: Environmental > Aquatic > Marine > Oceanic > Sediment | place... | reverse complement strand
GGTGGTCTACACCTTCACCGTCACCAACGACGCCGTCAACGGCGACGGCTCGCCGGTCAGCAACGTCTCCGTCAGCGACGACTATGCTGGCAGCGTCGCCTACGTCAGCGGCGACGACGGCGACGGCCTGCTGGAGGTGGGCGAGTCCTGGGTCTACACCGCCTCCTACACCATCCAAGACACCGACCCCAACCCGCTGGTCAATACCGGCACCGTCACGGGTGAGGACGTAGACGGTGCCCCCGTCAGTGACACCGACACCCATAGTACGGAAATAGGACAGCCCTCTCCACCAGAATGCAAGATCTTCTTGCCCATCATCCTAAACAACCACACGTCCTAACCGTGCATAACTCGCCAGTAATCACACTGGCTCATTTGGCAAGGCACAACTAACATCTCGGCGCTGGGTTAGCAGGCATCTGCTCAAGTGGCTCTCCAGCCAACGGGACGCCACTGCTAACCCAGCGCCGTTACTTCTATGGAGTACGGAGGAAAAAGCAATGTCGTCAAACCACGTATGCCCCAGTTGTGGTTCAGCAGGGATGTCAGTTTTTTACGGGCTTGAGAGCGCACCTGTGCATAGTGTGTTGCTTCTGCCGACGCGGGAAGAGGCCCTGAATTATCCTAAGGGAAACATTGCGTTGGGCTTTTGCCAAACCTGCGGATTCATCTCCAACGTCGTCTTTGACCCGAGCCTGCACGAGTATTCATCCGAATATGAGGCCACACAGTCATTTTCCCCCACGTTCAACGCTTTTGCACACCGCCTGGCCACGCGTTTGATTGACCAATACGACTTGCATGGTAAGGACATCGTCGAGATCGGCTGTGGACAGGGCGAGTTTTTGACCATGCTCTGCGAACTCGGTGACAATCGCGGGGTTGGATTCGATCCAGCCTACGTCGGCGGGCGTGAGGAGAGCCAGGCCCAGAATCGGATCACCTTCATAAAGGACTTTTACTCGGAGAGATATACCGACTACCACGGGGACTTTGTTTGTTGCAAGATGACGCTAGAGCACATTCAACACACAGCCGACTTCGTCAGCACCGTTCGACGTTCGCTCGGGACCCGATCTAACACAATTGTCTTTTTCCAGGTTCCGGATGCCACGCGCGTCCTGCGAGAACTGGCATTTTGGGATATCTATTACGAGCACTGTTCATACTTCAGCCTGGGATCGCTGGCCCGTCTATTTCGGAGATGCGGGTTTGACATTGTCAGTCTGGCCAGGGAGTACGACGACCAATACCTGATGATAGAGGCCAGACCGGGCGATGGAAAGAGTGAGACTTTCCTGGAGCAGGAAGACGACCTGGAAGATTTGGCACGAGACGTGGCCTACTTCTCCGAAAACTACGCCCACAGACTGGATACGTGGCGACGTGATCTGCAGAAGATCAGGCAAGATGGGCGACGCGCCGTCATCTGGGGCTCAGGTTCAAAAGGGGTTGCATTTCTGACGACGCTCAATATTGAGGACGAGATTGAGTACGCAGTGGACATAAACCCCTATAAACATGGGACGTACATGGCAGGGACTGGACAGGAGATTGTAGCGCCGGAGTTTCTAAGAGAGTACAGACCTGATGCTGTCATCGTCATGAATCCAATTTACTGCAACGAGATTCAGCAGAGCCTCGACAGGATGGGAGTCACCGCAGAGCTGATGCCGGTCTGACTGCAGGTATTGGCGAGCGAGTGACACTCAACGTACGGACATCACCAATGATAGACAACCAGTACACTACTCAGGAAAGCAAATGTTCTGTCTGTAATTCGACAGACGTTGCCCTATTCTTCGAGATTCCCCAGGTACCTGTCCATTGCAATCTGCTCTGGCCAACACGGGATGAAGCCATCCAGGCTCCTAAAGGAGACATACGGCTAGGATTTTGCGGGGACTGTGGACACATATTCAATCTCGCCTTCGATCCAGGGCTCATGGAGTATACCCAGGATTACGAGAACTCGCTGCACTTTTCCCCACGTTTCCAAGGCTATGCTGAATCATTGGCTGCGCGCTTGATTGAGCGGTACGATTTGCATGGCAAGGACATCATCGAGATCGGCTGCGGAAAGGGCGATTTTCTGAGGTTACTGTGTGAACTGGGCGGAAATCGCGGGGTTGGTTTTGACCCCAGTTATGTGCCTGAACAAAACGATAACGCGACTGCAGGACGGATCACCTTCATCCGGGATTTCTACTCGGAACGTTACGCCAGTTATAAGGCGGATCTCATCTGTTGCCGGCACGTACTGGAGCATATCCAGTTTCCCCGTGACTTCCTGACCAGTGTGCGCCGTTCGATAGGGAACCGGCTGGGGACAGGCGTCTTTTTTGAGGTCCCGAACGTGTTGTTTACTCTGAGGGACCTGGGGATTTGGGACCTGATCTACGAACATTGCTCGTATTTCAGCAGCAGTTCGCTGTCTCATCTATTCAGGGCGTGCGGGTTCGATGTCTGCGACCTGACCGAAGCCTACGAAGGTCAGTTTCTCTCCATCGAGGCCCTGCCAGGCGAGGGTTTGACAGACCCCACACGTGATCCTCGGGATGACCTGGAAGAGATGGCTCACGACGTAGCGACATTTGGCGACAAATATCGGAGCAAGGCCCAGGTCTGGCGACGTAATCTCGAACGGATTGCGTCTACGGGACAGCGGGCAGTGATCTGGGGAGCGGGCTCGAAAGGGGTTACCTTTCTGAATGCACTCGCGACTCAAGGCCAGATCGCGTATGCGGTTGACATCAACCCTCGCAAGCAAGGCATGTATCTTGCCGGAACCGGGCAGCAAGTTGTGCCACCTGAATTTCTGCGAGATTACCAGCCGGATGTGGTTATTGTGATGAACCCAATATACCAAAGGGAGATTCAACACATCACAGAAGGTCTTGGCCTGACCACCCAATTTGTACATGCGTAGGGAATCTGAGCGTGCGTTTACCCCACAATCCACGTGCGCTTGACATGCGGAACCTTATCCTGTATAATCATCGCGCTGGATCAGTACGCCGGGCTCCTGGGAAACGAAGGGGGCAAGGCTTTCCCACAACAATGGGTGGCCAGTGATAAGACGCTCGCCGATACGCACCCGCGCCGTGTTATGGCGACGTAGCTCAATGGCAGAGCAGGGGACTCATAAGCCCTTGGTTGGCAGTTCAAATCTGCCCGTCGCCACTGGATTGATTGCAGATCTGGTTCTGCTGGAAGTGTCGCACTTGTGGGACTGAGGCCCTGTCTGAGCCGGTCTAGTGCACATAAGACCCCACCCTACCGGTGGGGCTTTTTATTTTATGGGCCCACCACAGCTCGTAGGGCGGCTTCCCACAGCCGCCGCGCACATAGGCAGGTATGGAAGACTTTGTTGAAAAATGAGAGGCGGTGGGGAGTCCTCAACTTGTTGAGGCGGTTTTGGACCACCGAGTGGGGAATACCCGAACAAGTTCGGGACTCCAACGCCATCGAGTGGGACGCTGTCCCTGCAAAAGGTCGTTTTTCAACAGAGTCATGGAAACCTGCTCTACGCGATAACTTATACACCTGCACCCCGGCACGGCGCGGGTGCGGCAGATAGTGGAGGTGTTGTGATGCCAAAACAGAGTACCGGAACTTGTGCCGCAAGAAAACTGGATTATACTTAGGACGTTGAGAAATGGAGTAAGAAGCATAGAGGGAGTTCCCATGAAGACCATCTTCGGCAGTTGCGAACCGCGCCCCGAGGTTCTGAAGGGAGAATTGCGGGAGGAGATCTTCGCCGCCCGTCTCAGAGATGTCATTGAAGGCAAAGCGGACCCCATTTATCAAGACCCCGCAATCTTTTTCGACAACACCTATCCCACCGAGGGATTGAAGATCCTGCTCGACGAGGCACTAGGACGGCTGACGGGCGTCAAGCCGGCCAGCAATGCCATCATCCGCCTGGAGACAGCCTTTGGAGGTGGCAAGACCCATAGCCTGATCGGCCTTTACCACACAGCCAAAGGGTATGCGCCGGAGGCACCGTTCGTTGATGGTGCGCTGATTCCGGTCCCCGGCGCGGTGCGAGTGGTCGGAGTCGTGGGGTCAGACCTTCAGCCCCGCGATGGCCTCGAACATCTTGATCGTGGGGGTGTGACCACCCACACGCTGTGGGGTGAACTGGCCTATCAACTTGGCGGTGCAGCGGGATATGCCTACGCTGCGGGCAGCGACCGGGACAAGTCTGCACCCGGCACCGGGTTGTTGGAAAGGCTGGTCGGAGATGCCCCCACCCTGATCATGCTGGACGAGGTGGCGCGCCACCTGCGTGCTGCCAAGACCGTACCCACCGCCACCGGCAAGTCCGACCTGGCCGAGCAGACGGTTGCTTTCTTGATGTCCCTTTTCGAATTCGCCGCCAGCAAGGAGCGCGTGGTCGTGATCCTGACGCTGGCCGATCCCCGGGACGCTTTTGGTAAGGAGACGGAAGAACTGCACCATGAACTGGCCGAGGCCAAACGGGTGTCGGCACGTCAGGAGCGAGTGATCACGCCGACGGGCGAGACAGAGATCCCGGCTATCGTGACACACCGCCTTTTCAAGTCCGTTGACCGGGGCGCTGCACGCGAGACCGCCAAGACGTACGCGGCCTCTTATCGGCAACTCGTCGAGCAAGAAGCCAATCTGCCACAGCGGGCCCTCCGCGCTGAGTACGCTGAGGAAACGGTTGGGGACTACCCATTCCACCCCGAGTTGCTGAACACACTGAACCGCAAGACATCCACCATCCCCAATTTCCAGAAGACGCGGGGGGCGCTGCGCCTGCTGGCGATGGTCATCCGCCGGCTGTGGGAGACACAGCCCCCTGACACGTACCTGATCCATCCTTTCCACCTCGATCTGGGGGTCGAGGACATCGCCAGCGACCTGACCAGCCGCCTGGATCGCCCGGCGTTCAAGCAGGTCATCGAGGCCGATATTGTCAGCCCCAAGGCCGGCGCGCCGGCTCACGCTCAGATCTTCGATCAGCCCTGGCTACAGGCTGGCAAACCGCCCTACACCCGCCGCGTCGCGACGACGGTCTTCCTGCATAGCCTGACCCAGGGGATCGCCTCCGGTGTGGACCCCGCCGATCTGCTCCTGGGTGTGCTGGTCCCCGGCGACGATCCGGCGCTGCCCCACAAAGCCGCCGAGCGTCTCTACGACAAAGGCTGGTTCTTCGAGTGGGACGGTCGCCGCTACCGCTTCAAGACGGAGCCCTCGCTGAACAAGATCGTCACCGACGAGATGGGGATGGTGGGACGCACGAAGGCCAAGCAGGAATTGGACAGTCGTATCCAGAAGGTCTGGAAGAGCGGCGTCTTGAAAGTCGTCCCCTTTCCACAAGAAGCAAGCGACGTGGACGACGATGCAAAACCGCCCAAATTAGCCATCCTGCACTACGACGCGGCCACCGTGACGGCGACGGAGCCCGCCCCCCCGGAACTGGCGTGCAAGATCGCCGATTACTCCGGCACGCTGGAGGGGTACCGCCGCTTCCGCAACAACGTGCTCTTCCTGGTGGCCGACGAGGAGCGGGTGGATGACATGGTGGAGACGGCGCAGCGGCACCTGGCAATCGCCCGTATCACCGGCGACGCGGAGCGGATGAACGAGTTCAACAAAGAGCAACGCAAGAAACTCAAGAAGATGGGCGAGGCTTCGGAACTGGAAGTGCGCGTGGCCATCACTCGCGCATACCGCCACCTTTACTTTCCCCGCGCCGATGCGCCGCAGCGCGACAGCAACCTGGCCCACGAGATACTGCCTGCCCAGGATCAGGGAGAGGTCAGACAGGATCAGTCGGCAGTAGTGTTACGGGCACTGAGACAGCAACAAAAGATGCTCACCGGCGATAGCCCCACGCTGGCCGCGGCCTACGTCAAATCCAGGGCCTGGGACGCGAACCAGGTGAGTGTGACGACCGAGGAGATGCGCAAAGCGTTCGCCCGGCGTCTGGGCCTGCCCATCCTGTTAGACCTCAACCAACTCAAGAAGACGATCCTCAACGGCGTCAATTCCAACTTGTGGGTCTACTACGATGCAAAAGCGGAGTTGGGCTACGACGCCGGCTCGTCCCCGCCAGCGGTCCAGGTGGGCGATGAAGTCTATCTCTACCTCCCCGGGGAAGCGGCCCGGCTGAACTTGCCTATCAAGGGCAAGGTGCAGCCGCCCATACCGGGAGGCGGCGAGGGACCGGGGATGGAGCCGACCTGTCCCGTCTGCGGCAATCCCGTCAGCCGGTGTACCTGTGGGATTGAGGTCGAATTACCACCGCATCGAGAGCCCCTGCGCGGTGCGGGAGTCCCCCAGCAGGCCTTCCAGCAGTTGCTCGACCGCTGCCACGATCAGCAGATCACACGTCTGTCAACGCTGCGCGTAACTCTACGTGGCGATGGGCCGGCCGGCGCCCGGAATCTGCGCACGCTGGGGTTGGTGATTCCCCAGTTGGGCAAAGGCGAGTTCCGGGTCGAACAGACCTACAACGCCGAGTTTGGCGAGGGACAGTATCTCTCCAACAGGGTGATGCTGCGCTGGGAGCTCTACCGGCGGCTCAAGCAAGTCACCGACGCGCTGGCCCAGGAGGCGACCAAGTTCATGACGACCACTACGCTGGTGGCCCACTTCCGCGACGGGCTGGAAGTGCAGGGTGACCAGTTCCGCACCGTCCACGAGGTTATGACTACGGTGGGGCTGGACACGATAGAACTGGAGGGGGAGCCTGGCGAAGGTTTGGAAGGTGACGGATGAAAGCCCTGAGTTTCCACCAGCCGCGTGCCGAGCAGATCATCCGGGGTGACAAGACGGTGGACATCCGCACCTGGCAGGTGCAGCACCGGGGAGCATTGGTTGTGCACGCCAGCAGCAAGCGGCGCGACGGCCGCTGTCGCGCTCTGGGTCTCGATCCCCGCACGCTGGACTACGGCGCGCTCGTCGGCACAGTGGAACTGACTGAGATCGTGTCCCTGGACGAGGCGGCCTACGAAGCGCTGCGCGAAGAACATCTGCTCGAGGCCCCCTTCCCCGGCCCATCTTGCTATGCCTGGCGACTGGCCAACCCCCGGCGCTTCGATGCGCCCATCCCCTGTCGCGGCCGGATGCGGCTCTTCAACGTCGTTGTAGGGCAGGATTCCATCCTGCCAGACTCAGAACAGACTGCCATCCTGCCTCACACCCGCCGCGCGCCCTACCGCGTGACACCGCCACCGGAGCCAGACCCCGAGCATCCCTTTGTGCTCTATACGATTCCCGAAGCAGACAACGGCTACCGCGTGGCGCTCTACCAATGGCTACCACACAACGGCAGAAGGGACGTTCGTAGTGACGACTTCAGTCGTCCCGCCCCCGGCGCTATGTGGGGCATCGAACTGGGCGGCGACCCGCTACGCGCTGTAGCCGATCACCTCCTGAACGCGCTGCGGACCAATGGCTACAAAGCCACCGACCTGGCCCGCGCCGCCGGCAGCGAGAAGCCCTTCTACCTGGATGAACTGACCGGCCTGCGGCTGGCCTTGATCCTGCTCGCCGTGAAACCGCTGACCCGCCACGACCGCATCGAGGCCATCGGCCAGGGCGTGCGGGCGATGGGAGACGAGGAGGCCTACTACTGGTTCAGCAAATGCAGTGCCGGGCCGGACGCGCTGCAGGCGCAGAAGGCGCTGCGGATTTTGCTTGCGGACGAGTGATCGGCAAACTGCCGCCCAGGTACACCTTCATCCTGAACCCGCACACCGACGCCCGCTTTACCCGCTGCCCGAACTGCGGCCAGAAGACGAAGCAACGCAAGATGCCACTGTTCATCCACGTCGAGCCGCTGAACCCTGTGGTGCTCGGCAAGACCTGCCGCTATTGCCCCGATTGTGACCTGCTGATCGTCCACCAGGACGAGTTGGAGGCGCAACTGGAGGCGCTCTTTGCCGAGCGCGACCCCTCACTGATTGGAAACGACTACCTGGTGCTGGGCACGGTGGAGCGCCAGGCCTGGCGGGAGGGGATGAAACAGCCCAAGGGCATCCAAGAGATGTTGGAACACCTCCACATCTTCAAAGAGGTGCGCACTATCGAGTATCGGCCCGCCGGGTGGTATCCGGCCGACGAACCACCGGTGCAAGGCGGGCGGGCCGGGAAGCCAGCCGCCCAGAATAAGCGCCAGACCAGACGCAGACGCAAAAGGAGCAAACGGAGATGACCCGCCCCAACGTCCTCCTCGAATCCTGGCTCCCCTTCGACGCCATCGGCGCGGAGAGGGTACGCGATGCCAGCACCGAACTGGATGCGCTCCGCGCGAAAGGCGCTGTGGATTTTGCTTGTGGACGGATGAGGGGTATAATTACGCTACACCAGTCACCCACACGTTAGAATGGAGTCGTCAAATGCTAAGATTTCCACAACGGGAAGATATCCATCTTCAGCGCGCGCCACTGGCGGAAGTCATTTGTCAGGTGCGCTTTCCACCTGTCTTGCGAATTGCCAGTGAACAACCGGCTGCATTCCAGGAGCAAGTGAGAGGACTGTTCCCACAACTCGAAGTCGAACAAGGCATGGTCGTGCGCATGGAACCTCTGGGAACGGCACCACCCTCGGCACAACCGCAGCCGCGCATCTTTCGCTTTAAGTCATCCGATGACCATACGGTGGTTTCGTTGGCGTTGAACTTTTATGCGCTATCCACAACATCTTACTCGCATTGGCAGGACTTTCTGGAGCTTCTCCTGCTGGTGAACCGGGCTGCCTGCAAAGTGTACAATCTTCCCTATGCCGTGCGTGTTGGATTACGCTATATTAACCACCTGACTCTTGAGAACACGGGGGCGAGTAGTGTAACAGAGTTGTGGGAGATCCTTCGTCCTGAACTCACAGTGCTGTTGCGAGGAGATTGCTGGGATGAGCCACCAGAGATGCTTAATCAGCTCTTGCTCACGGGCGGGGAGAATGAGCGATTGACATTACGAAGTGGTTTCAGGAGCGGAGAAATGCCTGTCTTTCTGCTGGATTTAGACTACTATGCTGAGGGCAACATCGCTCTGGAAAACCTGCCTGCCCTCTGCCAGCGTTATCACGATGTGATCTACAACGCTTTCCACTGGTGTATCCGAGAAGAGAAACTGGCGGTGTTCGCCCCGATTCCTGCTGAGGAGGAGGAATAGCATGGACGCAAGACTGCTGAACAGTTATGCCGGGGAAGACGTCTTCCCGATCCCCGGAGATGCTACTGCGCCGGAAATGCTCGACCCGGCGTGGCGAGACCTGGCAATGGCCGACAGTACGACAATCGTCTGGATCATTTTACCTGTAGTGGAAATAAGGGGGCGACGGTCACCCAGCCCTGTGGTGGCTACCGGGCCATCCGAGGCGAGCATCTCGCCCGCTGTACTTGATGCAACGGAAGATCGTGGAGACGGCATGGCCTTGTTGGAAATAGCCGCCGAAACGGGCGATGAAATCGCCTTTGTGCAAGCGGCCAGCGAGATAGACTGGCCTCGGCGGTCGGCTGCCGAGTTCGCGCGAGCCGTACGCCTGGCACTTGCAGCCGGAGCTCACCTTCTCGCTCGTACCCTTGCTGCTCGAGGAGCCAGATTGTATACCGATCACCAGGAACTACGTAAGATGGCCCGTCTCCTGGCTCCGCCACGGATTGTACGGGCTGATCTACCACCTGACCCTTCGATTCAGGCAAACCGGGCTTGGCTACAGGCTCATACGAATGAGTACAGGGGACAATGGGTGGCTCTGCGAAGTGGTCAACTTCTTGCGGTAGGATCGACAGCCCAGGAGCTCAAAGCTCAACTAGAGAACATAGAAGGCGTATTGTTAGCCAGGGTGCTGTGATGTTGATGTTTCAAGACGGCCGTTCTTTTGCGCAAGGGGCGTGTAATTATCTATATCGCCCAGTGAGTGCGGGAGAGGCCACACCTCGCATTATTATCGAGGTTCAAATCGAAGGTGTCCAGGCTCAAGCGATTGTGGATACCGGAGGTGCATACCTGGTCTGCGATCCACAGATTGCCGACTTGCTCAATCTCGACCCCGCCGATGCTTTGGGAACCGACAGGTTAAACATCCGAGGAGTGTCAGTTCCTGGGTTTATTCGTCGGGTTTTCTTGACGTTGTTAGCCCGCGAAGGACAGAGCATTGTAGTGGAGGTCACGGCCTTTGTACCCCATCCTGAGCCCTACCTGAAGTGGGATCTACCTTCGTTCATGGGGCTGACCGGTTGCCTGGAACGTCTGCGGTTTGCGGTGGATCCCGTCACAGACAGCTTCTACTTCGGCACGTTAGCAGATGTGTAGCGTATGCCCCACCCACCCCCCACCCTCCTCGAATCCTGGCTCCCCTTCGACGCCATCGGCGCGGAGAGCCTGCGCGACGCCAGCGCAGCCCGCAAGCCACCCCTCAACCGGCTGCACGTCTGGTGGGCGCGGCGGCCTCTCACCGTCTCTCGCGCCGCAGTCGTCGCCAGCCTGCTGCCGGACTATGACACCGTGGCGGCGGAGCCCCACTTGCGCCAGCGCTTCCCCACCGAGTCCGACTACCACGCCTGGTTCCTGTGCCTGATGGGTATCCACGGCGACCCGGTCGCCACTCGCAAGCGTCTGTTGAAGGCCCGTGAGACAGGCGAGAACCTGGGCCCCAACCCTTACGGCTATCCCCGCGCTTTCAGCACCAACCCCACGCCGGAGGACCTGGCGCTGTTGGAGAAACTGCTGGCCCTTACATGGGGCGATTGTAGTAACGACTTGAGTCGTTACTACGTGCTGGACCCCTTCGCCGGCGGCGGCTCGATCCCCTTCGAGGCGCGGCGCTATGGCTTTGCCACCGTCGCCAACGAACTCAACCCCGTCGCGGCGGTTATCCTCAAGGCCACGCTGGACTACCCCGCCCGCTTTGGCCCTGAACTGGCTGCCGACATCAAACACTGGGGTCAGGAGTGGAGCAAGCGGGTACGCGAGAAGTTGACACCATTCTTCCCCAAGGGCGAGGGGGAAAACATCTTTGCCTATCTGTGGGCGCGCACCGTTGCCTGCCCGGTCACCGGCAAGCCGGTGCCCCTCAGTCCCAACTGGTGGCTGAGCAAAAAGAAGACGCTGGTGGCCGCGCGCCTGCTGACCGACCCCGCCTGGGATGAACCCCGCTTCGAGATCGTGGTGGGCGACGCGATAGACTTCGACCCGAACGAGGGGACAGTCAGCCGGGGCGTGGGCCGCTCCCCCTGGACTGGCGACGCGGTGGACGGCGACTACATCAAGGCCGAGGCGCAGGCCGGGCGCATGGGCCAGATGCTCTACACCGTGGCGGTCAAGCGCAGAGGGGGCTTCGACTTCCGCGCCCCCACGCCGGAGGATCTGGAGGCCGTCCGCGCTGCCGAAGCGGAACTGGCCCGTAAGCGCCCGCTGTGGGAGGCGCAAGACGTCATCCCGACGGAGCCTTTCCCTGGGGGCAATGACCTGCGCCCGCTGCACTACGGGATGCCCACCTGGGCCGACATGTTCTCTCCGCGCCAACTGCTGGCGCTGGGTACCTTTGCAGAGACACTGCGCGACCTGCGCCAGGAGATGAGGACAGCGATGGACGAGGAGCGCGCAGCGGCGGTGGAGACTTATCTGGCGATGGCGATTAGTAAGGCCATCAACTACAATTCATACCTGGCGAGTTGGCACGCACCGCGGACCGTGATGCGGAGCGTATTCGACCGGCACGACTTCAGTTTCAAGTGGACGTTTGGTGAGTTTGACGGGGCTGGGAATCTTTTGCCCTGGAGTGTGAATCAGGTCTACGACGCTTACAAAGGTATTGCTGGGCTTATCGAGATGCCGCAAGCCACTTTGGAGGGCCGCGCCTTTGAATGTGGCTCACTCGACATCCTCCAAGACAACGCCGCCGACCTCTCCGCCCTCCCCGACCGCTCCGTCCACGCCATCGTCACCGACCCGCCCTACTACGACAACGTCATGTACGCCGAACTGGCCGACTTCTTCTACGTCTGGCTCAAGCGCACCGCCGGCCACCTCTACCCGGAGTGGTTCGCCGCCCAACTCACCGACAAGGACGCCGAGGCCGTCGCCAACCCGGCCCGCTTCAAGAACCTCTCCCCCGGCCCCTCTCCTGGGAGGAGAGGGGGGAAAGGGGTGAGGGGTCTGGCCGAAAAGGACTACGAGCGCAAGATGGCGGCCGCCTTCCGCGAGATGCACCGGGTCTTGCGCGACGACGGTGTCCTGACGGTGATGTTCACCCACAAGCGGGTCGAGGCCTGGGACACGCTGGCCACGGCCCTCATCGGCGCCGGGTTCAGCGTCGAATCCTCCTGGCCCGTCCACACCGAGAGCGAGCATTCCCTGCACCAGGCGAAGAAGAACGCCGCCCGCAGCACCATCCTGCTGGCCTGCCGCAAAAGAGTGGACAAGGGGACAAGGAGACAGGGGGACAGGGAGACAAGGGGACAAGGGGACAAGGGGACGGTCTCCTTGTCTCCCCCTCCCCTTGTCTCCCCCTCTCCTGTGTGGTGGGATGATATACAGCCCCGCGTGCGCCAGGTGGCGCGGGAGAAGGCCCAGGAATTTGCTGAACGGGGCATCGAGGGCGTGGACCTCTACCTCAGCACCTTCGGCCCGGTGCTCTCCGTCATCTCCCAGCACTGGCCCATCCTCACCAGCGAGGTGGACGAGCACACCGACCAGCCCAAACCATTGCGTCCTGAGACCGCGCTCGACCTGGCCCGCGAAGAGGTCATCCGCCTGCGCAAGCGGGGGCTGTTGCTGGGCCGCGAGGTGCAGTTCGACCCGACGACCGATTGGTATCTGATGGCCTGGGACGCCTTCCGGGCGGAGCGCTTCCCCGCCGACGAGGCGCGCAAGTTGGCGCTGGCGCTGGGGCTGGACGTGGAGGGCGATCTGGTGAAACGGCGGGTGGTCAGCAAGAAGGGCAGTGACGTGATCCTGTTGCCGCCCAGACAGCGCCGCGGCCGCGGCAAAGCCGACCCTGAGGCGGAGCACTTCGACACCTGGCTGGACGCCGTCCACACGGCGATGCTGGTCTACGCCGAGGACGGCGCCCATGCCTGCGAGGGGTTCCTCAAGCGGGCCGGGCTGCGGAACGACGGTACTTTCAAGGCCTGCCTGCAGGCCCTGCTCAACGCGGTGCCCCGCACGCAGATCAAGGGCAAGTTTGTCCGCCCCGAGGCGGAGATGCTGGACCGGTTGCGCCTGGCATTTTTCGAGGAGTTGGAGGCGCCGGTGGAGGAGAAGCCGGAGGAGAAGCCGGAGCAGATGCGGCTGATGTGAGTAGGGCGGCTTTCCACAGCCGCCGCACCGAGGCAGAGGCAGGTGGCAGGTATGGAAACCTGCCCTACGGGATGGAGACGAGGCAAGGGCTGGAATGCGCACAACCAGATTGAGGGATCACGACTTCAAAATCTCATACGGCCCAGGCGACGACCGGTTGCACCAGTTCTACATCCCCGCCCTGCGGGCCAGCGTCCGCTACGACCGGATGACCGGCTTCTTCACCTCAAGCGCCCTGGCCGTAGCGGCCGCGGGCATAGCCCATCTCATCGCGGGCGGCGGACGGATGCGGCTCCTGGTCGGGGCACAGTTGCAGCCCGAGGACGTGGAAGCCATCCGCGAAGGACACGACATGCGGGAGGTCATCGCCGCCCGCCTGGGGCCCGCCCTGCCCGATCCAGAAGCCCTGGCCGACCAGATGATGCGCGACCGGCTGGCGGCGCTGGCCTGGATGGTGGCGACTGGCACATTGGAGATCCGCGTCGTCCTCCCCAAGGGGCTGGACGGGCTTCCCCTTCCAGCATCGGAGGCCCGCGATTATTTCCACCCCAAGGTCGGCATCTTCACCGACGCCCAGGGGGACCGGATCGCCTTCAGCGGCAGCATCAACGAGTCCGAGACCGGCTGGCAACGCAACTACGAGCAGTTCATGGTCTTCCGCTCCTGGACGGAGGAGGGGCGGCTCTACATCGCCGAGTTGGTGGGTCGTTTTGAGCGGCTCTGGTCACACCGCGAGCCGGACTGGATCTCGCTTCCCATTCCCGAAGCAGCCCGCCAGAGTCTCCTGCGCTACGCCCCGCCCCGCGCCCCTGCTCGCGACCCGCTGGAACGCGCGCCTGAGCCGGTGCGCGAACCGGTCGCCAAGATAGTGCTAGCCCCTGCCCTGCGGCAGGAACAGATCTTATGCCAATTCCTGCGCGATGCGCCACACCTGGCCGGAGCCACGGGGTTGGGCGCAGCCACCTGTGCCCTTGTGCCCTGGCCACATCAGCAGACCGTCGCACGCCAGGTGCTGGAGAATTTCCCGGCCCGCTACCTGCTGGCCGACGAGGTTGGCCTGGGCAAGACCATCGAGGCCGGGCTGGTGCTGCGCCAGTTGTGGCTGAGCGGCGTCGTGCGCCGCGCGCTCATCCTGGCACCCAAGTCTGTCTTGCGCCAGTGGCAGGAGGAACTGTACGAGAAGTTCGCCCTCAATGTCCCCATTTACGACGGCGCGGTGTTTCGCGATATCCGGGATGAAGAACAGGCACCGACGACGCCGAATCCGTGGGACGGCGTAGACCTGGCACTGGCCTCCAGCCAGTTGGTCAAACGGCTGGAGAGACAGCGGACACTGGTGGAGGCCCGCCCGTGGGACCTGGTGATCGTGGACGAGGCCCACCACGCCCGGCGCAGGGATTTCCTGGACCTGGACCGGTATCGCCCCAACCGGCTGTTGGAACTGCTCAACCAATTGCAGATTCGTACTCGGAGCCTGATCCTGATGACGGCCACCCCGATGCAAGTCCACCCGATTGAGGTATGGGACTTGCTCAATCTGCTGGGCCTGAGCGACGAATGGGGGGCCGACGGTCGCTATTTCCTCCGCTTTTTCGACCAACTGCGCCGCCCGCTTGAAGAAGTGGACTGGTCGTTCATCTTCCGCCTGCTCCGTTCGGAACTGGCGATGGGGAACGGCGAGTTGGATCCGCAGTTCGAGACGACGGCATTGCGGGAATTGGGGCTGGTGGATTGGGAACGGGTGCGCGATTTACTGGATGACAGGAAGCCAGGGCGCGCGATGCGGCATCTCCCACCCAAGGTGCGGTGGATGGCGGTCAGCCTGGTCAAACGACACACACCACTGCGCCGGCTCGTCTTTCGCAACACGCGGCGACTGCTGCGAGAATACGCTCGGAAGGGCCTGCTGCAGGCTAACGTACCCCGTCGCGACCCTCGCCTGGTGTGGATCCCGATGCGCGACGAGGAGCAAGCGCTCTACGAGCGGATCGAGGAGTACATCACAAGGTTCTATCGCAAGTACGAGAGCGAGCGCAAGGGATTGGGCTTCGTGATGACCGTCTACCGCCGGCGGTTGACGAGCAGTTTCTACGCCGTGCAGCGCAGCCTGGAGCGGCGGCTGGCCTTTCTGCGCGGCCAGGCTGGCCTGGGGCTGGTCGAGGATGACGTGGAACAAGAGGAACTGAGCCTGGACATAGATGAACTCGATCTGGCGGAGCGTTCTCTCTTCCGCGACGAGATCACGTACGTCGAGGACTTCGTGCACGCACTGAGTATGCTCGGCGGCCACGATTCCAAGGTCGAGCAACTACTGAGAGAGATCGGCGAAATCTTCCGCCAGCGGGACACGGTGATCATCTTCACCCAGTACACGGACACAATGGACGCCCTACGCGAGCAGTTGCGACAGAGTTACGGAGGCCAGGTGGCCTGCTACAGCGGTCGTGGTGGCGAGCGCTGGGACAGCGTGATGTGGGTACCGGTGACCAAGGAGGAGATCAAGAACGGTTTCCGTGAGGGCAAGGAAATCAAGATTCTTCTCTGCACCGAGGCAGCCAGCGAGGGCATCAACCTGCAGACCTGTGGCGTGCTGATCAACTACGACATGCCCTGGAACCCGATGCGGGTGGAACAGCGCATCGGCCGCGTGGACCGCATCGGCCAGCGGTATGAGGAGGTCTGGATCCGCAACTACTTCTACGAGGACACCGTCGAGGCGCAGGTCTATCAGGCTCTCTCACGGCGTATTGACTGGTTTCAGGATGTAGTAGGGCCGCTACAGCCGATCCTGGCGCACATCGGCAGGACAATCCAGACCCTGGCGATGGTGCCGGAGGCCGAGCGGAAACAGGCACTGCGGGAAGAACTGGAGCGCATTCAGGCCGAACTGGACAACCTGCAGGCAGGCTTTGATTTGGACGAGTGGTCCAAGCAAGCCGGGGGAGACACAGCGGTGGACACGCCAGTCACGTTGCCAGAGTTGGCCAGCGCCCTGATGACCGCGCCGACGCTACAGACACACTTTCGCCCCCATGAGATCATCGAGACCGCCCTCTGGCTGCAGCACAATGGGCGCGAGTTTGCCGTGACGTTTGATCCCGCGACGTTCGATGCCTATCCCAACACGCTGCAACTGCTTACCTTTGGCAATCCACTGCTGGAGTCCCTCTTGGCGCAGGTGCCGGCGCCAGATGAGGACGAGTGGGCCTGGGGCCGTATCCTGCGCCTGAAGGTGGAAGCGCCGCTCCCGCGCGTCGCCTACTATGCTCCGGATACCGATGGGCAACCCCAGCGGTTGAACCGGTTGGTAGATATGCGGGCAGCGATCGAGGCATCGCCGGCCGACGGCAAGTGGTCGGACGAGGCGGTAGAGGCAGCCCAGCGCGATTTCCAGGCGCTCGTGGAGACTGAGTGGAAGTCCATAGGGCACGCCCAGGCACAACTGGAGCAAGCGCAGCGAAGTGCCCTGAAGGCTCAGGCGGCCCGGCTGCTGCTCAACGCGGCACTGGTCGAGCTGGCACTGGGGCAGCAACTCGATTTGTTCGGCGAGGAGGCGTACCCGGCCGCGTTCGACGAGACAGCGGTCATCGGGCTCAAGCGGCACGGTTACCCATGGGCACCACTCCTGAAAATTGCGCGCTCCCACATCCAGACGCCGCGGCCCACAGACCCCTTCTTCGTGGAGGTCCAGGGCGAGTCCGCGGACCGGCTCAGACGGCGGTTTGAAACACTTCAGCAGCGTGCGGCGCGGTTGCTGGAAAGGATCGCTGCTGGGACCCGGTAGGAAATCGCGCGACACCGGGGAGTCAACGCTCATAACAGCGCAGGCTCCCACTTGCCGAAGGTTTGTGGTATCTTCTCAAAATGTAGGGGCGAACCCTTGCGGTCGCCCTGACGGGCAGCGGTCGCCCTGACGGGCAGCGGTCGCCCTGACGGGCAGGTGCAAGACCTGCCCCTACCCCAGATTATTGAGAAGATACGG
>Ga0114918_10002262_pt1 | contig 17267 bp, 32 predicted proteins | sample LantaG_FD_87015 | JGI IMG/M metagenome (GOLD analysis project Ga0114918, IMG submission 87015) | Deep subsurface microbial communities from Baltic Sea to uncover new lineages of life (NeLLi) - Landsort_02402 metaG | ecosystem: Environmental > Aquatic > Marine > Oceanic > Sediment | place... | reverse complement strand
TCCTCCCACCAAGAAGGAAGTACAGGAGCAGCTTCGTGCTCGTCATCTTCGTCACCTTCGTTATCATCGTCATCATCGTCATCATCGTCATTTGACTTATCTTCTTTGTATCCTGCCTTCTCTACGTAATCTATCCAGTATTCTATTTCTTCGACCATGATCGGTAATGCATGACCATCTTCGAATTCCTGCTTTCGTTTGTGTAGCGACTCAAGAAGGCTGCTAAATGTGCTAGATGAGTTGGTTAAGTCGTTTGACATCTACAGTCTACTCCTATTCAAATGGTGGAAGGAGCGGGATTTGAACCCGCGAGAGTTTTACCTCTACTCGGTTTCCAACCGAGCGCCTTACCGCTAGACTACCCTTCCAACTTATTCAGACATCTGTAATTCCAACTTTATACTTGTATACTGTCGCCAATCAATGGGCATGTCATTCAAAGCTCTAAACCACGGGCTAACCCATTCTGTTTTAGCATTATCGCCTGTCGATATAGTCCCATCTGCATTGAGAGTGTGACATAGGTACTTTGTCACATTATCTGCACGCGAGTAACCGGTTATCTTTACTCGTCTTGGCTGTGCACCAACAGCACAATACAGATAATTATTTCCCAACTTTATGGCATGATTTGGAAGCCATACCGACGAATTTAATCTCAACACAGGCATTCAGCTTGCCTCACTTTCGGCCGTCGTAATTGAGCTGTATAACTGCCGCGCAACATTACGAATGGATTATTAATCTGCTGCTTAAGACACTTATGCTGTATTACAGGCTTAAACAATGAAACTGTTCCGCGTTGTTCTGCGCTCAATGTTCCATCGGGTAATACTTCATGCCAATAAAACAGAAACGGAACACCAGTGACCCCCATTGCATAACTGGTAATACGTACCCGCCTTGCTGTCATATTCACTGGGCAATACATATAATCATGTCCTGTCTCAATCTCATCGTCATGTAAGTATCTTTGATAACCTTGGAGTATTCCCGCCATTATGCAACCTTCTCCGTTATCTTAAACGTTAGCTGTACCTTAGTACGTCCCCGAGGATCAATTCGACGAACCTCACCGTCTGGTAATGCCTTGATACTCTTGAACCAACCCATCACCTCTACGTGATGAATGCTAAGTTCACCATCTGGCATTACGTATCTAATTACAAAAAACATAGAACGATCTTGTATATCGTCTATTACTCCACAAACTTGAACTAGTCGAGCTATCAACCCATTTGGCGGAGTATAGGCATAACGATCGCCAACAACTATCCACCTATCAGAAAGATATGGTCGCGCTTCTATACGCTCACGCTGCTCTCTCGTGAAGATAATCGTTTCCTTTCATGGCGGAAAATGGAGGACTTGAACCCCACTCTATCGAGCCATCAGTTTTCAAAACTGCGCCAGCACCTTGCTGGTTCATCTTCCATCCCGTGCAACATGTTTCCATGTGATATCTTTTCGGATGTTATAAATACATTTACAGGATACCCCAAACTCGGAAGCAACTTCTTTATTTGTTCCTGACATCGTTAAGATCTTAACCACATCAGCCTCAGTTAAGCGTGCGTTACCGATTCTCTCTCCAAACAAAGTTTTTCCGTTGCGCGCTAGGTCATCCGCATTTTCTTGATGCGTTCCCCAACAAAGATTAGTCAATGCAGAGTTCAGCTTGTCATCATCAAGATGCCGGCCAATTAATCCCGGCGGGCACTTACCAACATAGGTTTCTAAGACAAGCCTATGCACACGCATACGTTTACGTTTTCCGATCTGTCTATACAGTTTAATTGATGGATAACCCTCAGTATCTAGCTCTGACCTTAGTTGTTTTAGCACAGGATATCTTTTATACACTGAGTAAATAGCCCCTGATCGATCAGCCAAGTAATCAGGGAATCCAGGTATCTGTTTCATAATCATTCCTCATCATTCATTTGTAATATGGCGGCGGCAGAGGGACTTGAACCCACAAAGGTGTTACCCCAACCTGTATTCGAAGCAGGCGCCTTACCAATTAGACAATGCCGCCGCTATGGTCCGTATACCCAGCTCTTCACCGAATAACACAATACGCTTTTGATCATCAACACCGGCAATATGAGTATGAGTACAACAACATAGAACTTGTCCATGTTTTCTCCTTAGTACGAATGGTGGGAGCACAGGGATTCGAACCCTGATTCTCAGCTTAAAAGGCTGATACTCGACCGTTGAGTTATACTCCCACTAGTGCACAATCGTGATGCTTGCATTCCTTACACCACGGTCCAGCACAATACTCCTTCAGCTCATCTAGCGTCATCTGACTTCTTAACTCATCGATGGCTGCCTGCATTGCAGCGACTGGCACACCCAAGTCAATCTCCTTCAAACTAACGCCATTGTCTAGCTGATCACATGTGCGGCCTACTGCTTGTTTGGCCTTATCTATTGAGTCGATATCGCCAACTCCTTTCATGGCGGAAGCGGTGGGATTCGAACCCACGAGACACGTTAGGTCCACTGCATTAGCAGGACAGCGCCTTAGACCGCTCGGCCACACTTCCGTCTACTTTATATGGGAATGAGTCTCGGGAGGGTTGGACTAGTTAGGTTAGCTGGCGATCGGTTTAACCGATCAGCATACTGAAATAGACGCAACGTACCACGCAACCAGCTTTAATCTAACCTTCCAACAATGACCTCACACGAGCGAGACTGCGATTCCCATCGCGACTTTAAAGAGATCCGTCTTAAACGTCCTCTTCGTCTCATACGCACATTTAACGGCTTGGCGTGCGTCTTTTAAAACCTGGGTGCTCAAAGCGTCCCGCTCGGATTCTGTCATATGCGTGTAAAGCTCACGGTCGACGCGAGACCAATCTTGACTCCCAATAGCCTCGATAATGGTATTAAACACTGCCACACCACACCGCTTCATTGCGGGCAAATACGGTGACAATGATGATACCATCGACGAATTTGTTGGTTCTGTCAGATCGATGATGCTGCTGAGAATTTCATTATTCAGCATCTGGTTCCTCGCCTTCGACCCATCGCTTCAGGTTAGCTGAATGCGGCTTGAGTCGTCTCAATGCTCCGATCGCCTGTTGACCGAAGCGAATCTTATCATCGATGTCGTCAGTAGAATCGAAATTCTCCGTTTCCGTGACACCGATCTGAACAACAGTATCCATAAAATCAATCTCTTGCTTAATCGCCTCTGGCACGCAGCCTAATAGGCTTAGCGCTGCCATAACAAAGACTGCTCTCATGAATCTCTCCTGTCTGTTCAACGAAACTTTACCAAGTTTGATTATAGTAAGCAAGCGAATTGTTCTATAAACTAAACTCGAATTACTGAATCAAACGTAGACTCCAGTTGTGGACTATGTGTAGGAACCAACAACTGTAACCCAGCATTAAACAAGTGACCTTTAATAGCATTAAGTAGGTCCACGACAATATCCACATGATCATTATCCAACATCACAGTGGGCTCGTCGAGTACAACAAAGCCTAGACCTGCAGCAAATAAGCGACAGATAGCGAACCTGAAGGCAATACCAAGCATCACTTTCTGTCCACCGCTTAGCCTCTCTGCAGGCTTCTTCCCAATACCTGGGATAGTGCACATCACGTTGAGTTCATCATCGATGTCACAATTGAATGGTACTTCAAAAACCTCCATATGCTCTTGAAGTCCAACGTTAAGCATTGCAAGATATCGTTGTGTTACCCGCCGTGGAAGAACATCACGATGTAACAATTCTCGTGTACGATCACACAACAACTTATACTTACGCTTCGCTACAAGGCCACCAGCCTGAGAACGTAAGCCACCTAGCTCAGCAAGCACACGAATACGTGACGAATGCAACTGCTTTAGCTGTCCAGATATTTCAGCCAGTGCTAGATTACCTTCTGCAAACTGCGCAAGCATTAGTACGGCCTTTGCATTTTGATCTTCCGTTATATCTTCATTGATATGTTTACTTATATGTTCTATCTGCCGTGTAATCGATACCAACTCACCATCTGACTTGGCACCTTTCTCCTCCAACTTATGCAGCTCCTTGTCCTTCTCATGCAGCTGTTCTTCCAACTGCTCAAACAAGGTAATCTGATGCTGCAGCTCGTTTTCATTGCCATGTATATCTGTAGCAATTGGAAGTTCTGCTAACTCTTGAGTCTTACGTGCAATAAGCTTCTTGGCAGTCTCAATCTCTTGACTATAAGCCAAAATCTCACTCTGAAACTTTGAAAGTGAATAACGTGCAGCAATTAGAATCTTTGCTACCTGCTCAATCAGCGCCTGTCGCTCTTCAACAATAGATTTTGACTCTTCCACACGTACCAATGAATGCTTCACTGGTTGATTACACGTGGGGCAAATTGGACTACCCTGCTCAAACGTCTGAATGAAGTGTGTATGACGAGCCACCTCAGCCTGAGCTATGGCAATTTGATTCTGCGCGTCTTCGACCTGCTTCTCAGTTACAGCTGGAGGTTTTGGTTCTGGCTTCTGTAGCTGAGTATTGTACTCATTGATCTCTTCTGCTAAACGCCGCTTAGTCGTTGTGATTGCACGTACACCCTGCATGTTGACAAGATGTGCACGAGCAGCGTTGGCTATCACACGCTTCGAATCAGTCTCTTCTGTCAATAACTGCACCTCAAGAAGTAGACAGTTAAGTAAATGTGGATCAACGCCACTTTCACAACGATTCTTTTGATCCAAGAGATCGACTAGTTGTGCCTTCGCGGTTACTGATACTTCGTATGCCTTAACAACAGCTTCTAGTCCATCAATCTTATATTGTGCCAGCTCCGCCTTCATCTGGTCACTCTGTTTGTTTAGTGAGCGAAGCTGAGGATCAATATCAACCGTTAGCTCTTGCTCTAGCTCCTTGATTCGATCATCAACGGGATCAGTCGTAAGTGTAGCAACCTCTTGATGTAACAACTGACGTAGTTTCTCAGCCCGCTCGGTTCCAAACAACTTCTGAAACTTTGCTGCCCGAGTCGCTGCCTTCTCAAATAGGATGGTCTCTAACTTACCCTGATCTACGAAAATGGTATCTTCGAAGAAACCCCTCGTACTACCGGTGATATCCATCAATGCAGCTGTAGCTTTTATAGAACTCGTTGTATTGAATGAACCATACTTCAAACTGGTTCTTGTAGAACTAACGAACCTCTTAAGGACTCCTTCTTGGCCACCTGCCTCAAATATTAGTTCAACAAAGCCTGCTTCACCATTCAATGCAGCGTACCAATTCAAATCTTCTGTCTTCACACCAACATTGCCCGATTCTCCGATTAGAGCAAATCGAATTGCCTTAATGAGATTCGACTTACCTTGGCCGTTTCCGCCGAGGATCCCTGTGACCCCCGGCGAAAACTCGACCTCAAAGTCTCTATGCTGGCAGAAGTTAACTAAGTGTGCCTTCTTAAGTCGCAACTGCTGCCCCTTACTATGTTAGCGTGCGTTATCGCGGTTAACGAGCGGCGAGATCAGGGCAATGAGCGCCTTAACATACAGTCGTCGTCTGCCATCGATCAAGTCTTTCGTTGTCTGGTCCGCATCCTCTGGCATAATCATCGAAGTGCGTCCCAGCCACGGGAACTGCTGCATGACCAAGTATTGACCATTCTGCATGGTTGGATTGTTACGTGCAGCACGTCCACCATCCCACATAACCATCACCTTGACACCGTCGAAACACGGCTCCTCGACAGACTTCGTCTCGAAGATGATAGATGATGGAGGTGACCACGTTGCAAGCTTGGCGAGAATACGCCGCACGGTCATATCAATGAACGTGAGGTAGAGCGCCTGATTGCGCATGCATCCGTTGATCTTTTCTGCTGGCGTTCCAGTTACGTCGTTGATTCGCTCGACAGCTTCTGTCATCAGTCCATCGATGATAGGATCGAGTTGGTCAGTCAGCTTCTCAGACACTGCGTCTCGGATGGTCCTTGAATGCCGCTCGTGCAGTGCATTATAGACTGGCTGCATTGAAAGCAGCGAAGCAATCTGTTCTTCAGTACGAGCTTTGAACGCATCCGACAATCCTTCTAGGTCTTCAAGGAACGCAGAAACCATGAATGCCTGCAGTTCATTTCGAACAACACCTGCCCGTGCATCACGCGGCAGGAAATACTCCAAGAGTCGCCCGCTGAAATTCTGGCGAATCTGCTCAGTAAGATGATCTGTGATACGGCTCAATGTGATATCAACCGTTTCTGGTATCGTCGCTGCTGGCTGCTCACGAGCTGTCTGCTGCTGCTCACGTACCTCGGCTGCTGTTGGTTGCTCTACAACAGGTGCGAATCCTGCTTCTGCCATCGTGTTCCCCTCTGGAGAAATTAGAATACTTCGTGTACGGTACATCATCAGTTGATCTTCAATCAGATCCAACTGATGATACATTGGATACACCGATATCAGTGGGCTTATACCATACCAATTAGGTGCGACTGGCGGTTGTATTGCGTTGGACATTTGATAATCTATTAACTCGGTTTAATGCATCACCAACCATATGACTACGATCGTGCAGTAATCGAATAGCCTCTCTAAACTCACGAATAGTAGCTGAATGATCACAACTTTCACAAGTATAGCGTGAATCCATATTCCATACAATTGCCTCATGGATTGCTGAACCATCGTCATACATCGTAAAAGTTGAAGAACCATCAATAAGAAGTGGTTGTTTAGAAAAACACATGGGGCACATTAAGCCGCGCAAAAATGACGCATTTTCTGGCGACATTATCACCCCGTCTCTGTTATGATACCCATTTCCTGCTTAATACTCAGTAGCTCAGCGCTAGCATTCTTGGACTTAAGTAGCCGAACCGAGAAACTTGTTAACTCTAATTTGTCTTCTGGATTGTCAAACTGCATAGGCGCTACAATTTCCTCTATAAGATCCTCCATAGGAACAGCTTCAATCTTTACAGCTTCGTCGCTATTGTCACTAGCAGGGATACCGAGAGTACGTACATCAAGAAACATATTGTTAGATGCACATACAGCCTCAATGTAGTCATATGCGGAAGGAACATCCGTTGCCACATATGCTACAACTAGCGGTCGCTCAATTTCGGAGTTCTTCTTATTAGACTTGTATGCCTTCAGTGTATCGATAGCTGCATCACGTGCCGCTATATCAGTGATCATAAATTTCATCATATCACGTGTCTCAAGCATATGCCGCTGAACTGACAACTTACCATCTTTTTCAGAACAATGGACTGTTATGAATGACTTCTGTGGAGACTCGCTAATACTCTGTAGATTCATTGAACCAGAGTAATGACATTTACCTTTAAACGCTTCGATATGAAGATCACCTAAAAGCACAATGTGCACAAACTCTGGAATCCACTCTTCAACTAGATTCCACGCTGTATCATAAACGAGCCCCTGCATTGCCTGATGCATAACTAGAATATCGTAGTGTGCATCAGGATTCTGCGCATCATGTTCAAGTATTTGCTTCAGCGCAGTAGCCGACATGTTGTCAATTCCGCGAACAGAAGCAGTATGCTTATCACAGGCTATTGGCCAGATATGCTGCTCATTGTCCCCTACGGGGATATCAAGACACTTAACATATGGGGTGAGAGCCATCCACGGTGGATCCGATCGTTCGTGTTGCCCTTGAATGCCAAACACCTCAATTTCATGTGCCTGTAATATCTCCACACCAGTCTTAAAAGCAATTACTGATTCGCTGTCTGGCGTCGCGCTATCAAATACATCACCACCAAGGATAAGCGCTTGAGCTTTCTCATTGCAGCAGTAGTCGACTAACTGCCGAAATGAATAGAAAGCATCGCCCTTCAGAGAGGGAAACTTCGTCCATGTTGTTGGCCGTAGATGGAGATCAGCTGCAAAAACAATCATATTAGTGCGCTGCCACTGCAGCTGGTGCAAAGCCACTTATACCTGTCGTACCCTTATTCTTCTTCTCTTCTTCTTCTGTTGTTGCTTCATCGATCAACACTTTAGCAACGATATCAATCATAACATGATAAGCTCTTAGACTCTTCACGTCCTTGATATCCCGCTTCATGCCCTCTATACAACTTTCACAGAAATCCAGATCGTCCGTATGAATACCTTTACTCGCATCTGGGTCTGGCAACAACTTACCACACACATCACACTTCATCACCTGTATTAGACTCACGTTAATCCTTTCATTGTCTCAACTTGTGACTCGTCCATTGATGTTACAATCGTTGTAATTTCATGGCGTCCTTTGGTTCTCAATTGTTGTGTTATCTTGTCGCAAATTGGACAACGACAAATGACCTTGATACCAGGACTTGAGCCACTGAATATACGATACACATCAACCCACCACTTGGTCGATTGTAGCATATCTTGCAATCTACCAAGTGCTTCCATGTGATCTTTATTAATGTCAGCAAACACAGGTGGCGTTAACTTGCCACACTGCATACACTTACCACGTAAAAACCACATGATACCTTCAGTCATTGCGTAGTCCTCTTGAGTAGCTAACGATCCATCTGTACTCATACTTCTCCCCCAAACGAACGCATATCAAAAATTAATGCTAATTATTCGACGCGTTTTAAAATACCCAACCCCAGCGAGGTTGGGTAATCAATCAAAATCCCGACTGGGATTCCAATCGGAACTAAACTGCGGTTCAGGAGACGATAACTCATACTCCAAGTCAATACAATATGAACAGAGACATAGACTTGGTATTGGAACAGGCATTACTATAATGCTCCTGCAATACTCACACTCAACTAATACTGATGGTGCAGTTGCCTGCTTACATTGCAAGCTATCACGTCGTACAATCAACCAAGGCCCCTCAACAAACTTGCAAAATGTTGCAGTACTCTCCAATGCACCAATCTCCAGCACTAGATTCATATTCTGATAATCAGTAAAGTCGATTGTCTTCACAGATATGTATGCCTCTATTCTATGGGGTGTGGTGTGCCCCTTATATAAGAGGCACACCACGCCAATAGTTAGCTATTGCGCCGACTCTTGATTATTAGGTTCCGATGAAAGAGTAAGAAGTGAGGCTATCGCACTAATCTTACCAGCAAGATTTTGTTTGTAAGCCCCCTCTTCAGCTATACTCCAATCCTTCTGCATAACACTTAGCTTCTGTTTCAGCCTAGTGATATGTAGCGTAGTAGGATCGATAACCTCAGTAGCTTTATCGAAGTTAGTATCCGTTATCTCTGCTTCAACTGAACGTGGTGTTGATTCCACTGGAGGTACTTGCAACATAAGCGTTGGAGATCCCGCTTGTGATCCCATCACCATGTAGTAACTGGGATATTGACCATCCCACTTCGCGATACGCGCCTCCTCAACTTCGAAGCGCCGTAACTCAAGGAAAGCTGGGTCTTTACCAGCGTTCTTTGCCACGTCGAGTAGCATCTGCTTACCATCAGCAACACCCTTCGCGACTCTTCGTTCCTTCTCAGCGATAGCATTGGCTTCCATCTCGATCGTCTTGTTTTTATCACCCTGCGCGGCGAGTTGTGCTGCAGATATCTCTTTCTCACGCTGAGCAATAAAGACCTTATCGATCGATTCCTGGACATTTGGGTTCTCATATGCCAATCCACCGAACATACCAAGTGTGGTAATGGTGATACCGCGCCCCTTAAAGAAGGGCATAACATCTTCGCGGACTGCACCAATTACCCCTGACTTCTGCGCCCGTAGGTCGCTCAGATCATAAGTTGCCGCTGAGTCAGTAAATGCCGACTGTACACGTGCTCTGATCTCAGAGTCCATGATGTTGGAAAGGCTCTTGTTTAGATAACGGTACAAGAACAATGATGCATCAGCTTCCTCAATGGTAGTGGTCACACTGAAGCCGGTTGAGAAGCCGACCGAGTCTTTGGATTCTGCCCATATGGCTTGATCCTTCTTCTCAGTACCAGTAGCCGTGCCAGCCGTCCATTCACGTGTAACCGGTGAGCGGTCGACCTTGATCAATCGCACGTCGGCAATCCAGCTGCCCTGGTTCTCCCAGCGGCCAGTCTGATTCCAACGGTGCGTGATCCGTATCCTCTTGGTAGCAACCTTCAGTTTCTCCAGCGATGCCGCGCTGTCGAACTTCGCCTGCTTCCCAGTATCGCCTTCCAGCGGCACGAGGAACGCGGTCTCGTTCGGCCCGATCTCTTCGTACTCCGGCACATCGTACGGCTTGCGCATACACCCCATAAGCGTCAGCGTCAATAGTACAAGCGTTGCAGTGGTAAAGAAGCGACTCATACATCATCCTCCTCAGGTAGTGTAAAAACTGGTCTAACTGCATAATCAAGCCAAACAAACATAGTCCAGATAAAAACTAGCAGCAACGTTATCGTTGAGAAATTATTCTTTGCTTGCTCTACTGTCTGCATTTGAACGAACGCTGCGTCACTGTTCTCCATCTGGCCCATTGCTACACTAGTCGAAACGGTCGGCCAGTACGCTGTCTGAACCCACTCACTTGCCGAGTAAATAATTACTGTGACAAAGAGCCAGAGCAGCATACGGATGAAGAACCGTTTGATTACCGACTTTGCTTGATCAGGCGTTACATCTGGCACATCATCTCCTTCTTCTACGTTTAGTCGCTGGTTCCGCTACTATTTGCTCTACTAATTGTGTACGGCAATCAACACAAATTAGTGAGTCATTTAGCTTTGTCATATCAAAGCGAGTATCACATTCTGAACAACATGCGGTGTATACCATGCATTCACCACAGATACCGTCAACATTAAGATTACTTGGAGCATGAGCCTCGCCACAATGCTTACAAGCCACAATACAGCTAGAACAGGCACCATCAACCATAATTTCGCTGTTATGCTCAAATTGAAGACAAACAACACACTTTACTAGCTCCTCAGCACATGAGACACAGAAGCCATCGCTATTTATGTCATTAGGGTTGAAGCAGTCACCACAAAAATTACACTCGACAACACAGCTGTGGCATACCCCATTAATACTATCTTCAATGGCTGTAAGTGTATGACAGATGAGACACTCTGTGTAATATTCACTGCGACAACTAAGACAGATACCAGCAACTATGCTATTTGGATGGAAATATTCATCACAGTCTTCACAACGAACTGCGCAATCTGTACACACACGCATATCAGTGGACATATCTGATCTAGCTACGAACTCATTACAAGTCTCACACGTAATTCCACAAATGTAACAGAGGCCATTAACTAGCCGACTTATCGGGAATCCAACACCACATTCATCACACGCAACCTCTTCTTCTTCCTCCTCAACCTCAACTACCTGAGTAGGAGGCTGAGGAGGTAAGGGAGGGTTTACGGTCTCTGTAGCCTCCGTGGTCGATGCTTGTGGCTCATCGACAATAGGAGGAGCACCAGGATGCTGTACTGCATCGCTGATTGATTGTCCGTTGTAGCCCCCTACACCGTTAGTACCCCACTCTATAATCCAACTGGGTTGAAGCATTATAGAGGCGTAAATTAGTTCAGTATCGTCGAAAGCTTTGTCCAACTTTATACAAAGTTCGAACTCTAGCTCAAGTGCATCAATTTCGAAAAATACACACGGATCAGCACATATCGATGACAGCTTCATGTACTCTGCATGATCTTCCGAAACGCGAATAATAGTGGGTGTATCACTCCACATACGCTGTGCAGCTTCTTTACCAATCAATTTCCAATCAACTGTAGGTATAACGAATACAGCCTTGGACATCGAATCAATAATCGAAGATGAAGCACTTAATGTAACATTATCCAAGCCATCGGCTGGCACCTCAAGCTGCTCTATCTGCTCCAAAATAGTATTGAGTGATTGAACTATAGGTCGTGTCAACTGAACCAGCAAGAAGTATGGATGTATATCATGTCTTATCAAACAACCGAAACCTATCCACTCACGCACTATGCTACCATTCCAAAATGTCACGGTGTCGCAGACGATCTGCGCGTGGTATATTGGCGTCGTCACTGTCTATTTGTCGAATCTTCCAGACGATTGCCGAACGACCACTAAGTGTTCGACGAGTTGTTCCACTATTCATGACCGCGCCAGCCCTCTCCAGTTCGCGACGACGTGGTCTCTCGGTACTACCATTCATCGAAGTACTAAGCTGTATTTCTTCATCAGTTGCACCCCCACTGCCACAAGTGAATAGATACTCATATACCTTGCGCTGTAGTTCGGAACGTGCATGTTGTATCGCAGCCTGAGCTGCTAGACTCGTATCTTGTGTCGTCGCTGGACGTACTGTACCCAATCGACTAAGTGCATCACCGTCTCGTGCGTCCAATTATTCCTCCATTACTATTGATGCAAAAACAATTGATACCACGGTTATCCCGTGGATTGCTACGTCGTCTTTAGTGCTAGATTTTTAGCAGAACTCATTATCAGTGAACGAGCACCATGTTTTTCAATAAGCCGCTGCATGATCCCGTTAATCAATGCTTGCTCGTTATGATCACACTCTACGTGATAATGAGTACCATCCTTCGTTAACGTTCCTACAACTTCGAGGAGCCTTCGTACTTCTCTCGTAACTAATGGTACGCCAAACTTCAACAACCTATTACCACCAACGGCCAACATCACGATTCCTGCTTTGTCTTCTGACATTTATGCTCCTCTTCGTTGTTAAGGGCCAACCGATATAGGTACCTCTACAGTTTCCTCATCATAGCCAGCTTCACTGATCTCTTCAGACTCTTCAACAACCTCCTCTTCATCAGAGATAGTTTCTTCTTCAATTAGTGCAATGACTTTAGCTTCCTCTTTCTCGGTTGTTGTGGATATCTCACCAAAGATTGCTGAACAAAGACGATCACTTGCCAATGCTAGATTTGTCGCCGAGTCATCGAGCGCATCATCTGATTCATACAAACAGTCCGTGATGCGAGTGATCTCCTCGCCCATCTCAATAAGTCGGTTATGGGCCAGCATAATTATCTTTCGTTCTCGCTCAACAAGTCTGCTAAATGCTCCTAGCATCTTTGTCAAACGAAGTTGTTCTTCTGGTCCGTCTACCATTTCACCACCATATCTATATACAAATTCATAACAACGCATGATACGTCCATTAACATCCGAAACTACTAACCTCCGGTACAATATCGCAACTGTTATCGAAAGCAATCTTTAACTGTGTAAGGGGAACTGCAACAAGTTCAAACTCTGCATCATCATTGATTATCTCGATAACTGCGATAGCTGTAGCGTCTTCGATACCATTAATCCCAGATGCTGGACCAGCTTCCTGTAGAATACCTCGCAATCCCTGATGTAAGAGTAATGGGCCACGCAGCTTGCCATCTTCGAAATATTCCTGCATGACATAGTCTTCTGTTAATTCAAGAATCATAGACATCTGACTATAGCTCCCCGTCTTCGTTCATCATCGTCGATTATTTGCATCGCCATCTGCATCACTATTCCGTGATGCTATTATTCTGGGAAGTGCAAGTATCGCTCGATCGATAGCCGTATTCCTATGGTCAGCAGATGTCACCAGACAGTCACCATTAAAGTCTGGTATAACTACCTTATAGCCACCATATGATGTGTCAACTATCTCAACCTTTAGGTCAAATTGTGTACTGAGAGACTTTAATATCTCTCTGGGCATACTTACGATACTCCCTTCAATCTCTGCAGTGCATCACCATCTTGATTGTTCGAAACAGATGGCGTAGCACTTATTATTGAACGAAGAAACTCGACATTTGCAGGGATTGTCAACCAAGCATGGGCTCGTCTTCGAGCTGAATACAATGAACTACTAGAGCTAATCCTAAACAAATCGCCATTTACTCTAGTTATGCAGATAACATACTTGGTATTTTCAACTACAAGATGAAGATCTAAGTTATAAAGTTCTGATAACCTGACCACCGAAGGAGGTATATCAGGCACTACAGCCTCCTGCACCTCTTGTAGATGTATCCTTACCTACTGGCTCTAATTCTCTGTCTTCCCAAAGAATATGACCCTCGCTGCATAGATCACACAACTCAGTCCAACCAGTCATGTTATGTATCCAAGGCTCATCTGGTGCTTCATCCCACGCTTTAAAGAGAACACCATAAAGAATACGTAGATCTTCATCGGACGACTGCTCATTTATATCTCTATACTTATCAAGCTGGTTACCAGCCTGTGATCCGCTATGATAAGCAACAAGTGGTCGTATTTTTCTAAAACTGTTGTAAAAGAATGACAACCAACCAGTCTTGCTGTTATACCATTTGTTCATTAAAGAGTACCTCCCAATTATGTATGCCCTGAATCATCACGTTTCAGTTCATCAAGCTGAGCCCGTAGCTTCTTCAACGCATGCTCATTCTTAACAATCTGTTCTTTCGCGAGGATTAGTGCATCTTCAATCTCCCTTACTTCATCGATTGATACAACAGTACCACCATCATAACTAGGGATAGAGACTTTGTAACCAATATAACCACCATTATCATTATCCAAATCATTATGCCATGTTATGTTGAAGCGCACAATTACTCCTTCAGACTGAAGGCATTATAGGTACTTCGCATACTGATTCCCCATATGCTGCGCGTAGCCGCTCGTTCTCGTCAACCAACAACGATATCTGATCAGCTAGTTTATCGTTCTCATCCCCTAGCATATCAAGATCAGTTGCCAGTTGTTGGCTATCTTCTTTCGGAGGATCCCAGTTGCTTTGGTTAAAACATGATAAGCAAGACTGTTCCGCGTCTGGATCCATTTGTAAGTGATATCGGCAGGATACGCACTCCCATAACAGACTCATTATGATTCCCCATGACTAACGAAAAATTCAGCCAAATCCTGCACTGACTTTCGCGTAATTGTATACAACAGCTTGTAACTATCCAGAAGCTCATTAAAGCGGATAACTAGTTCATTGTAGTTTGCTTCTAATCTCCGCTGTGTAAGTGTCATTGGCTGAACCTTCTCAGCAGTTACTAATGGTTTTGATTGTGCTGACTTAGATTCTACTTTTATCTCTTTACCCTGGCTAACGCGTCACCGTTTTCATTGATTAGTAGATGAATATAAGGATCTCTATTGGTGCTTGGTGGTGCTATCCAGTCAGATGTTAGTAAGAGGACTCCAGAGTCACGTATCTCCTGATAACTTGCACCCATAACACGACCCACATCAAGGTCCATATCAATAAAGTAGATAAAACCATTATCCGTACGCTTGTACCATAAGGCATCACCCACTGGGATTAACTTCTGATATTCAGAACCGTGCATGCCTGCTGGCTCTATGTTGTAAGTGAGTACTAAGTCTCTAAGGACTTTAAAACTATAGTTGATTCGTGTAGGAGTTACCGTCACCGACATTTCAATCTCTCCAATGCATCTCCATTCTCTATATTAACGTTATATTGAGTGCTTGAGGTATTCGCACTTCGTGACCGTAACCATCCTTGTTCAATTGCCCGTCTCTTCGCCTCTACTAGCTGTGCTGAACTTACAAAAGAATCCACATGCGCTGCGGAATCATATTCTAGAATGGCCCCTGCTGAATTTGCTACATATAATGTAATATCCTGCTCATCATATGCTGGATAAGTTTCAAGAGGAACCCTCTGAGTACACACGTAAAGACTACGACCTCGACTTAATCCAAGGCTACGACAAAATAGACAGTTAGCAGAATTATGCCTGTGACTCATTTCTTTATCCTATCCAATGCATCTCCATTTGCTGTACCAGTACTAATAGAAATGAGTGAGGCATTTGCACTTCGGAGCCACCCTTGTTCAATTGCCCGTCTCTTCGCCTCTATTAACTCTGAACTACTATTAGAATTATCAATCAAGCTTGCACGCCCCCATGCTATAGAGTGATGAAGGTGTAGATTACTATCCGTAACATATAAATTGATATCACTATATGGTGCAATTGATCCATTAAAACTAGCGTGGGCAACCGTTACTAAGCATGCATATAGCGGTCTATCATTATAACAACCAAGGGAATGGCAATATTCACATTCCTCTGTTATATGCCCCAAACTCATCTTCTTATCCTATCCAGTGCATCTCCTGTGACTATTGGCATATGATAGAATCCATGTTCAATCGCCAAATCTCTGCCTAGTTTCAGAATAGGATCTTTTTCAACAATCGCACTATCTATAGGTGTACTTGTATGAGCTATAAATACGCTACATAGAACCACCGAGGGTATAGCATTTATATCACAATAGTAGAGATCATATATAGTGTGTTGTCCCAAGAAATTACAATGTGGGCAACTGTTACTCTGTCGCCGATCTGTTTGTACTGGTATTCTTACATTTTCTCTTAACCAACCATTCCTCATCGCTAAATTTTTCGCCTCCACTAATCCTACTGGACTAAACATCTCATCTATCTCACTTGCAGGTGAGTGTGATATTACTCGCCCATCAGCTTCAGTCATATACAATCTACCATCACTATATTGAGCCTGGTATCGATCCGTATATGTTAAAAAATGCTGTACACTATCTGACTGTAACATTGTGCAGAAGAAAAGTTTTACCGTGCCGTAGTCACCAAGGTAGTGACAATATGAACAACTACCTGGATTGTGCTGCAAATAATTATAAGCTACCATCGTTTCTCCTAGAACATCGAAGCAAATGGATGCTTGCTCTGGCACTCCTTTACATACATAAGCATCCTATTTACTACAGCACTGCTTGATCCCTCATCAATCCCAAGCTCAGTTGCTCTGCTGATTGTTGCTGCTGCAGCGAGAGATATTACGTCCGAGCTGTGTGTCTCCTTGATGAGGGATTCAAGGAAGAGCATAAGTGTTGCTAGAACATCCTCCTCCTCATTTTGATGCGGTGTACAGGGACAGGATCCTTCAACGTTAAAACCACTACGACTATCAAACTCATGACGTTCTGATAGGTAGCCTGCTGCCATTCTATTTCACTTACCCTTCGCTATCTGCTCATCCCGCATTTCATTGAATATCGTGGAGCTACAGCCAGCACCGATTGCTAGATCCTCCATACAGTCACGTTGCTTCTGTCCACTGGCTTGTAGTACCATCTTGCACCACTTACGTCCGGCTTTCTCTACAAGTGCTGGACACGGAGACAGCCACTCAGACCCGTAGTAGTTGATGGCGATACCACACGGTCCTTCAGTGCAGCAGTAACCGCATCCAACACATGGCTTCGTACGTATTCCATCGAACATCGACGACATACCCACCCCTTC